>Ga0116152_10004012_pt1 | contig 11690 bp, 10 predicted proteins | sample AD_UKC119_MetaG_FD_89894 | JGI IMG/M metagenome (GOLD analysis project Ga0116152, IMG submission 89894) | Active sludge microbial communities of municipal wastewater-treating anaerobic digesters from Hong Kong - AD_UKC119_MetaG | ecosystem: Engineered > Bioreactor > Anaerobic > Digestate...
AGAAGGTTGGCATGCTGATGTACCGGATGCTGATTCCAATCCTAATATTGAAAAATCATTTGTTGTTCAGGATTCATTATTGATCAGTATGGGTGACCCTCGCGGTCATTTAATCACCGATTCGGTTTTCAGTAATTACCGATTGGATGTGCAATATCGTTTTGCAGCTGATCCGGGAAATTGCGGTGTTTTGGTGCATGCTTCCACCCCTCGTGCTTTATACGCGATGTTTCCCAAGTCGATGGAGGTTCAGATGCAGAGTGGCGATGCAGGCGATTTTTGGTGTATTGTGGAAGATATAACCGTACCTGATATGGTGGAACGTCGTGGTCCGGAAGAAACATGGGGAATCACCGAAGGAAAGAATCGGCGAATTATTAACCTGACGGATGATTCAGAGAATCCTTTGGGAGAATGGAACACCATGAAGATTGAATGTGTGGCTGATACGATTAAAGTTTGGGTAAATGGTGATTTGGTAAATTATGGTTACAACTGCACAGCTACGAAAGGGCAAATTGCCGTTCAGGCTGAAGGAGCAAAAGTAGAGTTTCGAAAAATTGATTTGACACCAATTAAAAAAACAACACCAATTAATTGAAGTACTGACGTAAAGCAAATAAAAAAGGGAGCCATTGGCTCCCTTTTTATATTCTATTAACGGATAATTACTTATCAACTTCAACTTTGGCAAGTTCATCGCTTTTATACGCGCCTGAAAGAAGTTTTTCGCGTGCTTCTTTAAAAGCTTCTAAAGTAAGCTCTACATCTTCTAAAGTATGCATAGCGGTTGGGATCAAACGCAAAAGAATTTCTCCTTTCGGAATAACCGGGTAAACAACCATCGAACAGAAAATTCCATAATTTTCACGAAGATCATAAACCATTTGAGTGGCTTCGGCTTCTCCTCCTTTCATATAAACAGGGGTAACCTGTGTATTGGTTTTGCCTAAATCAAAACCGGCTTCTTTCAACCCACCTTGCAGTGCTTTAACAACTGTCCACAGTTTTTCGCGCAATTCAGGCATTGTGCGAATCATGTCCAGACGTTTTAATGCTCCAATCGTCATGGCCATTGGCAATGATTTAGCAAAGGTTTGCGAACGCATGTTGTAACGCAGGATATAGCAAATGTCGGTTTCAGTAGCAATAAAGCCGCCAATTCCGGCCATTGCTTTGGCAAAAGTACCAAAGTAAAGATCAATACCATCCTGTACTCCGAAATGTTCGCCCGAACCCGCACCAGTTGGTCCCATGGTTCCAAATCCATGAGCATCATCAACAAACAAACGGAAATCGAATTCTTTTTTCAGAGCCACAATTTCGTCGAGTTTACCAACCTGACCCGTCATGCCAAATACACCTTCGGTAATTACCAGGATACCGCCACCGGTTTCAGCAACAATTTTGTTAGCGAAGCCCAGCATTTTACGCAACTTTTCCATGTTGTTGTGCTGGTAAACAAAACTTTTCCCTCCTTTTGCCTTGTGAAGAAAAACACCATCCATGATACAGGCATGTGCTTCTGAGTCGTAAACGATAACGTCTTTACGGCTTGCAAGAACATCGATAGCAGAAACCATCCCCTGGTAACCGTAGTTCAATAGGAAAGCATCTGGTTTGCCTACAAAAGCTGCCAATTCACGTTCCAGTTGTTCGTGTTTAACAGTTTGTCCCGACATCATTCGGGCTCCCATCGGGTAAGCCATACCATATTGTGCAGCTGCTTCTGCATCCGCTTTTCTTACTTCCGGGTGGTTTGCCAATCCCAGGTAGTTGTTCAAACTCCAGGTTAATACTTCTTTTCCACGGAAGTTCATACGGGCTGCAATTTCGCCTTCCAGCTTAGGGAAAGCAAAATAGCCGTGAATTTGGTCCATCCATTTACCAATGTCACCTTTATTATTTCTGAATTTTGCAAATATATCCACGTCTTGTAGATTTAAGTTGAATGAATAAGGATGCAAATGTAAACTTTTTTAAAATCTCAGCAAATGTGTTAAATATTACTAAGCGTTCTTTCAATCAAATTCAGATTACCTTAATTTAGGCGCTCCTTTTGGTAGAGAGATAGTTCTATGCCTTTAAAAATGAATTAAATAAGATGTGTTAATAAGTCGTGAGATGAATTGCATTTTGAAGATCAATAAGTTTCGCGTATATAAAAAAAAGTATATTTTTGCGCCATGTTTATGAAAATGAGAATTCTGGGAATCGGATCGGTACTGTTTGCGCTTATTTTAAGCTCTTGCGGTGATTATAATAAGATCGTGAAAAGTAACGATTACGAATTCAAACTAAAAAAAGCTGTTGAATATTACGACGACGGCGAATATGTAAAGTCGGGGACACTGTTCAAGGAGTTGGTTACCATTTATCGCGGGACCAGCCGGGCCGACCGTATATATTATTATTATGCAAAAAGTATGATGGGGCAGAAGGATTACCTGATGGCCGGTCATTATTTTCAATCGCTTGTAAAAGAATTTCCGATGAGCGAGTATGTGGAAGAAGCTCAGTTTATGGTAGGGTATTGCCTTTACCTGCAATCGCCCAAACCACGGCTCGATCAGCAAATTACTCAGCAAGCTATCGACGCTTTGCAGTTATACATCAACTTGTATCCGTTTAGCGAACGCGTTGATGAAGCCAATCGCCTGATTGATGAAATGGAAGATAAGCTGGTGTATAAATCGTATTTAAGTGCTAAATTGTACTACGATTTTGAACAGTATAAAGCTGCGGTTGTTGCCTTAAACAACAGCCTCGAAAAATATCCCGATAGCAAGTATCGCGAAGAGTTGAAATACATGCTCTTGAAATCGAAATACCTGCTGGCGGAAAAGAGTGTGAGCGATAAGAGTGAAACGAGGTATTCAAATGCCCTCGATGAATATTTTTCGTTTGTGGATGAATTTCCCGAGAGCAAATACCGGAAAGAGGTGGATAAATTTTACGAGAAAGCCGCCGATATTTTACATTACAAAGAAGATACTAATATTAATATTGAAAATGGATTATAAAAAAACAAAAGCTGCACCGAGCACTATTTCACGTGATTTGGATGTGTTGACACAGGAAACCGGTAACATTTACGAAACCGTAATGGTTCTGGCTAAACGTGCGAACCAGATCTCTTCAGAATTAAAAGAAGAGTTAAACCAGAAATTGCAGGAGTTTGCTTCGTATACCGATAACCTGGAAGAAATCTTTGAGAACAGGGAGCAGATCGAAATCTCTAAATTTTACGAGCGTCTGCCAAAACCAACCCTGATTGCTTTTGAAGAACTGAAGAACGGTGAGATTTATCATCGCAACCCGGCACGCGAAAATAAGCAGCGTATCTAAGACAAGCCCATGAGGCTGAAAGGAAAAAATATTATACTGGGTATAACGGGAAGTATTGCAGCTTACAAGGCAGCAATGCTTCTTCGTCTTTTAGTAAAGGAAGGTGCCAGCGTGCAGGTAGTCATTACACCGGCCGGCAAAGAGTTTATTACTCCGGTCACCTTATCTGCCCTTTCAGGTAAACCTGTTATCAGCGAATTTTTTGGTGCCAACGATGGTACCTGGCACAGCCATGTGGACTTGGGGTTGTGGGCCGATCTTATGCTCGTTGCCCCGGTTACGGCTGCTACGTTGGGTAAAATGGCCAACGGAATTGCAGATAATATGCTGGTTACCACTTATCTTTCAGCTAAGTGTCCGGTGCTGATCGCACCTGCAATGGACCTCGATATGTTTGCGCATCAATCTACGCAGCGTAATATCCAGATTTTAAAAGAATACGGAAATATCATCATCGAACCGGCCTCGGGTGAGTTGGCTAGCGGCCTTGAAGGAAAGGGGAGAATGGAAGAGCCGGAGAACATTCTGGAACAGGTGGTGGAAACACTTACAGGTAAAAAAAAACTTCTGAATTCTAGCTTTCTTGTTACCGCAGGTCCTACCTACGAGAAAATCGATCCTGTACGTTTTATCGGAAATTACTCCAGCGGAAAAATGGGTTATGCCATTGCCGAAGAACTGGCTGAACAGGGCGCCCGTGTGGTGCTGATTTCCGGGCCGGTAAATATTCGTACTCTGCATCCCAATATTGAGGTGGTAAATGTGACATCGGCGCAGGAAATGCACGAACAATCGGTAAAAGCTTTTCCAACGTGCGATGGAGCTGTAATGTGTGCGGCAGTAGCTGATTTTACTCCGGTACATAAAGCTGATGAAAAGACTAAACGCGGAAAAGAAAACTGGAACATCGAACTGGAACCGACGAAAGATATCGCTGGCGAATTGGGGCAACTTAAAAACAAAAACCAACTACTCATAGGTTTTGCACTCGAAACCAACAACGAACTCAGTAATGCTCAGCAAAAACTTAAAAAGAAAAATCTCGATTTTATCGTGTTGAATTCGCTGCTGGATGAAGGTGCTGGTTTTGGTGTAGATACCAACAAAATTACCATCCTGGAGAAGGACAATAAAATAACTACTTTTGAGTTAAAGACAAAGAAAGAAGTGGCCGAAGATATTGTGGAGAAGATGATTGAATTGAAAAAAGAATAAGATGGGAAAACGGATTTTTAGTACACTGGTTTTATTAGTAGGTTTAACTGTTGTCGGCTTTGCACAGGAACTGCGCTGCAATGTAACAGTTAGTGCACGTGCCATTCAGGGGGCCAATCAAAACCTTTTTAGAACCATGCAATCGGACCTGTACGATTTTATGAATAACCGTAAGTGGACCGATAACGTTTTTGATTACGATGAAAAAATTCGTTGCAATATCATGATTAAACTTGATGAACAAATCTCGGCTGACGAATTTAAGGGTTCCATCCAGGTGCAGCTTACTCGTCCGGTTTATAACTCAAGTTATACTTCTACGGTTCTTAACATTAAAGACAACGATTTTCATTGTAAATATCAGGAGTTTCAGCCACTGGAGTTTAACGAAACCTCGAACCGTGATAACCTTACCAACATCATGGCGTTTTATGCCTATGTAATTTTAGGTTTCGATTACGATACTTTTTCCCCCGAAGGCGGTACGCCTTATTTTGAAAAAGCACAGGCCATTGTAAATAACTCGCAGAATGCCAAAGAGAAAGGCTGGAAAGCATTTGAAAGTGAACGCAACCGCTACTGGCTCATCGAGAATGTGATGAACAAATCCTATTCTTCCTTCCGAAGCGCTATGTACACCTACCACCGAATGGGACTCGATCTGATGTCGGATAGGGTAGAAGAAGGCCGTGCTAATATTGCCGAATCGCTCCGCGATATACAAAAGGTATTTCGTCGTCGTCCGTCAACCTATATTTTGCAGATGTTTTTCGATGCCAAATCCGATGAGTTGGTGAATATCTTTTCCAAATCATTTCCCGATGAACGTAACCGCGTTCTCGCGATCCTCAACGAGGTGGACCCTTCCAACGGAAGTAAATACAAGAAAATACAGGAAAGTACGGAAATGTAGCTGAAACCCAAAGTTTGTGGTTCAATACTTAAAGTGGAAAACCGGTTTGTAGCGAATTGATGTAACTTCATTCTGAACTAGTCCCGGAATATGAACATCGGAAATAGGGCATTTATCATTTGTAGCCTGAGTCTCGCGACGTGTGTCTTGTTTACTGCGAATTCCCTTTAAACCTGCATAAATAGAGCTGAATCATAATTCCGTATTGCATTTTGTTGTCGTGAACAGTATCAGTTTTCAGGAGTACAGATTCGGAAAGTACACGTTCCAGGTTATTAAGGTTTAACTCCAGATCGTGAAAACGAACCACACAAAATTCCTCTCCTGGTTGTAAAAACTCTTCAGGGGCTTTGTATTGCTGAACTTCGGTAAAGGCATCTACGTTCGACATCTCGGCATCAAGCCAGTAGTGACTAAATCCGGTTGAACCTGTATATTCTACCAACGGACCTGCAGTTACTTCGCTGATGTGCAAAATCTTTTTTACCTCCGGATAAGTAGTGGAAATGTAATCAATTGTTTGGCGATAAGGACCGTATGAAAAAGAGTAGCTTGAAAATCCTATCCAAAGACCTGTACTAACGACCAGTAGCAGGATCAATCCTTTCAGCCATTTAATCCTGACTTGAATGATCAGAACAGCAATGGGTACAGCCAGCATGGTAACAATGGTCATTACGTAGCGGGAATAAAGTATGGGTTGTGAAAACATCGAAATAATGCCTACAAAAAGTAAGGTCCCCAGAAAAATAGAAAGCGACAACCAAAGTACCAGTCGGTATTTAGAGAAGGAGCGGGTAAAACTCAAAGTGACACCTAAAAGGATGAGCCCATATACCAGGATAATCATGAACCTGGAATAGGAACTGGTCCAGAACTGTTCAGTGAGCGGAATGCTAAAACACGAAAGCACGTTACTCACGTTGACTTCAGGCGCCCAAAATGCCTGTTGCACACGCCTGATTTGCGATACAAACATTGGTACCCACGGAAGAAACAGCAACACAACCAGCAACATGCTTAATAAAAGTGGCAGCCATCTCCGGTTTTTTGTGAATATCAGATAGAATAAAACAAAAGCATTGGCAACGATGGCTGCTACTCCACTATAGTAATGTGTGTAAACAGCCATAAGTGTAAATAGGAAAAGCAGGATCAGATCGCGGTTTTTTGTTGTCCCCAGAAACAGGTAAGAATAAATAAAAACGCCGGTAGTGGCAAAAGCGCTCCAGGTATACATTCGGGCTTGATGAGAATAGGTAATCAACATTGGGATTGAAATAAGCAGAGTACTAAAAACCAGTACTCCTTTCTCTCCGAAAATGCGCCTGCCCGCAAACCACACAAGTAAAAGGGTGGATAATACTCCGAGCACCGAAAAAGCCCGCATTGTTAAGGGAGTCAGGCCGAATACAGCGGTGAACAAACGCAAACCCAGGTAATACAGCGGAGGGTGAAGGTCGTTTCTGAATTTAGAATAGAATTCGGAAAGCGGGCCTTTAAGCATGGCTTTTGTATAGATTTCGTCGCTCCACATATCGCTGAATCCCAGTTTTATACTATAAAAAATGGCAGCAAAAACAAAGATCAGTATAAAAAGGAGTACATTAATGTTGATTCGTTTTTTGAGTATGGTTTTCATAAGACTGATTGGATTTTGCATATATGAAACTTTCAACTCAATCGTTCAGCCCTTCAGCATTTTCTGCAGGAAATTTTCTGTCCAGCCACTCCACGATCTGTTCCCAGTGATCACGACTGATATCGGCATGTGTTGCACCTTTCCAAACCAGGAATTCTTTATTGTTGCCCGGAACCTGGTCATAGAACTCACGGACTTTTTCCACATCAAACATTTCGTCCTGATCTCCAACACCTACCAGCACCGGTGCTTTTAATGACTCTGGAATGTGTAGCTGATTTACGTCGAGCATGGTTAGGAAGCGAAAAGTATATTTGTATGAATTAAGAGGATCATCCAGTCCCCGCATATTTTCGCGGTAGTATTCCACTGCCTGGTGCGACGGACGGAAAATAGCGCTTGAAAGTATTCTGGCCTTTTGAAAAGCAGACAGCAAATCAACCGAGTCTCCTGTTTTGCTTTCATAGGCTCCCGAAAGAAGAATTACGCCCGCAAGTTCATCAGGAACTTTCATGGCTGCACAAATGGCGGCGGCCATTCCAAGGCTGTGCCCCATCACAACTACACGCTGATATCCCAGGTTCTTCACATATTTCACCGATTCTGCCAGGTCGGCAATCCAGCGTTCTTTATTCGGCGCATCGCCACGGTTACCGCCTGACAAACCGTGCCCGCGATAATCAAGACCAAAGACCGTATAACCGCCTTCGGAAACAGGAACGCCAGCCATTTCATACGCTCCGCTGTGTGCGGTTATACCATGGTAAAGCAACACCGCAACATCTTCTTTTCCAGCGGCAACTGAATCCGGATTCCAACATCGAATAAAAAGCGTTTCCCCATCGCTGGTAGTCATCAATTCGTGTGATCCGGAATAGTTCTGGCGCAGTTCGGTTGCTTCTTCGGGCGTTAGACCCTTGTGGTGGTTTTTATAGGGTGAAGGCCAAAAAGAGAGAACCACTCCTGCAAGGACAAGAAAAGCTACGATTCCCAGCAGCCACAGCAAGATTTTTTTGAATAGTTTCATGGGTTAGTACAGATTTGATTAATAAAAGCTTATTAATAAAGACCTTGAATTTAACAAAAGTTAGATGCAGTTCAAAGCCTGAAATCTTAAAATGGTCAGTATGAATTTATTTCCTGTAATCCATAATCTGCACCCTATTAACCTTTTTATTCTGATTTCGTACTTTGATTATACTTGTTTCACCTGTAATAGTAAAGTTGAGAGGAAATGTTATGGTACAAAAAAATTCTTTTTTGAAAATACTTTACGCGGCTGTTGGATTTCTGATTTTATCAATCCTTGTTATCTTGATTCGGGTTATCCCACTTGTACGTGTAAATGTGCCGCAACCCTATTCGCACACTACTATCATCGTCGAAAGTATTGTTTCAGGAGTTTACTTATTAATGATATTTGGAATTTTGTGGACGATTCGTACACACAAACTCGGGAAACGTATCAACAAGGAGCTTCTGTTGGCTTGCGGGGTTATTCCTTTGGTTATTGGATTGATTGCACTTGACGGAGTGGCAGCTTATTGGAACAAGCCTGAAACTTTCCCTATATCTATTGCTTTGCTCATTTCTACCTGTTTAAATACAATTGCCTGTGTTTTGATTTTTATTGCCCGGTTTCACAAACGGTACCACATTCGTTAAATATGAAAGAGGATTGCAACATAACCTGTAACTCGAGGTAATATACTCAAAAGCTCTGCTTTGGCACATTAGACGGCAAAGTACCGAAAAGGTTTGACTCACTACTTTTCGGTTGACTGATTTACTCAGGCAATGTCATGAAAAAAATAGTTTTGCTGATTTATTTCGCGAAGCATTTTAAAGCTAATAACCAGCAACATCAGATCATAGTTGAATGTATAAATTCGTTGCCAAACACCTTTATAGTCCAAGATAAAATTGTCTGCATGAAAAAAATAGGCTGTTAAAAAAAGCACTGCCATACTCATGCCGGCTGCAACAACCGTTCATAAAAAATATGTAATTTCATGTATTCATTTCGAGGAAACATCAGCATCAGAAAAAACGGAAGCAGAACATTTCCTGTATCTGCTATTCCGCCAAAAACATTATGCAATCTTCCATTCAAGGTAAGGAGGGTAACTGGAGGATCAATAGGAACCTGAACCTAATCCTTTTCCCAGTGCGTAAATCAACAGGGCGAAGGCTGCAAATTTTACCCACTTGTTCGATTTGTAACTCCAATAAAAAGCGATATAAAGGCACCATTGAAATACTCGTTTGTGATAGAGTTCTTTCTCCCAATTTTTGGTATTTTCGTTGCATAGTAATCCAACATAAAAATGCTGAAGAGCCTTACCGTAAGCAATTATGCGCTGATCAACGAATTACAGGTGGATTTTCACCGGAACCTGAACACCGTAACTGGTGAAACTGGGGCGGGTAAATCGATCATCCTGGGCGCGCTTAGCCTCATCCTTGGTAACCGTGCCGATCTGTCGGTGCTTAAGGAGAAAGACAAAAAGTGTGTGGTGGAAGGCGTGTTTGGCGTTAAGGATTATGGTCTGCAACCCTTTTTCGAAAAAAACGACCTGGATTACGATTCCACTACCATTTTGCGGCGCGAGATCACACCAGCAGGCAAATCGCGGGCTTTTATCAACGATACGCCGGTGAACCTGAAAGTTCTTCGTGACCTGAGTTTACAACTCATTGATATTCATTCACAACACCAGAATCTGGAGTTGAGTAACCAGCATTTTCAACTCGAACTGGTGGATGCCGTGGCTACTACCGTTCCACTGCTGGAAGAGTACCGCACGCTTTACAAAGCCTGGAAAGAGGCACAAAAAGAATTGGCCGATCTGGAAGAAAAGGCAGAAAAGGAACGGACAGACCTTGATTATTTTCAGTTTCAGTTTAACCAGTTGGAGGAAGCAGCGCTAAAAGATAATGAACAGGAAGAACTGGAGGAAGAGCTCAAAAAACTCAACCATGCCGAAGAAATAAAAAGCGCTTTTTCAAGTGCAAGCGAACTGCTTGACGGCGAGAATTTGTCGGTTGTGCAGCAGGTAAAAGAAGCTGCCCGAGCATTGGATAAGATCCGCTCGTTTATGCACGAAGCCAGTACTTTGTATGATCGTCTCCAGAGTTCAATGATCGAACTACGAGACATCGTGGATGAAGCCGCTGCGCTGAGTGAGCAGGTGGAACATAACCCTGCCCGTGCCGATGAAGTGGAACAACGCCTCAATTTATTGTACAGTCTACAACAAAAACACCATGTTCAAAGCGTTGACGAATTAATCGCTTTGCGTGATGACTTTGATCAGAAGATCAGCACTGTAACGGGTTACGACGATGCAATTCATGCCAAAAACAAACAGGTTACTGACCTCCGGGAACAGCTCGCAAAAAAAGCTGCAGAACTTAGCACTAAGCGCCGGACGTCCTTTGCAACCATTGAAAAATCAGTAGTGGAAGACCTGAAACAGCTCGGAATGCCCAAAGTGGTTTTCCGGGTGGAACACCAACAGTTGGAAGAATTTACATCACGCGGTAGCGATGCGGTGAGCTTTCTTTTTAGTGCCAACGCTGACCAATTACCTGATGATATTTCGAAAATTGCTTCTGGCGGTGAAATGTCGCGGCTGATGCTGGCCATTAAAAACCTGCTCAGGAATTCAAAAGCACTTCCTACCATCATTTTTGATGAGATCGACTCAGGTATTTCGGGAGAGATCGCATTGAAAATGGGAGCGATTATACAGCGTTTTTCTACCAGTACGCAGATCATTAACATCACACACCTGCCCCAGATTGCGGCCCGCGGAAATGCACATTTTCATGTGTATAAATACGAGAAAGATGGGAAGACCTACACATCGATCCGTGCACTCTCGCAGGAAGAGCGGGTGGAAGAACTGGCTAAAATGGTTGGGGGCGATAAACTCACTGAAACAACGATCAGTGCTGCACGCGAGCTATTGGCAAACTAAGAAAATATTAAGTGTTTAGAGTTCGAAAGCTCGAAGCTCAGCTAATAAATACAACTACTCAAAATAGTATTTCAAATATGACCGAAATAGGAAAATACAATACACTCAAAATTGTTCGCGAAACTGCTAACGGCATTTATCTTGATGGCGAAGACCTGGGTGAGATACTGATGCCTGCCAAGTTTGTAACGGACGCGATTAAAGAAATAGGGAATGCCAAGGTATTTGTATATACAGACTCGGAAGACCGCTTGGTAGCTACTACTGAGGACCCGCTGGCACAGGTTGGAGAGTTTGCCTGCCTGACCGTCAAAGCCGTCACAAAAATCGGCGCTTTTCTCGACTGGGGACTACCCAAAGATTTGCTGGTGCCTTTTAGTGAACAAAAAGCAAAAATGCAGGAAGGCGGTGAGTACTGGGTGTATGTTTACCTTGACTTGCTGACTCGTCGCGTGGCTGCTTCGGCCAAACTCCACAAATTTTTGGATAACACTCCTCCTACTTATAAAACCGGCGAAGAGGTGGACCTGATTATTTTGGAAGAAACTGATCTGGGGTACCGTGCCATTATTAACCGGGAACACAGTGG
>Ga0116152_10004013_pt1 | contig 11689 bp, 7 predicted proteins | sample AD_UKC119_MetaG_FD_89894 | JGI IMG/M metagenome (GOLD analysis project Ga0116152, IMG submission 89894) | Active sludge microbial communities of municipal wastewater-treating anaerobic digesters from Hong Kong - AD_UKC119_MetaG | ecosystem: Engineered > Bioreactor > Anaerobic > Digestate...
CCCTTCTGACCAGCTTCCCCCGTGGACAAAGAGGGCTACCGGTCTCAAGGGGCCGCTCGTCCCGTCCCGGGGTGTGAAGATGTGTATCTCCAGCTTATAGGGGCCGGCCTCTTTATAGACCTTGATCACATGCCCCTGTCTCTTTTCTTTCTCTTTATCAAAAAATGCCTGAAGTTTTTCTTTGTAAGAGTCCGTTTCAGCCCGGCTCATGTAGTCATCAACGAGATCATCGATATTGTTGATCCCGTAGTTCTCAATATAATCCATGAGAGTATAAAACACTATATTATCATAGACATCAGTATTGGTGATATCCTTCTTGATATGATGGATGGTCCCCCGGAGCAGCTGATTATCCTGCCCGTCAAGTTTTCCGTCATACATATCACGGATACTTAATAAATTCCATAGAGCCCTGATATAACGCAGGTAACTCTCGCTTTTCAAAAGTAACGGATTATTGAAGTCCTTCCGGTTTTGATCCACACGCCTGGTCAAAGAGACTCTTTCTCCGGTGAGCTGTTCATGATAGAAGGCGTAATCGATATAGATCTTTTCAAAATAGTAGTGGATATCCGTTTTCTCGCTTGTCAGGAAGAGAGCATCCGCCTCAGGGTGTTTCTGAGACACGTCATGCAGAAGATCCAGATATTTCTGCCGCCACGTCTCGATTTTTCTTTCAAACTTGTCTTCATCAAGAGAGTAGAGACTCTGGGGATCTTCGGATAAGACACGGGACCAACCTTCATTGAGGAGTTCCTGGCCCTTTTGATACTCGGTATAGACCGCCTCGTCCTGAGCGACCCCGGAGAGGAATAAAGAAACGAAGACAACACACAGCAGAAGAACTCTTTTTTTCATAACAACCCTTTCAAATTTTAAAATTTAAGAGAGGCTACCACTCTTTACTTGACCTGTCAAGACAAGGATAGAGAAAGGGGCCTTTTGAAGTCGTCTTGATCTGTGCCGGAGAAAACGTTACTCCGGAAGGCTTTGTACTCATACAAAGAGAAAAACCATTACATTTCCTTAATTATCAAATCCCCCGCCCATTCCGGCACCAGTTCGTCCACATCTTCTCCGTCATAGATCATCTCTTTCCACTGTAGGTCATCTATAAGAGTGGGATTTGTGAATTCGTAATAACTGTAAACATACCCTTTGGCAATACGCTTGCCCCCATGTTTGTCATTGAGTGCCACATAGATGGTATAGGGCTTGCCCAAAGCAGAATATTTGTGAATTTTTCCTTCCTGAAGGCTATGAACTATTCCCAGGTGAATTATCCCCGAAATCGTTTCATCAGGTTTCAATATCACATCCCCTTTAAAGAGAGCTGCTGTTATATCCTGTTGGATTTTTGATTCTGCATTGATTACTTGACCAAGAGGAATATGAATTGAATTTAAAAGATCATTTTCTTTTTCTGTTATCTTGATGCCAGCTGCTTCTTTTTCTGCAATCACTGTAAGCTGTTCAAGGATATCTCTGAACTGGTTAAGCGCTTCATTCAAATTACTTTCAATCATCTCCGATTCAGAAAAGAAATGCTTATACTTATCAACCAGGATCCTCATCCGGTAGAAAAACGGAAGATTGGGTTCCAGGTAATTTATCATTGGCTCGCTGTAATAAAGACCCTGAGGTACAAATCGAAGGGTTCTTTCTCCCGATAAAATCGTTTTGGACGCTGTCTCCGTTCTGGCACCAAGGCCCGAAAGGAGACCCCGGAGTCCCCAGTTATCACTCTGGGTAAAATAGAAGTTGTGCTCTTCGCCGAATTTAAACATCGTCTCATAAAGAGCAAGAAAACACATATTTATGTTCTTCTGTAAGGCCTCCTCATCGAACCCGGAATACAAAGTTTTTAATTTCACATAGTTGTCATCAAAATTCACATACTCCCCTCTGTCCTTTTCACACATTTTTTCTGCAGACTTAACCGACATCACAGCGGGAATGTCATAACCATGAGGGTAACGCGGATTCTCCGAATTGCCCACGCGCGGTGTTGACAGTTTCTTTAAAATCATGTTATCAATATTATATGTCTGTGGGAGAAGTTGGTAAACCTTGTTACGCCAATCATCATGAGACCGCTTTCTTACAGTATCGATCCAGACATCAAGCGCAATATCATCTGAGAGCAACTCCATTTTATTCTCAATAGATATCACTTCGTCATTTGGATAGTGATCGTTTTCCCCATAGAGAAACTCGATAGCTGTCATCATTGCCCGGTATCGGTTCATAAGTTGTTCATCTGCTTCCAGTATCCTGAAAAACAGGATAAATTCTCTCATTTTTTTCCTGTCATCCGTCTTGAAATCAAGTGAACTAAGCCAAGTATAAGCCTTCCAGTATGAACGCAGATAATCTGTTTCCGTATAATACATCCGAGGTGAAAAACGGCTGTAATCAATAACGATTCCTGCAATCTCAGAATAGCCTTCCCTTTCTTCCGCTTTATTAATACGTTTGACTTCCTGGATGACCTCACTTTCCTGCGATTGCAGATCACTGCCCTGAACAAATTGGCTTGCAACATCTATGATTTGCTTCAAACCTTGTCTCGCTGATTTCTCATTCTCAGATTGCGTCTCATAGCGTTTTATTGCCGCAGCCATATCGATGATAAAACTGTTCAATAACGGGGCGAAAACTCGATACTCAAAGTCTTTTTGAATATTATGAGCGAGAGTCCGGAATGTATGATAGATCAAATCTGTTGTAATAAATATTGATATCGTTTTTGATTGTTCAGGGACATCACTCATTTGACCGTACAACTCTATAAAATCATCATTCTTTTCAGAATTATGACTCTTCTCTTCAACAATTGCAAACCGATCGCTTTCCAATCGTCTTTGAATTTCAGGGTTTATTTTTTCATATCCCACATAGGGAATAAACATTGTAGCCCCATTTCGATTGTTAATATAATGGAGGGTCAAAGGAACATTCTCGTCTTCATCATTAACAAAATGGCTGGGAACATAACCTTTTTTATGATGGTATCTCACCTTATAAACTCGCCTGATCAACGACTCCTGTCGATCAATAATGACTTTGACGGGCTCTTCATAATGAATTGTTTCAAGCCATTCAAGCCTGGAGTATTTTGGTAAGTTCATTTTTATGTTTTCTCCAGGAAGAGGTGTCGAATAAAGATATGTTTCTTCAACTGTCATCAATAATCGTTTTGAGTCATCAAAGTCTTGAAAAACGACTTTCTCTCCCATACGATTTACATCCATCGAAACATCATGTCGTCTTAATGGAACCGTGCGATCTCTATCCAATGAGTTTATTACATTTGCTATTTGAATTGCTCTATCATCATCCGGTTTGTAAGAAAATTCTTCTTCCTGAAAAAGTGCAGGGGCATTCTCTTTTAATTTATCCCAATATTTTTTCCAAAGACTCCAATATGTGTCGGGGCTCTCAAGTGTAAACATTTCAGAATTCGTAGCAGCCCGACTCAACCAGTATTTGGATTTTTCATGATCGGATGAAAAATAATGCAGGGCAAGATGAAGTTGGGAATATAGATGGCCTTGCGATGCAAATTTATGAGCGAATTCATTAGCCATATCATTTTCCCCCCTTTTAGAAAGTGTTATGACTAATTTCTCTCGTGCGTCATTATCTCCCTTCTCAGCTTTTACTTGTAGACTATTAATATCTTCCCCATTGAGTAAAGATATAAATAAGATAATAGAAAAAACCAGCATGAGCCAACTTTTCATGTTCCATACTCCCTAATCTACTGTTTAAACCATATCTCAATCTTCCAAATTAAAATAGTAACTAATATAAATAAATATAATATGAAAAATATCCTTTTAACAGATAATTTCCACAAAAAGATTAATGCAAAGGAGAGCTTTCAATATCCTTTATGGAGTTTTTGATAAGAAAAGAAAGTTGTCACATCACTTCCATCTGTATCATATCATCTCGTATTAGTCTTCAATGAGGAATGGATAAATTGTGTCGTTTTGTGTCAAGGATTTTGACGATCCCTGCGGATAGCAGAGAATATCTTCTGAATATGTTGACGAATAGTCAGTAAATCTTTACAATGATATAATTCGAAAACGTAAAGGGGAAATATGCGTGCTTTAATATTCTTGACAATTTTGGCTCTTATCATCTGTTCCTGCTCAACTCATAAGACTTCCATCTCTTTATCACCGGAAATAGTCACCAATACATCTGACACGGATGACATCGCAGTGGCCAATGACGGGAGTCTGTACGGGATTATAAATAATAATACAATCTTTACATATACCAACAACCGTATCAACCCTTTCAATCAGGCATTAGGGGATGGCCCCGGAGAGATTAAACACATGACCATGATGAAAAGCTATGGAAACAACTTTTATCTTTATGACAAAGGCAACAGCCGATTCGCCGTCTACTCCCCGGATTACGGTTTTACAGAAATGATGCCTGTTACCGAGGAAGTCTGCAGTTTTACATTCATAAACGGCATGCCTTTTTACACCCTTGCGGAAGGGTGTCAAAAAAACGATCCTGTCATACATACTCCGGATTCCATTATTGATGCGATACGTTTTGATCAAAAAGATAAACAGTGCGTCCTGATAGAAAGCGGCAATAACCTGATCATCCTGGGTTTCGACTGTTCAAAACCTGCAATCCACATTTATGATAATGAATATAAACTCATCAGGAAAATCAAAATTGAAGGCAGATGGAACAATACAAGGCCTGATCCTTCTGACAATAATGAGACATTATCCCCCGCTCGTATACTCACTGATTTAGCTTTTGATGAAAAGAACAGTTTGATATTCACAGCATTGAGTGGTGAAAAACCAGGCCTCCCGCAGGAGATCCGCATTGTTCATATGAACGGGACAGAACTTGCAAGGGTAACACTGCCTGTCAAAGATCAGGCAGGATCAACCGATGTGAAAATTGCACCGGATCAGAAAAAGATGATACTTTATGTAGCAGATGATACTCATATATACAAAGTTGATTACCAGATGATGATCACTCAAAAAAACATCAACTAACCGTTACAAGATTCCTATTCAGTCATTCAACAATAAACAAAGAATTGATTGTTTTTGAGTGCGGGGCCTGACTCCGCGCTCAAATCAGACTGTTTCACCCTCTGAATGAGGCCTCTGAACAAGAAATCTTGTTTTCATGAGACTTCCCGAATGATTTGAGTGCGGGACTCTCAAGAGAATTACTTCAGCAGCACCATCTTTTTGATCTCACGTTTTCCGTTGATCTCCACCACAAGATAGTAGATCCCGTTGGGGGCCGGTTGAAGGTTTCGGCCGCGTCCATCCCAGATGACCGTATAGACGCCATACCCTTGTGTCCGGTCCATGAGTGTGCGGATCTCCTGCCCCCGGGCATTATAAACACGGAGGATAATCCGGCTCTCCTCCTTCAATTCATATTCGATGCTTGTGGAGGTAGTAAAGGGGTTGGGATAATTATTCACCACACCGCTCTCATCAATGGGATGTTCACTCAGATCGACACTGATCCCGAGGTCTTTCTTCTGCTCCACAGAGACGGGAGTCCCTGTATAGAAGAATTCTTTGGGAGGGTCTGTTCCGTAATAGATCAGAGAAAGGCTGTTCACCACAGCATCACCCTGGGCCTGCAGAAAGACTGTCCCCCGCCCATCGATGAAGTTGGGCACAAAAGACGAGACATCCAGGGCGATCTCTATGGTCTTGCTCTTTTCGTCTCCCTGCATGGGATACTCTCCCCCTGTCCTGTTGAAGACAAAAGGAATGCGTTGTGTCACATCAGGAGCTGAAGCGTTAAACTGTGAGGCATATCCTGTAATCATATCCACACTGTTTCTCCGTTCGCTTGTCACCACAGCTCTCATCACAAGAAGCGGCTCCCGGGCCTCTGTTTCCATACTCTCAAAATAGAACGTGGCATCGGGGTCAAAGGCATCATACATGACCCAGACCATCCCGGCATTCCCCCAGGTCGTCCCGTGGCTGTTGACCACAAGAAATGCTCCGGTGCTTCCGCCAACGGTGATCTCATCGGAATATCCTGCGATGGTGAGAGCATGGTCTTCTCCCGCGGGGCAATAGGTCACGACTTTCTGACCGGCAAAGGGCCCGTCGGGAATCACAGTACTCGTGTCCCAGGGCCAGGCCGCTGCCATGGTGATGAGTCCTCCGTTGGTTCCTGTCCCGCTCCCCTTGTCATAGAGCCAGGCTTTCATGGCTCCCAGATCACTGATATCAAAAGTGACAATACTGTCTGGTTTCACCTGACACTCCAAAGCATGGAAATATTCAGAATAACCGCTGAGCCAGTTAGTATAAAAGGTTCCGTTGGCCCAGTCAAAATCACTTTCCCGGGCGACTCCCATGTATTGGGCGATCTGATAACCCCATTCGGGCCAGGAGCCTTGGTTGGCTCCGTCATTGACAAAGTTCCATGTAAAGATGTAAGAGGAGAGGTTGTCTTCGCTGTTGTTATAAGGACGGTTCAGCGTCTGATTCCGCTCAAACGTATAGTGATAACCGATGGCACTCGCCTGTCCGCAACTGCCGCCCCACTGGGTAAAGACAGGCCGGAAATAAGGCGATGTCGTCTGCCGGACAGTGAGAGGAAGATCCGCACGGGGAACGACGGGTGAAAACTGCGGAAGAGCACGATAAAAGGATTCGTCTTCCGGTGTTCTTTGGGGCAGGCCCCCTGCGATCCAGGGTGTCCCCTGAGGATCAGGGTTACTGTTGAACAATCCGTGCCATTCGCCGTTCTCGTCATAGATCTTCGTCCCTTTCCAGCCGCCCTGTTCATCATAAAGCGCTTCACCTGCGCCCAGGACAACAACCGGAAACAAGGCCATGATCAATACAAGTACAAGAATTCGATTCAAACGCCCCTGATGAAAATACCGGCCCATCCGCTCCTCCTTTTATGCTGTTCTGTTACTCTTTTATCATACCACAAGAGAAGGGGAAGACAAGGCAAAGAGAGAAAAGAGGCCGGTTGAGATCCCGGCCTCGTTATTCATGGTTCTGAGGAAAGACTTATTGAGCGATCATTCCGCCATCAGCGATAAATTCCGACCCCGTACAATAAGTAGATTCGTCTGAAGCAAGATAGACGCAAAGAGCGCTGATCTCCTCAGGTTCACCGAGTTTCTGAAGAGGGATCATTTTGGACATCTGTTCGATGATCTCTTTGATCTCGTCGTTCATGGTCATGGGAGTCTTGATGATCCCCGGATGGATGGAGTTCACCCGGATTCCTTCAGGCCCCAGTTCCACAGCAGCCGATTTTGTCATTCCGCGGACAGCGAATTTTGAAGCATTATAAGCCATGGTGTAGGCTTGCCCCACCATCCCGGAGATAGAGGAGATGTTGATAATCGAGGGATTCTTGCCCTTCCTGAGTGAAGGAAGAGAGGTCCGCATTCCCAGATAGACACCAAACTGATTCACCTTGTAGACCTTTTCAAAATCATCAGGCGTGAGATCATCCAGAGATTTCTGAATGACGATCCCGGCATTGTTCACCAGGATACTCAGCGGGCCGAAGGCTTCTTCAGTCAACTGAATCACCGCTTTCCACTCTTTTTCCTGTGTCACGTCATGGCGGATAAAAAGGGTATTCTTCCCCAACTCAGCAGCCAGTTCGTTCCCTTCTGTTTCCAGGATGTCTGTAAAGACCACCTGGGCTCCTTCTCTGACAAAATCGCGGACAATGGCAGCTCCTATTCCCCGGGCTCCACCTGTGACAAGAGCGACTTTTCCATTCAAACATCCCATAATCACCTCCTGGTTTAAAATATCACTAACTCACTTACATTTATAATAACGCTTTTCGTCTCGCTTGTCAAGGGGCCTGAAATGATGCGCTGATTGATATTATTTTGACAAACCTAAGGAGATACGTAATACTGAACCGGAACACAAATTGAAAGGAGATTCATATGACCCGATCCGGCAGATGGCTTATTCTCTTCCTCATCATCGGGATCTCCTGCTCTCTGCAGAATCCCATGGTTAGAACCGAGAAGAGAGAACAACAGGAAGCGTTCTTTGAGTTAAAGCAGCTCCTGGCTCAGGATGGAGACTGGTTCTTCCATCGCGAAGACAAAGCCCGTCTCATTTATGAAGAGAGATCCCGTCTGGAAAAGCACTTTGAAAAAGAGTTGAGAATGCTTCTTGATGATGACATTGAAGCTCACTATTACGCGGCCCTGTTCCTCTCCGCAGATGATTACCTTCAGGGACGTCAGCCCGCAAAGAAACTGGCTCTCTCCCTCTTTGAGCGTGGAATCAAACTCATCCGTAAAAGCCGGGATAAAAGTATCAAGGGTGATGAGATCAAATTTTCTGTCTTCGCCGCCCTCTTATCCCAGGACCTGGGACAAGAGAAGAAGGCTGCGCGTTTCAAAAGGAATGCTGAAAAACTCCTCAAAACGGGACAATACAAGGGATATTTCCCCGCCATGTCCCGCGATGACTTGGAACGCTACAAAGCCCTCTAAAAGAGCAGCTCACTGTTCAGGGGGACAGGGACTGATAGGCCGTGGTCCCTTCTAAAGCTTTGTTATCTTTCATATATTCCCAGGCAGTCCATCCCCGCTCGTCTTTGCTGTTCTGATCGGCACCCTTCTCAAGGAGAAGCATCACCACATCAGAATTTGTATTGTCTGATGCTGCAATCATCAGCGGGGTGATCCCGAGATCAGCCCGGGCTTTGATATCAGCTCCCCCATAGATCAAGGCCAATGCGATATTGGGATTGTCATTTTGGGATGCTGCCCAATGGAGAGGAGTCATATTGTATTTATCTCTGGCTGAAAGATCCGCTCCTGCATCGATCAGGAGAGTGATCACCGCGACATCGTCTGCTTCGGCAGCCGCCCAATGAAGAACCGAAGTCCCCTCTCCGTCTGTCTGGTTGACATCATCGCTCTCTACCAATGAAGCCCTGATCTCTTCAATTTGTCCGTCTTTTACCAGATCGATCAACGTCCTCTCCCCGCGGTTCTTTTCACAAGCCGGAAGAAGAAGGAAAACTGCAAGAATCACAACATAAAACTTCACGTATCATCCCCCCTCGGTTATTCTTCTGTACACATCAATCACCACTCTTACAACTATAGAGGAAACCGGCACAGATTTAAAGTGAGAGGGGGAGATTCATCGCCACCGGAAAAGGCTATTTTCTTCTTCTTCCTCTCTGAATTTCATGATAAACTGAACCACATTTCTCCGGGAGGTTATATGCCTGAAACAATTGCTGTTGTTGCCGATATTCATGGAAACAGATGGGCCCTGGAAGCCGTCCTTGATGATATTCGCAAGAGAAGAATCACAACAGTCCTGAATCTCGGGGATTCCCTGTACGGCCCCCTGGATCCCATGGGGACATACTCACTCATCCGGGACCACGGGCTCTTCAGCATCTCGGGAAACGAAGACCGTCTCCTCGTTGAGCATGCCCGTTCACGGAGAACACACAAGACCATGGACTATGTCCTCACTCAGATCAACCATGATATCCTCTCATGGCTTGAGAGCCTTCCTTTTGATCATGTATCCAACAACCTGGTCTACTGCTGTCACGGGACTCCTGAACATGATACGGAATATCTCATCGAAGATGTCCGCTCCGGGTTTCCTCTTGTGAAGGACTCCGCGTCTCTCAGCAGTCATCTGAACAGTATCTTTCCTCCTGTGGTCTGTTGCGGCCACAGCCATCTTCCCCATGTGGTTCAGACAGATCAATGCCTGATCATCAATCCGGGCAGTGTGGGATGCCCCGCCTACGATGACAATACGCCTGTTTATCACCGGATGGAGACAGGATCTCCCCGCGCCCGATATGCTGTCCTCACATTAGACCCTTCCGGAGTGAAGACATCTCATGTCACTCTTGAATATGACGCTGAAGGAGCGGCCCGAACCGCTGAAAAAAACGGACATGACAATTGGGCGTTCTGGCTTCGCACCGGCCGGGTTTCACCATAACCTCTCATCTCCAGCCAAGACGGTTCAGGAGAATCCGCTTTTTGACTTTGTAAACATTTTATCTTTAACTTTTTTAAATTAATACTTGAACTCCGTTCATTTTAGGGTACAATAAGTCCGTTCACTTGTCCGGATCCGGTACCGCGGCCTCCGGACAGAAGGATTTCCTTCTGCCAGTCAGTCAGAAGGAAAAAACAACCACCCCTCAGCAGAGAACTCACACTCAACCCCGTAAGGGGGGAGACTCCTCCCCCCTTATCTTTTTGTCAATTAAATTTCTAAAAGTATTGCTTAAGGGTTAAAATTTTGCTATTCTATATTGTGAAAATATTAATGAATGATATTCGTTAAACCTTGGAGAATGGGATACAAGGGGGTTTCATAGTATGGGAAGGAACAGATCTGTCAGTTACAGTAATCTTCTGCTATCTCTCTCTGATGCCATTGACCTGGCCAATTCAGAGATCAGCAAACATCAGCAGAGAACAGCTTATATCGCCTGGGAGACGGCTAAATCCGCCCGGTTGAACGAAGAACTCATTAAAGATCTCTTCATTGCAGCCCTTTTTCACGATGTGGGCGCTCTCACCGTTGAAGAAAAGACAGCCCTTCACAAATTTGAGACAGCTGACCTTGAAAAGCATTGCATCCGGGGGGAGATCCTCTTACAGACGATTCCCCAGCATGAACGGATCGCTTCTATCGTGCGCTTTCATCATACGGAGTGGCAAAACTGGGATGAACCTATTGACAAAGATTATGTTACAGCCGCTCAGATCCTTTACCTGGCCGATTATCTCGAACGCCTGATCGACCGTGATATCTATATCCTTCATCAGAAAGATACTCTCATCAGAAAGATTAAAGAGCTCTCTGTGGACCATGTCTACCCCGATATCATCGACATGTTCCTTTCCATTTCTGATAAAGAGGAGTTCTGGCTGGACCTGACATCCCCCAGGCTCTATTCCATACTCAACAACCAGGGGCCCCTGGGTAAACTCATCGTCGATTATGATGCCATTGAGATCCTGTCCAAATTCTGCCGTGATCTTATCGACTATAAATCACCATACACAGCCACTCACTCGGCTGGAGTCTCTGCCTGTGCTGAGATCCTTTCCCGCCTTATGGGCCTCACTGACCAGGATATCCAGGAGATGAGGATTGCGGCGAACTTTCATGATATCGGCAAGACGGCTATTCCCAACAGTATTCTCGAAAAACCGGGGAAGCTTACAGACAATGAGCAGGCTCTTGTCGCCGGTCACGCTTACTATTCCCACTATATTATCAGCACTATCGGAGGTCTGGGCCATATTGCCGAGCGGGCCGCCTTCCATCACGAAAGGCTGGATGGATCGGGATATCCCTTTCACTGTTATGAAATGAACATGTCCACAGGAGCCCGGATCATGGCTGTGGCCGATATCTACACCGCCCTGGCAGAAGACCGCCCCTACCGTAACGGGATGCCCCAGGACAAGATGATCGGGATCATGCGCCTTATGGCCGCTTCCAATGCCATTGATAAAAATATCGTCGGTCTCCTGGCCGATAATTTCAAGGCTGTCAACGAACACGTGAGCCAATCCCAGCTGGACGCCCGTGACTTCTATGAATATCACCTGAAACCGTATTACGGGAACACGGCACCGGCAGCACCGAGA
>Ga0116152_10004018_pt1 | contig 11682 bp, 9 predicted proteins | sample AD_UKC119_MetaG_FD_89894 | JGI IMG/M metagenome (GOLD analysis project Ga0116152, IMG submission 89894) | Active sludge microbial communities of municipal wastewater-treating anaerobic digesters from Hong Kong - AD_UKC119_MetaG | ecosystem: Engineered > Bioreactor > Anaerobic > Digestate...
GTAAAATCGGTAATTCATTAAATAATAGATTCATTTTTTTCCTCAATTCTTTTAAACCTTTATAACTATACCATAGATCATGAAAAAATACTATGAAAATTAATCATTTTGATTACAAAATCACGTGTTTAACAAAAGAAAAAGACTCATCGAGTCTTCTTGCGTTCACAATTCTCACCTTCACAATAATCTGTTTTAATATACTGAACAGATGCTTGTGTTAAGGCTTCTAAAATATGTTCTTCTGAATGGAGACCAGACAGTCTAACCTTACCATCAATACGCATGTGAGGAATTTCAAAAATACCTTTAAGTATTGCATTTTCTCGATTCATTTGAACAGCGTCGCAAAACTGTTTACTTGCTAAAACTTCATTGACCTTGATTGGATCTAAACCTGCACGCTGTGCCACTTTTCTTAAAACATCATGATTGGAAATATCTTGTTTTTCTACGTAGTAGGTTTTAAATAATTGCTTATTATATTCAAAAGCTTTATCCATTTTTTTAGCTAAATGAGAGAGTCGATGTGCATCATGGACCTTGACAGGTTTCAACATTTTAGGCATATCTTTAAACAGTTCTTTTACCTCTTCTTCAGTCATCACATGATGTTGAGATAACACCTTATGAAAAGTACAATCTTCCTCAGGTTCAAAAGAAGGAATCATTTCATAGCTACGATAAAGTAGTTCAAGATCCTTGAATGTATATTTCTTATATAATTGTTCAATCACCAGGTGTTGTTGATAACAAAGTGGTGATATATAATCTAACCAAAATTCTAATTTCATGAACTCATTCCAATCTATTTAATTCATGTGCTATTTTACTAAAAAAACATCATGTTATCAAGTTTTATGCCTTGCTTAACGATGATAGACAACCTCATCGTTGATAATGGTCATAACGACATGTGACTTTTCAAAATCAGCTTCATCTAAGGTCGTTAAATCACGATCAAACACGGTAAAATCAGCTAAATAACCAACCTTAAGGTAGCCTCTTGGTCCAAGGTTGCTTTGCACGTGCGCATCTGATGTATAGCTCTTAATGGCTTCAAAAGTGGTTAACTTCTCTGAAGGGGTATAGATAGCCAAATCACTTCTTGAACGTCTGTAGATGGCATCCTTGATGCCTAGAAGTGGATTAGGATGTTCGACGGGTGCATCTGAAGAACCTACAATCTTGATATGTTCTTTCAAATATGTTTTCCAAGGAAACATGAGCTCAGGTGGTTGTGAAAAAAGGGTAAAGGCATGTGGTAAGTCGCTGGCTAAAAATGAGGGTTGTATATCGACTGATATCGGTAAATGTTTCATTTTTTCAACCGTCTTAAGACGCGCCCAAGGTGCGTGGATAATCCGATCGATTTGTTTCTGTTGTGGTGGATATGCTTTTAAGATATCGCATACTTCATCTAACCCACGATCACCGATTACATGAATCGCTGCAGTTAAACCTAAACTTCTCACCTTCTTAACTGTTTTGATAAACTCATCTTTTCCCATCACTACTTCACCAGATGTATTGCTTTGTTGATAAGGGTGAAACATCAGTGCTGTTTTGGATGACATGGTACCATCATAAAACATTTTGACAGCACCAAACTCTAGATAAGGTGATACAACACCCCAAGGTGTTTTAGAATTGATAAAGTTGTCTAAAACCTGATGATGAATTAGAAGATGAGTTCGAAATGGTTTTTCTGATAAGACATCTTGATAAGCTTGATACGTTAAGTCAAACCCGTTATGATAATATAAGTCATCTGAATGTCCACCTGTTATACCATATGATGTTAACTCATCAATCGCTTTTTCAATCATCTGTTTTAACTTGGGATAACTTGGTTTTGGCATCTTCTGCATGACAGAAGATGCCTTTTCTTCTTTCAGAATACCTAAATCATCTTTCACATTGAAATAGGCAAGTGCTTTTGAATTAAGTGTTAAACCGTGGAAATCACTATGTCTTAAGACAACCATTTGGTGATTGAAATAGAGATCTAAATCATGTTTCGTTATGCCGATATCATGATAACCAATCGCGAACACAAGTTCTTCATGAGATGAACTGAGTTGATGAATGATGGAAGTTAAATCCTGACAATCACTTAAATTGATGACATTGAGGTATTCACCATAACCCACGATATGTAAGTGATTATCAATAAAACCAGGGTAAAGATGTGCCCCTTTTAAATCGATGATACGCTCGCAGCTTGAAAGATTAACATCCTGATCAAAAGCTATAATTTTACCATCTTTTGTTGCCATCATAGTATGATATTCAGTTTCATGTGTCATGGTATGTAGTATACCATTGATATAACATGTCATAAGGTCACCTATTAAATAAAAAACTTCACCATGATTTTACCATGATTGAAGTTTTTTTTCCTCGATATAGTTTTTGATCACATCATAAGCAAAGCCTTTTTGATAAAGCTTTTCTTTGATTTTCTGTTCAAGTTCATATCCTTGATACTTATGCGCATAGGTTTTATAGATTTTATCATAAGCTTTTTCTAATAATTTTGATTCATCGCCAACATAATGAGTATCTGGAGATGATAAGACAGCATCAATGACCTCGCGGTGAAATCCTTTTGAGATGAGTAAGACTCTAATGCTTTGAAAAGCTTGCTTTTTGGTTTTACTTTTCATCTGATTCAGTTTAGATTGTACAACTTCAGTTAATAATGCATACTCATTGATCGTGCTTAATGCTTGATAGATGAAAGCTTCTTTAACACCTTTTTGCGAGAGTTTAAAGATGATCATCTCAGGACCTTCTTGATGTTTCTTCATGTTGACATACATATTTGCATACTGAAGATCATCAAGATAATGTCTTTCAATGAGCTTTTTAAGTGTTGTTTGAACAACAGGTGCTTGATAACCTTTGGTTGTCAGATGTTCTTTCATCTCCTGAATGGTCATCATCTTTTTTAATGCCTTTAAACCTTCACGAAGTGATGATAGTTCAGCATTTTCTTTAATAAGCTCACGATAGTCTTCCTGTGTGATCGTTTTACCTATGGTGATGTGGTACTTAATCATCAATTCTGGTTCAACAGGTATCACTTCATCATCAAAAGAGACATCGATGTGATTTTTCTTCTTTTTGATCTCTAAAATGATTTTATCCATTAGCTTGATTTAATCTCTGAAATGAGCGTTTGAAGTTCATCATCATAGGTGATGTTATTCATCATTTCAATATAACGTATATAGATCTGATGTGCTGTATCGATGGTGATCGCATCACCTGATAACTCATGTTCCACGTTGAATTGTGCCACGATGTCTTTTGTTTTTTGATCAAAGTAGCCATCTTCTCTAAGTTTTGCTTCATCAGTTAAGCCATAATAGATATTTAAGAATGCTTGATAGTTAGCTAAACTTGCATACACGTGATCAAATGACATTTCACCAGCATATAAAGGCATATTGATGTTTTTAATACCTGTAGGATTAATAAGATTAACATCAAGTGGGTTATCACTGACGTTCAGTTGATCACCATAGTACCATTCGCCTTCGGTATAAACTAAGTAATATCTAACATTGTTAATAACACCTAAAGCAACCTGATTTTGATAAACACCTTTACCATAGCTAGGTCTTCCATAGAGTTCATAACCACCAATTGTCTTCAGTGCAGCAGCTAAAACTTCTGATGCTGATGCTGAATGTTCGTTGATGAGCACCTTAATGTCATATGGTTTAGCTTGTGATAAACCACCATAAAAGGACTGAACTTCATTCGTTCTTGGAATCATAGTGAAAAGAGGTTTTTCTAAGTTTCTTATAAGTAATTGTTGGGTAATACCAGGTAACAAGGATTGATATCCTTGGTTATGAAGTGCAGAGAGTGCACCACCTGGGTTATTTCTTAAATCGATAATTAAGGTTTTTGTTTCATCGGTTAAAATGGTTTGTTCAAGTGTGTTGAGTGTCGTTTGAAAAACAGATGCTGTTCCTACTGTACTTTCGCTAGCTCCTGAAAAACGTCTAATTTTGATATATGCAATATCTGATTCACCTAGATCAACCGAAGAGACGGTTGGTGTTGAAATCTCTTGATATGTGATTGTGACTTCTTCTTCATCTCCATCGGGGTTTAAAACGATAAACGTCTTCTCATCACCTAAATTACCAGTGATTAAATCTAAAACTTCATGATCATATTTAAGTGTATTAAAATATGTCGATACTGTATCTTCAACAACGCCCACGATGACATCGTTAGGATAAATATGTAAATAAGCACCACCGTCACGATAAACATCAGTGACACGCAATGTCAAATCATCTTCAAAGTAGAAACTGATACCTATGCCTGTAAATCTTTCTTCATCGGTATCACCTGATTCTAAAGGAACTGCAAGTAATCTTGTGTAAGGATCATCATTGAGTTCACCAATCTTTTGAATAGTTGCTTCCATATTGGCAATGAAAGCTTCATGAACTTCTGCGGAGTCAATATCATAGTAGTAATAATTGTTAAAAGATTCTATGATATAGGTAAACATATCATCATTGTTTGATGTTGGTGATGATGGTAGTACACGCTCAACAAAATAGCCAGAAAAGAAGGCTAAAATCACACTGATGAAAAAGAGAATTCCTATCTTTTTACTTACCATTTTGCTCCCTCCCTCGAGAAACCTTCACCAAGAGCTTCTTTTGTCTTGGTGACAAATGTGAATGCTTTAGGATCAGTATTTTTAATGATGTGCTTGAAGATATAGAGTTGTGCACGGTCAACCGTACAAATAATCATTTCCTTTTCTTGTTTCGAGTAACCGCCAATGACTTTCATCTTGGTAATGCCTCTTTCTAAGCGGTCATAAATCTTTTGTTGCATCAAATCAGGATGATCTGTCACAATAAAGACGGTATAACCTGCTGTTCCTTCAATCGATAAACGATCGATTAAAAGACCACTGATAATCATGGAACCTACAGCATATAATCCAAGTTGGAAATTGATGATCATCGCAATTAAGATAATCGCACCATCGGTGATATACATCGCTGTTGAAAATGACATATGTAAATATTTATGCATAATGTTTTGAATGACATCAACGCCACCCGTTGTTGCATTATTACGAATGACAACACCAAGACCAATACCTAAGAAGATACCTCCAAAAGCTGCACCGATTAAAAGAGGTGATTCAGTCATAAACTTCATAAAGTAATCAGCTGGTATCGTTTTTTCTAAGATCCAAATGATGGTTGGTGATAAGAGTGTTGCATAAGCTGTTTTAACAAAAAAGACTTTGCCTAATACTATCCATCCGAGCATTAACAATAAGAAATTGGCGATGTACATGAATAACGATACAGGAATTTGGTTTTGAAAAATAACAGCAACCCCCATGACACCACCAATAATTAAATTTAAAGGTAATAAGAAAAAATAGAAACCGGCAGACATAACAATAACGCCTGCTGTAATTTCTAAAATTTCACGTAGTTTTGCTTTATTCATGTGATTCACCCGCTTTTAAATAAGCATTGATAAATCCATCAAGTTCACCATCCATGACAAGATCAACTTGACCAACTTCATAATTGGTTCTGTGATCTTTAACCATTTGATAAGGATGAAAGACGTATGATCTGATCTGTGAACCCCAGGCAATATCCTTTTGTTCACCTTTGATACTCTTTAATGTTTCTTCTTGTTTTCTAATTTCTTCTTGCATCAACTTTGCTTTTAAAACATGCATCGCTTGTTCTTTATTCTTAAGTTGAGAGCGCTCATTTTGACATGTTACGACAATACCGGTTGGTAGATGTGTTATTCTCACTGCGGAATCGGTGGTATTAACACTTTGTCCACCAGCACCACCTGAGCGGTACACATCAATCTTTAAATCTTCATCTTTTAAATCAATGTCGATTTCATCATCAAGTTCTGGCATGACATCCAGTGATACGAAGGATGTATGTCTTCTAGCATTAGAATCAAAAGGTGAAATACGAACGAGTCGATGAACCCCACGTTCAGCTTTTAAATAGCCGTATGCATAGGATCCTTTGATTAAAAGTGTGACAGATTTTATGCCTGCTTCTTCGCCTGCTTGGTAATCTAGAACTTCAACTTTAAATTTCTTTTTTTGAGCATAGCGAATGTACATACGATAAAGCATGTCTGCCCAGTCTTGTGACTCTGTACCACCAGCACCAGGGTGTAATTCTAGAATGGCATTAGCTTGATCATAAGGTCCATTTAAAATGGTTTCAACTTCGAAATCAGCAACTTCTTCTTGAAGTTCGAATAAGTCGTTCTCTAGAATTTCCCATTCTTCAGTACCTTCTTCACTGATTTCATACCATTCAATCAGTTGATCAAGTTTTTTTGCTAATGTCGCATAGTGATCAAGTTTTTCTCTGATTTCGGTTGCACGTTTTGTTACTTTTTTTGCTTCTTTCGTATCCGACCAAAAATCAGGTTTTTGCATCTCTTTATTTAAATCTTGATAGGTCTCTTCGAGCTTTTGTGGCCCTATCGCTTTTCTTAAATCATGAATGCTTTCTTTGAGTTGTCCAATGCGTTTATTGACTTCATAGGTTTCCACAAAAACACCTCCTTAACGCCAAGGTAGGTTACGTTGGCTATAGTTTTTCTTGACCTTGGGTTTCTTAGGACGCTCAGTGCGTCCTTCGTTGGTTTGTGTATTTTTTACAACTTCTTCACGTTGAACATTATATTGAATTTGTGCACGAATGGCATAACGTGTGACATCACGAGAAATGTTATCTACCATTTCATTAAACATTGATAAACCTTGTTGTTGATAAATAATGAGTGGGTTTTGTTGTCCATAAGACTGAAGGCTGACGCCTTGTCTTAATTCACTCATGGCATCAATATGACGCATCCAGTGGGTGTCGATCACACGAAGCATAACCACTTTCAAAAACTCATTGAAGATTTCAGGTGGGAACATTTCTTTCTTTCGATCAATTTCTTTATCAGCAATCGTTAAAATGAAATTTTCAAGTTCAACTTCATCCATTTTTTCAATAACTTCTTTTGTAAGTGTATTTGGCATAAAGATGTTGCCGTTAAAGGTCGTGATGATGTTATCATCATCAATCTTAAATTGGTTTTTCCCAACAGGATGAATAAATTGATGAAGTGTCTTCTTTAAACTGATCTTCACTGTATCTCTAATTTGATCTTCAATGGATTCAAGGGTTAACACATCACGGCGTTCTTTATAAATGATTTCACGTTGTTTTCTAAGTACATCATCATACTTTAAGACATTTTTACGCGTATCGTAGTTGTTGCCTTCAATGCGTTTTTGTGCAGATGTAACAAATCTTGAGAAAAGTTTAGATGCTAGTGGTTCACCCGTTGTATTTAAACGTTCAAGCATTTCAACACGTTTTTTAAATGATTCGCCACCGAAACGCTGCATGAGTTCATCATCTGCTGAAATATAGAATCGTGAATATCCAGGGTCTCCCTGACGTCCACTACGACCTCTTAACTGATTATCGATACGTCTAGATTCATGACGTTCACTACCGATAACTGCAAGACCACCAAGTTCTACAACACCTTCACCAAGTTTAATATCGGTACCACGACCAGCCATGTTGGTGGCAATCGTAACTGAACCTTTTAAACCTGCTTTTGCAACAATTTCAGCTTCGCGTTCATGGTTTTTAGCGTTTAACACTTCATGATTGATACGTCTAGCTTTAAGCATACGTGATAAGAGTTCTGAAGTTTCTACGGCAATCGTACCAATCAACAGCGGTTGACCTTTTTGATGTCTTTCTTCAACTTCATCACATAAAGCTTTAAATTTTGATTCAGAATTTGCGTAGATGAAATCAGGTTCATCTGTACGAATGACAGGAGCGTTGGTTGGTACTTCAACAACATCCATGTTATAGATATTACGGAATTCTTCTTCCTCCGTTTTAGCAGTACCGGTCATACCTGAAAGCTTCTTATACATTCTAAAGAAGTTTTGATAGGTAATAGTAGCAACCGTAACGGTTTCTTTTTTAATTTGAACACCTTCTTTGGCTTCCAAAGCTTGGTGCAAACCTTCAGAAAATTGACGTCCATGTAAAATACGACCTGTAAACTGGTCAACGATTAAGACTTCACCATCTTGAACAACGTATTCAACATCGCGTTGTAAGATATGTACAGCACGAAGTGCGTTGTTAATATGATGTACGAGTGTTACATGTTTTAAATCATAGAGATTTTCAAGTTGGAATATTTGTTCAGCACGTTTAATACCCGATGGGGTTAATGCGATGGTTTTAGATTCCAAATCGATTTCATAATCTTCATCACGAAGTGATTTTGCAAAACGGTCTGCAGCTTGATAAAGGTTATGGTTATTTTTCTCACCACCTGAGATAATGAGTGGGGTACGCGCTTCATCAATTAAGATCGAGTCAACTTCATCGATAATCGCATAATTTAATCCACGTTGTTGGACCATATCTTTAGCGTATAAAACCATGTGATCTCTTAAGTAGTCAAACCCTAATTCAGAGTTGGTTGAATAAATGATGTCACAATCATAGGCAGCTCTTTTTTGTTCACGAGAGATGTCACGGAGATTAAGACCAACAGTTAAGCCTAAAAAGCGGAAGAGATTACCAATATCCCCTTCGGCTTCACGTTTCGCCAAGTATTCGTTAACGGTGACAATATGAACACCTTCACCATTGATTGCTGATAAGTAAGCAGGCATAACAGCTGTTAAGGTTTTACCTTCACCAGTTTTCATTTCAGCAATGTTACCATGAAAAATAGCAACTGCTCCTAAAACTTGGACATAATATGGGAAAAGGCGTGTCACGCGTTTTGACGCTTCTCTGACAACAGCAAACGCTTCTGGCATCATGCTGTCTAGTGATTCACCCTTCTGATATCGATCTTTAAATTCTATTGTCTTTGCTTGAAGTTCTTCATCAGTTAACTGAGCCATTTTCTCTTCAAGTGAAAAAACAATATCTGCTATTTTTTTTGCTTCTTTGAGTTCCTTTTTTCCTGGATCAAACCATTTTTTTAGCATAGAAACACTTCCTTTTCGTCTTTATTATATTACAATAATAAGGCCTTTTTTACAAGCGATTTCACTGTTTATGGGAAATTACCATAATGTCAAAAATGATAAAAAAAGAACCCTTGAAAAAGAGTTCTATTTTAAGTTTGTTGTTTGAGTGATTGAATCATCAATTTCAAGATAAGGTTTTTTCTCATAGGATAACCATGTAGCAACCATATGTGATGGAAAAACAACGACTTTTTGATTAAATTCGGATACGAGTGCATGATAGCTGCATTTCTTCAAATCGAGTTCATTTTTGAGCTCGTGCATCACATCAAAAAGCAATGCAACTTCATCATTGTTTTTGATTGATTCAGAGGTTGATAAAGCCAGATATGCCTTTTCAATCTCTTCTGATACGTCATGCATAAAAACAGCTTTTTCGATCATATTCATCGTATCAAGTGATCCATCAAGTCTGATTTCTGTCAATGAATGTTCGTGATTTAAGTGCTTATAAAAATCTTGATATAATAGAAACCATTTACCAATGGCATGATCGAGTTCAATCTGGGACTGAGCAATCTTTGTTTCAAGTCTTTTGAACATATTTTTCGTTGATAATACATAAAAAACGATGATCAATGCGATGATAAAAAGCGAACCCCCCGCGATTAAAAATGGCATACGAATATCCTCCTAGGGTTACTTTAACAACTTTCTAAACAAATCAACTTGATCACATTTTTCCCATGTGAAATCTTCATCTTCTCTTCCAAAATGACCATAATTAACAGTCTTTTTAAAAATGGGACGTTTGAGGTCTAGTGTTTTAATAATGGATGCTGGTCTTAAATCAAAGTTGGATTTAACAACATCATAAATATCACTTAAATCAACACGTTCTGTACCAAATGTATCAATCGACACTGATACAGGTTCAGCTAAACCAATCGCATAAGCAATTTGAATTTCACATTGATCAGCAATGCCAGATTTAACAATATTTTTAGCAATATATCGCGCCATATAGGCAGCACTACGGTCAACTTTTGAAGCATCTTTTCCAGAGAATGCGCCACCACCATGACGAGCATAACCACCATACGTATCAACAATAATCTTTCTACCTGTTAGTCCAGCATCTCCATGTGGACCACCAATAACAAAACGACCGGTTGGATTGATTTGATAAATCGTTTCGGTTGTATCATAACCTCTTAATACAGGTTCAATGACATGTTCCATTACAGCGGCTTTAAGACTGACTTGATCCCATGATTCATCATGTTGTGTCGATAAAACAACAGTGTGAATAGCAACCGGTTGGTTCTTCTCGTTATAGGCGACTGTAACTTGTGTTTTACCATCAGGACGAAGACCTGATATGATATTGTTTTTTCTGACGTAACTTAATCTTTCGGATAGACGATGTGCTAAATAAACAGGTAATGGCATTAACGTGATGGTTTCATTGGATGCATAACCAAACATTAAACCTTGATCCCCAGCACCTTGTTCTTTATGTTCGGTTTCATCGACACCTAAAGCAATATCTGGTGATTGTGGTTTAATGCGAACATCAATAATGACATCATCTGCATTATAACCATATTCTTTTTTATTGTATCCAATATCATGAATCGCACCTCTAACGACGTGGTCAAAATCAATATTTGCTGTTGATGTGATTTCACCAAATAGGAGCGCATAGTCTGTTGTTACTGCTGTTTCACAAGCGACTCTCGCTTCGGGATCTTTTTCTAATACAGCATCTAAAATGGCATCGGAAATATAGTCTGCGACTTTGTCTGGATGTCCTTCAGTTACTGATTCACTACTAAATAATTTACGCATACGAAGCCTTCTTTCATAAAAAAATGTTTCTCTAAGGAGAAACACCTGTCTTTGGGATTTTTCCTTATTGATGGGTCACTTAAACCCCTTGTGATAAGCACCTAATTTAAATAGGTTGCTGCTATGTCTACGGTCACTTGCCTCGATAGCTCTGAATAAGTGAAACTAGATTTACTTGTAATCCTCAATAAGGATACAACAACTCTCATGAAATGTCAACCAATTCCCTTTAGAAATTGTTATACATCTCTGCAAATTCATCATGAAACTTCAAAAATCTTTCTTTTAAGTCATGATCGAAATATTGACCCAATTCATTTTGGAAAGATTTTAAAACAATGGAGTGAGCCATGGGTCGTTTATAAGGTTTCGGTCCACGCATCGTGATGTATAAATCAGCAAGTAAAATGATCTGTGATTCAATCTCCGGCTGAATAAGTAACATTTCTTTGAGAAACTTTTCATTGGCTGAGTCTTCAATATGAGCACGTGCAATGTCTTCACATTTTTGAGCGAGCTGCATACGCTTGGCAATCTTAGAACCGAGTTCAGTTTTTTCCTTTAAAACATCATAAGATTTCTCATCAAATGTGTTCATGTCATTCAGCATATGTTTAATCTCTTGATATTGAAGATGGATTAAAGCATAAGCGTTTAAATCTTTAATTTTTTCATAGGACATGCCATAATAATCAGCTAACTTTTCACTCATCATCTGTACTTGTGATGCGTGACGTTTGTCCATGAGTGTATAAGAACTTGAGAAAACA
>Ga0116152_10004019_pt1 | contig 11681 bp, 8 predicted proteins | sample AD_UKC119_MetaG_FD_89894 | JGI IMG/M metagenome (GOLD analysis project Ga0116152, IMG submission 89894) | Active sludge microbial communities of municipal wastewater-treating anaerobic digesters from Hong Kong - AD_UKC119_MetaG | ecosystem: Engineered > Bioreactor > Anaerobic > Digestate...
CTTTGGACAAGGAAGTTACTGTTCTTCCGGATGGCCATATAACATTTCCACTGATTGGCAGTATCAATGTTGTGGGAGTTTCCAGTATCGAGCTTGAGAAGATAATAGAAGAAAAGCTTTCCGATACCATTCCCGGAGCAGAGGTGACCGTTCTTGTTCTCTCAGTCACGGGAAACAGGGTTTATGTAATTGGCAAGGTCCTTAAGCCGGGAGAATTCATTATGAGTTCCCAAATGACTGTTGCGCAGGTTTTAAGTCTTGCTGGTGGCCTTGACCGTTTCGCAGATGGCGGCGGTATAAAAGTTCAAAGAATAGAAAATGGTAAAGTCATATATTTCCAATATAATTATAATGACTTGCTTTCAGGCAAAAATATTGATTCAATGAGCTTTATTTTAAAAGCGGGTGATGTGGTTATTGTTCCGTAAATGACATTAAAATCAAATAAGGGTGATCAAAAGTGACCAGAAAAATAATAATAAATAAAAAACCAATGAGGGCTGTCATAGGACGGTTATTTCTTGGTGTTTGCTCTGCAGCCTTATTGTCGGCACAATATGCCACTGCGGCAGAAACGGATACAACTTTTGGCATATCTGCTGATGGCTCATATGATGATAACCGTTATCTTAGCAACACAAATAAACAATCAGTCTATATTTTAAACGTAAGACCGACCGTTGGCTTGACGTTAGAGAATGAAGGGTCACAGACAACCTTTACCGCCTATGGTGCTTATGAATTGTCATCGGATCAGGCAGTACAGAAAGACAGATTTAATTTTGGCGCAGGTGTAAATGGTGTATATGAATATGAATATTCGACACTAACTTTGGGCGGCGGATTTGATCGACAATCGGTCTTTGAAACCGAGTTTCTTGATACCGGTATTTATGCTGGAAATAATGGCACCAGGGACCGGGGAAATGCCTCATTCGGGTATAAAACCAGTTTAAATGAAACCTGGTCGTTAAGACTATCTGACAATTTTCAAATACTCGATTATTCAACCACAAATTATAATAATTACTGGAGCAATATTGCCGGTGTAGGCCTGGATGTGGCACTTAATGAGAGAACATCGCTGGTTCAGAATTTCTCCTACCTTCACTATGAACCCGATAATATCTTTATGAGGCCATTAAACACCTATAGCTATCTGGCCGGTTTAAGTTATGAATTTGACGAAAATACGCTTCTTACAGTGACAGGCGGGGCAACTTACTTTTCAGGCGATTATCGCTGGAGCGCTATCGTTGAATTAAACCATGAGCTTGAAAATAACCAAATATCATTGCGGGGCGCTCGGGAATTGCTACCAAGCGGACTTGGCGGCGTAAGGCAATCAGATTCTGTCGAGTTTAACACGACTTATAATTTCTCTGAATCCGTAAATTACGGTCTTTCTGCATCCTGGCGTCGCAGTAAAGATCTGAATAATATTGCCCAGCTTAAAAATGAATTTATTGGACTTAGTCCCTGGGTAAGTTTTGAAGTGATGAGAGATTTGAACATAAGACTGCGTTATCATCTGCGCCGTCAAAGAATAGGTCTGGGCAATGACTGGGGCATTTCAAATCTTTTCTCAATTTCCATAGCATATTAAAAGGCCGGATTGAAATGGAATATTCTGAAGCAGAGTTAACATTAAGAGATTATTTCGCAATATTAAAGCGGCGATATCTATTTTTGATAATTCCGTTTGTGCTTGTCTTAACGGTTAGTGTTGGTGTGGCTCTACTTATGGCGCCGGTTTACCAGTCAACCGGTACAATTATGGTTGAATCGCAGCAGATACCGGATAACTTTGTTCAATCAACAGTCACCAGTTATGCAGATGAAAGAATTGGCGTCATTACCCAAAGGGTGATGATCCGTGAAAATCTTCTGAGAATTATTGATAAATTTAATCTGTTTGGGGATGACAGAAGAAGTATTCCGGCATCGGATCTGGTTGATCGGATGCGTAATATGGTTTCAGTGGAAATCATCAGTGCCGACGTTCAGGGACAGAAAAATAATGGGAAAACGGCTATTGCGTTTAGAATATCGGTTGAGCATAGCAAACCTAATCTCGCTTTTAGTGTTGCCAATGAATTTGTAACACTTTTCCTGGATGAAAATGTCAGAAACAGAATTTCCCGTGCTTCGGAAACAACGGATTTCCTGAATAACGAAACGACAAAGCTTAAAAATCAGCTTGAAGATATTGAAAATCAGGTCGCCGACTACAAGCAGAAAAATAGCAGTGCACTGCCGGAGCATCTCGACCTGCGTATTAATCAGCGGGAGCGTGCTGTTCGGGCAGCAGAGGATATTGATCTTTCCATTAAAACGCTGGAATCGCAGAAAAGTCTGCTTGAAATTGATCTGTCTTCAAGGACCTATAGTTCGGATAACGGTCAAAATGAAATTTCCGCCAATCCGGAACAGGAACTGGCTAAACTTGAAGCACAGTTGGCTGAAAAATCAACAATTTATGGTGACGCGCATCCGGATATTGTTTCTCTGAAAAGGAAAATCAGTCAGCTAAAAGAAAAAATAGCCGCCGGAGGTGATGATGCCGACGGTTCACAGGAAATTGTCGGGGATCCGGTTGCCGCAAAAATACAGTCGAGAATTGCATCAATTGACGATACAATCAAATCTCAACTGGCACTTAAAAAAGAATTGGAACAAAATATTGCCGATCTGGAGAAAACCATAATCCAGACACCTCAGGTGGAAAGAGGGCTCAGGGCACTTAACCGAAATTACGAAAATGCTTTGGCGCAATATGAATCCATTAAAGCAAAACTTATGGATGCGCAGCTTTCTGAAAGTCTGGAAGAAGAAAAGAAAGCGGAACGTTTTCTGGTTCTTGAACCACCTGTTCTTGCGGAAAAACCAATCCGTCCCAACAGACAGAAAATTATTATGCTGGGCTTTTTGCTCGCGGTCGCGGCAGGTGTTGGTGCCATATTCCTTATCGAAATGATTGATGGAAGCGTTTATGGCATGGCAAGACTTACTGAAGCAGTCCAGCAGCAACCGCTTGCCAATATCCCGTATATTGATACTTGGGAAGAGACAGCCCAAAACAAAAACCGAATTAAAATAATAGCCGGATTTTCTGTAGCCAGTATTGTTTGTGCGTTAGTTTTGGTGCATTTCTTATATTTACCGCTCGATATCTTCTTTTTTAAAGTTTGGTCGAGGATCAGTTGATTTCCAGGAATTTGAAAGGGAAGCGTAATGGAGCGTATTAAACAAGCCATTGAAAAAGTAAAAAAACAGAATCTTGCCGCTGGTATTACCCCCCAAAGTGGCAAGAATAAAAGATCTAATGGCGCATCAAAAGGCCCTGATGAATTTTCATATGTAAACACGAAAACGATTGAACTTGATCCTGCTCATCTGGAAAAGAACCGGATTATCGTTTATAATCAACAGGATGTGAAGTCGACCATTTTTGATATTCTCCGTACCAAAATATTATCAAAAATGCAGGAAAATGGCTGGAAAACCATTGCGGTTACGTCGCCGACACAGGGCTGTGGAAAAACGGTTATCTCTGTTAATCTGGCAATTTCTATGGCCAGATATAATGACTTTTCAATCATGCTTGCTGATTTTGATCTTAAAAAGCCAGAAGTTTCCAAAAATCTTGGTCTCATCACCAAACATTCAATAATGGATTATTTTGATGGTAAGGTGGAACTGGAAGAAATGCTTGTTAATCCCGGCATTCAAAGGCTCGTGGTCCTGCCAAATAACAAAGCCTATAAGGATAGTTCGGCTCTAATGTCGTCCAGAAAAATGGCGGCATTTGTTGAGGAAGTCAAAGACCGCTATGCATCCAGAATAATTATATTTGATTTGCCGCCGCTTCTTGCCACAGATGATGCAATTGCCTTTATACCAAATGTTGATTGCGTTTTGCTGGTCGTGGGCAATGGGATGTGCTCAAAATCGGAAATTGAAGAAAGTATGCGCCTTTTAAGCAGCAAGAAACTGCTTGGTACCGTTTTGAATAAATCCGACGATGAATGGCGTGGATATACCTGATCCTTATTATCTTCGGTTTGTTTCCAGAATATGATTGATGACTTCTGTTTTTGCAATCCTGATGAATGCGCAGGCCAGTCCAAGCAAGCTCCAGTAATATTGTTGAGAAATACTGATGCCGCTCATGGTGAAAATTGTAACCATCACACCAATAATTGTGGCAAATAAGGCCCTGTCCATAACTAAAAGGTCGCGAAACTTTATGTTTTGTTTAAGTGTGGGCATTAATTTATACATTTTATAAAGTATTGCGGCAAATATTGATAAAAACAGGCCAAGCCCGATTAGTCCGCTGGAAAGGGCAATCACTAGATAGCTATTGACAATATCGATAATTCCTTCGCCCTGTCGCATGGTTTCCATTTCGGGGGTATCCAGATAATTAGCAGAGCCAAAGAACGGGTTTCTTTTTATTACGATCCATGATTGATCAAGAAGTTGTTGGCGGTAACTAATCGTGCTAACCGCATGGATATTTTCATCATTGCTGACAAAAGGAATTAGCTCGATAAAACTTTTCCCAGCCTGTGTTGTTGATAATATAGCCAGAACAAAAAAGCCACCAAACATTAATTTTGTTAGTTTACCGATCGCTTTTTGACCGGTCAGCAAAAAGACAAGTATCATGGCAACGGCACCAACCCATGGTCCCCGGGACAGGCTGGCGAGGAGCCCGCCAATAAAGACGGTAATACCAATCCAATATTGCTGACGCATTTTTTTTTGTATTTTCGGATAAAAATATAAATAGAGTCCAAGTCCGATGGCTGAAATATAACCAAGCACAATCGGGTGACCCAAAGCCGCAGAGGCGCGTAACAAATTATTTCGGCTAAGATAATTTCCGACCCCCCATTTCAACCCAAGGGCATTAATCGCCCCATTATAAAGATGCCAGCCTTTTAAGGTTTCAGCGACGCCAATGATGGACTGGAGGAAAATACCCAAAATGGCTGCAAACATAATTTTCTTAAGATCATCTGCTTTATGCACCGTTCTGCCAACCGCATAAAACGGAATGATAGTCGCCAGTGCAGTAATGGTGCTAAATCTCAGGGCATTGGTGACGTTTGTATCCCTGAAGGCAATACCGACAAGCAGCAAAAAATATACAAATGCCAGTATATTTACGGATTTATTGACGTTTAGGCCACGCCTGCTACTAATTAATAGCGGTAAGAGCAGAACCAGAATTATGACATGATGCGGCCCTGTATAAATGAAATAATTGATGATACCAAAGCCCGGCACCATAACCGTAGCGGCGGGAATTGATGGCAATAGCAGAAAAAACAGGCATAATTTCAGAATGGGATTATTCCTGGTCAGAAATATCAGAAAAATAGACAGTGTGATCGCATATAGCCAGAAATTAGGGGCCAGAAATGCGAGAAAAGTTGTAAAAACCCAAACCGAAATCCAGGTTTTAACATCCTTTTTTAGCCCCTCTGATGACGAATAGCGTAAAAACAGGAAGAGAGGAACGCTGACAATAACAGCAATAAATATCAGCGCTCTAATTTCTTCTGACATTAAATTCCAGTCCGTTAATTAAATTAATACTACATTGATATATAAAGTTGGCATTTGCAATTATATATTGGTAATTGATGTTATATATGAGCCGGATAAACAAAAGTCTAATAAATAAACTATAAAAGCGGGAATGAATTCCAATCGTGGAAAATATGGTGGAAAATAAAAAAAACCTGTGGTCGCGTGTTATTAAAGCCGGTCTATGGGCACTTACCGGTTTTGGCATGAGCCAGGTCATTCGGTTGGCAAATAACCTGATAATGACCCGGCTTCTTGTTCCGGAAATGTTCGGAATTATGGCATTGGCCCAGGTTTTTTTGTTTATGATGACACTGATTTCCGATATCGGCATCAGGCCCAGTATTATAAGAAGCAAACGCGGTGATGACCCGCATTTCATCAATACAGCCTGGACTATTCAGATAATAAGAGGGGTCATTGTTACTGTTCTGGTTCTTCTGGTTGCTCTCATTATAAAATTTGCCAATGACTTTGGACTTTTTTCTGAAAATTCCGCTTATACGGATCCTGAACTTCCAATGATTATTGCAGCTATGTCCCTGACATCTCTAATTAATGGCTTTTCCTCCATTAACCTTGTTTTAGCCAACAGAAAAATGCTGTTGGGCAGGCTGACGATTATTCAGATTTTCTCGCAAATTGCCGGAATTATTATAATGATTGCCTGGGCTTTATTCATTGAAAGATCGGTCTGGGCGCTTGTTTCCGGGGCAATATTATCATCCCTGATCTTAACAATCATGTCTCATACGTCATTTCCTGGAGCCAAAAGCAGGATTGAATGGAAAAGCGATGTATTTTGGGAAATTTTTCATTACGGAAAATGGATATTGGTTTCCAGTTTAATATCGGCATTTCTGGCGCAGGGGGATCGGCTTATCCTGGGAAATCTGGTATCCGGCGAAATCCTTGGTATATACGCCATTGCCTATTTTCTGGCGTCCGCTGTAAACCAGGCCATTTTAAAATTAAATTTCACCGTCTTTTTTCCGCTTTTTAGTGAAATAAATCGTGAGAGTGAAAAGGAAATTGCCTCAACTTATTATAAAGTCAGACGGGTATCTGATGGTATTTCAATGTCTTTGGCAGGTTTTTTATTTGTTTCCGGAGAAGCAATTGTAAATTTACTTTTCGATCAGCGATATCATGATGCAGGCTGGATGCTCTCTGTATTGTCGTTTTCACTTTTATTTACTGGAACAAGTATATCCAATGCACTTTATTTTTCCGTCGATAAGCCAAAATATCCTTCAATAAAAGCCGTCATAGATACCGTAATTTTGCTTGGCGGGTTGCCGTTTATTTTTAAGATCGGTGGATTTGAATGGTCAGTTTGGCTGCTTGCACTTTATTTAATGGGCAGTTTACCACTGGACCTATATCTCAAAAATAAACTTGGGGTCTTAAATATTGTAAAAGAATTTTATATGCTGCCGATTATGCTGGCCGGGGGAGCAGTGGGATATTTATTTAATAAATTTATTTCCCTGATCATTTCGTGATTTTTTAAAATCATTTAAAACAATGATTTATTTAATCAATTCGCGTATATAAGCAAAGCATATTAATATAAATGAAAGAAATCTCTACTATTAATAGGGATCAAAGATCATAAGCGTATGAAAGTCTGAAAATGTTATATGAAACCCAGTTTGAAAATATCTTTGACGCCAATGATGATATTGATCTGAGTAGCTATGAGAAGCGTGTAAAAGAATTTTTAACCACGCTACGTGAAAAGCGTAAATATGGAAACAACAGACGCAAATTTTTATACCCTTATCTTCAGCTTCCCAGTGAACGGGATGATCTGACGGAAATCCGCAGAACCGCTGACAGAATTTCAAAAAGATTTAAAGACGTTGTGGTGCTGGGAACCGGGGGATCGAGCCTTGGCGCACAAATGCTTGTCGCGCTTACCGGCGAGCAGATCTATGTGCCAAATGGCAAGGCGCGTATTCACTTTCCTGATAATCTTGGCCCCCATACAATGCATCAACTGATTTCTGAGCTCGATCTCGGGAATACCCATTTTTTGGTCATTTCAAAGTCGGGCGGAACAGCAGAAACAATTGCCCAGATGTTGGCCTGTTTTTCTTATATGAGGGCGCTTGTTGGCGACAATGAAATTCAAAACCATTTTACGGTCATTGTGCAGCCGGGGAAAAGTTTCCTTCATGATTTTGCCGTTAAATGGCGATTGCCAATTCATTATCATGACCCGGATCTTGGGGGGCGTTTTTCTGTGCTTTCAATTGTCGGGCTGTTACCGGCCATGATCGTCGGACTTGATGTTGTTGCATTGCGTGATGGGGCACAACAGGTTCTCAACCGAATGATGAATGCCGAAAAAATTACTGAAATGGCCCCGGCGATGGGGGCGATTGCCGTTTATGAATTACAGAAAAACCGTAATATCAATATCAATGTAATGATGCCCTATGAATGTCGGCTGACCGGATTTTCAAATTGGTATAAGCAGCTTTGGGCGGAAAGCCTTGGCAAAAAAGGCAAGGGAACAACCCCTTTCAGTGCTCTTGGTCCCATGGATCAGCACAGTCAGCTTCAGTTATTTCTTGATGGACCGAATGACAAATACTTCACCGTTATCACCGTATCAAGCAAAGGTGAGGGACCAACCATCGATTCAATGCTGATAGAGGATAAAGATTTTTATTTTATGGCCGGATCAACCATTGGTGATCTGGTGGAGGCAGAAGCAGACAGCACAGTTGAGGCTCTTGGGGAGCGGGGAAAACCCATTCGCCAGATAAAGATCCGTGAAATTAATGAGCGTATATTAGGGGCGCTGATCATGCATTTCATTCTGGAAACCATCATCACAGCAGAATTGCTTGGGGTAAATCCACATGACCAGCCATCTGTTGAATATGGAAAGAATCTGACCAAGGAATATTTGTCGAGACTACATAACGTTAATCAGACCATATCTGTTCCGGGTGCCAATATTTTGCCAAAAAAAGGGGCTAAGAAGGCGTCCTCAACAAATAAGGGGAAAGTTAAATGAAGCCGGTAAGAAAAGCCGTATTTCCGGTTGGCGGAATGGGAACAAGATTCCTGCCGGCAACAAAATCAATGCCCAAGGAAATGTTGCCGGTTGTTGATAAGCCGCTCATCCAATATGCGGTTGAGGAAGCAAGAGCAGCCGGAATTGAAGAAATCATATTTGTGACCGGGCGCGGTAAAGCCGCCATCGAAAATCATTTTGATCATTCCTATGAGCTGGAAGATATGCTGGCTAAGAAAAATAAAACGGAGATTCTGGATCAGCTAATCAATCTTCTGCCAAATGAAGGCAGTATTTCCTATACCCGTCAGCAGGAAGCCCTTGGGCTTGGTCACGCCATTTACTGCGCCAAGAATATCGTCGGCAATGAACCATTTGCTGTGCTTCTTGCGGATGATCTGGTAAATTCTTCCACCCCCTGTCTTAAACAGATGATAGACCTTTATAATGAAAAAGGCGGTAATGTTGTGGCGATTGAGGAGGTGCCGCGGGAAAAAACGTCAAGCTACGGAATTCTTGATGTTGCAGGAAGGGACGGAAAAGTTATTGAAGTCAAGGGACTGGTTGAAAAGCCGGACCCAAAAGATGCGCCGTCCAATTTTTCCATCATCGGCAGATATATTCTGCAGCCGGAAGTCTTCAGCCACCTGGAGAAAAAAGTGATCGGGGCAGGCGGGGAAATCCAACTGACTGATGCCATGGCACAAATGCTGGGTCATATTCCGTTTCACGGCTTGCTTTTCGATGGTGAGCGCTTTGATTGCGGGGATAAAACCGGATTTATTTTGGCAAATATTGCTTTTGCAATGGCCCGTGAAGACATGCGGGACGGTATCAAAGATTATTTGGCTAAGAATAAGGACAGACTTTAAACTGGCCCTCGGTAAGAATGTTCTTTATGGATTATATTGAAAAAATCAGAGAGAAAATTAAAAACCCGGAATCCGTAGAAATATTGACGGAGGATTTGATGTGGCAGCATCAGGGCCCCTTGCTATGGAAAGCGGATAGGTTTGATGGAATGCCCGCATTTTATCCGGTTTATAAATATAAAGAGTATTATTCCTATTCGCCATTGGCGCTTATTCTTCATAAAAATAATCTCCATTTAAACCCTGCCGCCGTAAAAAAATTAAACTTAAAAGAGTTTATTTTGCTTGGCCATGACACACCCATTGATCTGGATATTGAACGAATTGGTGCTTCACATGGATTTACCAGGGAAATTACCGATGCGGATAATTATTGCAGGATGCTGGTGGATGCAATCAAATTGGACATTGCCGAGATAGAAAAGCTTAACCCCGGTTTTGTAAATGTGATCATGTGTGGGGGCAAGGATAGTCTTAATCTTCTGTTGCTTCCCTGGAAAAATCCGGTTGTCGCCTATAGTGCGGAACCGAATTATCCGCTTGTCTGTGAATTTGTAAAAGCTAATAACCTTGATATAGAAGTCCATCGTCTGGAAGACAGTTTTGATGATGACTATCTGCAGGAGGAAATTGCCGAACTATGCTGCAGACTGGACACTGTCCATTGGCGTTGGGGGCATCACATTAAGAAAATATCCGATCAATATTCCAAAAAACTGATTATTTGGAAAGGTCAGATGGCCGATGCTTACTTCTCACCTCGGTGGAAGACCTATATTTATCCTGAAAATGAACCAAGGCTCTTTTTCTGTAAAGTTTATAAAAAGCTATCACCATTTCTGCCCATGTTTTTGTCCGTGCCATTCGGACACTTGATCAGCAGGATGGTTGAGGATACAGTATGGACTAAAGGGGCAATTTCGCAGGGGGATCATATGGCCTTTATCAGGGCGTTAACGGATACCCTCGTATTATCGGCATATCATGGGAAAAATGTGCAAAAAGTCTTGTCATCAGTTGATCTGGCAAAAGCCGTTCAAAAAGATGTAAGAATGAAAATAGGGGAAATGCTTCACGGCAGGCCGGTTATATATCCATCCCATAACCCGTCGCCGAATTTGTCGGTATTTAGGGAAGGGGCATATAAGCCGGAGAAGTTTATAGCTCTGCTTAAAAAACATGATGTGGATATTATCGCGCCAAAAGGGGTGCCAGGAAATGGTCACTGACTATATTGAAAAACTAAGAACGAAAATTAAAGACATCCGGCAGGTTCCATGCCTTACCGAAGAAATGGTATGGCATCATCATGATCATTATATCTGGCAGGCAGAAAAATTTGAAGGATTGCCGTCATTTTATAATGTCTACCGGTATAAGGATTATTATTCATTTTCCATACTGGCGCTTATTGTGCTTAAAAATAATATGAAGCTTAATCAAACGGCTGTTGATACAATTTTTGCAAAAAATTTCGCAAATCACCCGGGAAATTACACCATTGATGAGGAAATCGTTAAAATTGGCGCCCCTCATGATTGTCGCTTTGACATAACCGATATTGACGACTATTGCCAACTGACAGCAGAAGCCCTGAAAAAAGACATAAAAATAATCGAAGAGAAAAACCCCGGAAAAACGAATATCATCATGTGCGGCGGCAAGGACAGTATGAACCTGCTTTTGCTGCCGTGGCAAAATCCGGTCGTTGCCTTAAGTGCTGAGCCGAATTATCCGCTTGTTCAGGAATTTGTAAATAAGAATAAACTGAATATTGATGTAATGAAGCTGGAAGACAGCAAGGACGAGGTCGAGCTTGATTATGAAGTCGTTGAAGCCTGTTGTCGGGCTGATCTGGCCCATTGGCGATGGGGGGCGGATTTAAGAAAAATTGCGGAAACATATCAGCATGAAGCCATTATATGGAAAGGCCAGCTTGGGGACGTTTATTATACCAATGACTGGAAAAATTTTATTACGCCTTATGTGGAACCGCAGCGGACATTCAGGCGACTTTATAAAAAATTCTCTTATCTCCTGCCGTTTTTTATAAATAAGAAAATTGGTCACATTTTTCAGCCGATTGTCATCCGGCGGGTTTGGGAAGTCTGCAGCAGTCTTCAGGGCGGCCATATGTCATTTTTGCGGGGACTTATGGATATGCTGGTATTATCCGC
>Ga0116152_10004022_pt1 | contig 11681 bp, 7 predicted proteins | sample AD_UKC119_MetaG_FD_89894 | JGI IMG/M metagenome (GOLD analysis project Ga0116152, IMG submission 89894) | Active sludge microbial communities of municipal wastewater-treating anaerobic digesters from Hong Kong - AD_UKC119_MetaG | ecosystem: Engineered > Bioreactor > Anaerobic > Digestate...
AACTATTGGTGCTTCGAAGGTTGAACAAACTTTCACCCGCGACAGAAGTGCGCTGGAATATTTTACCATTGTTTATTTAGCAGGATCGGCCATTTTTACTGTGAGATTTCTCTTTAAGATTGCCCGGATATTGGGAATAATTCGTAAATATGGGATCGTCAGGCTTGAGGGAATAAACTTTGTTTTTGTCGGAAGCCGGTATTTACCGTTTTCATTTTTCAACCTGATTTTTATAAACCGCGATGAAACCAACCGTAAAAATTTTCATGAGATAGTCGCTCACGAGAAGGTACACATCAGACAGATGCATTCACTGGATATTATTTTAACAGAATTATTAATCATCCTGCAGTGGTTTAATCCTGTGGTATGGTTTTACCGGAATTCGCTAAAAAGCGTGCATGAATATCTTGCTGACGAAGGTGTGTTGTTGGCGGGTTGCAGTAAGATCAGTTACCAGAAAGCGCTTATCAGCCAAACATTGAGAATCCGGATTAATGATCTGACCAATAATTTCAATCATTCACTTTTAGCAAAACGATTTATTATGATGACAAAACAAAAATCCAACCGGCTGGCAAGGCTCAAAGTCATGCTGGCTGTTCCGGCAGCATTCACGCTGGCCGTATTGTTTACTCTATCGCCGGTGATGAATTCTCTGGCTCAGGTAGATAAAAAGTTAAAACCGCCGAAAGAAGCTCCGGTGCCACCGCCGGTTCCTCCGACACCTCCCGGACTTGAAGTCTTAAGTCCGGAATCTGATGACGATGAGGGTATCTTTACCATGGTCGAAAAAATGCCTGAATTTCCCGGCGGAAATAAGGCTTTGATGAAATATATGGAAGAAAACATAAAATATCCCGAAGAAGCGCGTAAAAAAGGAATAAAAGGAAATGTATATGTGTCTTTTATAGTCGAAAAAGACGGGAAAATTTCCGGTGTAAAAGTGCTTCGGGGTATCGGCGGAGGATGTGACGAAGAAGCTGTCAGGGTAATTCAAAATATGCCTGCCTGGACTCCCGGCCAAAATAGAGGACAGGCTGTCAGAACAAAGTTCAACATCCCTTTAAAATTTATGTTAAACGATGATGCACCGAAAGAACAGTCGAAAGATGAGTAATGCTTATAAAATGCAAAAGCTGTTTTCAACATTCCGATAAAAGAGAACTTATTTTTTAGCGTTGATAAACGGGTCAATCTAACAGCAAATCAATGGGTAGTGTTTTACTTGTGCATCTGAAAACAAGATTTTTAGCCCGCTGACGGGTAAATCTTTTAGCCTGTTTTTTTGCTCATACAATCCTTCCGGGTTTCGATACTCTGGTGCATTTTTCAAAAAATGATTAGAACCTGCCCGACAAAGATTTGTCCAATCAAATTATTTGTCAGTCAATTGATTTTTTTGGAACTGGTACTTTTCAGGTTCGGATCAAATTCGGAAAAGATAAGTTTACTGACGGCCCTGACAAATGTTTATAGCCTGATTAGTCAGGGTGTAGTTTCTTCGGCAGTTCAACAAAATTTGGAATCAGGTTTTGATTATGCCGATCTTTCAGAACTAAAATCAGGATCATTTAACCGAATTATCGGTTTTCCTCAGGATAATAATATGCAGCGAAGAGTTCTTTGAAGAAAAAGTAATTCGGGCTGTAAATTGTATTTTCTGTTTCCTGATTGTTTTTCCTTTCTAAAGGCAGTTTCTCAGAAGTAAGGACACATTGTTTTTTGAAGAAGACCTCAACACCCTGGTAAGTATAAATACCCACTGGTTAAATATGTTTTAATATCCTTTTAAATGGGGTATTTAACGGGTTGTTGGATGAATTTCGGCAGGATAATTTTGCACTTGTAATTTTTAAGTTGAATGCTGAAAAATATTTTGATTTAATGCAAACAGGTGATGAAAACAAAATTTCCGGTGATTTCAGTATTTTTATTTGTATGGCTATTGGTAATGCTTCTTTTCATGGGATGTGGTTCTGCGCAAAAGTCTGACCACACTGAAGGTGAAGAATTACAGGGGACCATTTCTGTTTCAGGTGCATTTGCCCTGTATCCATTAACAGTGAGGTGGGCTGAGGAATTTCGAAAGGTTCATCCAAAAGTCAGGATTGACATTAGTGCCGGTGGTGCTGGCAAAGGGATGGCTGATGTCTTGTCCGGAATGGTGGATCTGGCAATGTTCTCACGCGAGATTACACCACCGGAAATCGGGAAAGGTGCCTGGTGGATAGCAGTAACCAGGGATGCTGTGCTTGGAACTTATAATGCATCCAATCCTTATGCTGAAGAGATAAGAAAATACGGCATCTCCAAAGCAACGCTGAAAAGTATTTATTTGGATCAGGCCATTAAACACTGGAATCAGATTCCGGGGATAAAAGGTGAAGAACATCCAATTATCGTTTACACACGTTCTGATGCATGCGGTGCAGCTGAAATCTGGGGACAATTTCTTGGGAAGAACCAGGAAAGTCTTTGTGGAATTGGGGTTTTTGGAGATCCGGGCATTGCAGACGCGGTAAAAAGCGATAAGTTCGGCATGGGCTTTAACAACGTAATTTATGTGTATGATATAAACAGCAGAAAAAAATATGAAGGACTTGAGATCATACCGATTGACTTTAATAACAACGGTTTGATTGATCCACACGAAAACTTTTATGAAACACTTGACGAAATTTCTGCTGCGATTGCCGACCAGAGATATCCCTCACCTCCTGCCCGTGATCTGTACCTCATATCGAAAGGCAAACCGGAAAAACATCTGGTAAAAGTTTTTTTGAAATGGATACTCGAAGATGGACAGCAGTTTGTTGCAGAGGCCGGTTATGTTAAATTTTCAGATGACAAAATTAAAGAGCAACTGGAAAAACTGAAATGAATCTTCGCAGGTTCAATATTGAAAGACACTTACGTAACAGGATGCACACTGCATGGATGTTGTGTAGTTTGGTGGTTGTTATGGTTGTTCCGTTGCTATTGTTTGCCGGCCTGGCTTACAAATCATTACCATTGTTGTCGGATCATTCGGTCTTGTCTTTGATTTTTTCCAGGGAATGGAAACCGATGTCCGGTCATTTTGGATTTTATACTTTTATAATCAGTTCATTATGGGTAACTGTTCTCGCTTTGTTAATTGCGGCACCTGTTTGTTTGCTCACCGCCATTCATCTTACCCAGTATGCCAGGCGTTGGGTACTTCATCTGATGCATCCCGTGATTGATTTGCTCTCGGGTATTCCTTCAGTAATAATTGGTGTTTGGGGAATTTTAGTAATTGTTCCTGCTATATCAAAATATGTCGGACCGTTTTTTGGCAAAACAGTTTCAGGATATTCCATTCTTGCCGGTTCGGTTGTCCTTGCCATCATGATTATTCCTTTTATCCTCAACATTTTGATTGAGCTATTTCAAAATATTCCCGTCGAGCTTAAAGAAGCATCCTTGTCACTCGGAGCTACAAAATGGCAGACCATAAAGCTGGTGCTTATCAGAAAAATCATGCCGGGCATCGTTTCGTCTTTTGCGCTGGGAATGTCGCGTGCTTTTGGCGAAACCATTGCTGTACTTATGGTTGTTGGTAACGTAACCCAAATTCCGAAGAGTATTTTTCACCCCGGTTATCCTCTTCCAGCGTTGATAGCGAATAACTACGGAGAGATGCTCTCGGTACCTCTTTACGATTCAGCGCTCATGCTGGCAGCGCTGATTCTTTTTGTGATTGTGATTTGTTTTCATTTTCTATCGCGGATTGTTGTCATTCGGTCCGAAAAATTTCAGTAGCATGGATTGGAGAAAATCAGAAGAGAGGTTTTTCAGGGTGCTGATGTTTTGTTCAACGTTCATTATCGCTGCTTCTCTGTTTTTAATATTTTTCAGCGTTATTTACACCGGAATGCCCTATTTGAGTTGGGAGATGATAACCAGCACTCCCAAAGGAGGTTTCTATTTTGGCAGGGAGGGCGGTATAAGCAATGCGATCATTGGTTCGGTTTATCTTTCTGTTGGATCAACGCTGCTGGCCTTGCTTTTTGGGTTACCCCTGGCGCTTTTCATGAATGTGCATCTGGTCAGGCACAAAATGCTTGTCAATGCCATACGATTTGTGATGGATCTTCTATGGGGTGTGCCTTCGATTGTTTATGGGGCTTTTGGTTTTACCATCATGGTTTTTTTTGGCATAAGAGCATCATTGCTTGCCGGGATCATTACTGTAACATTGTTCATTATTCCGATTATGGTAAGGGGGATTGATGAAGTGTTGCACTCAGTTCCGCACGGACTGCTGGAGTCGGCATATTCACTGGGTTCCACCAAGTCGGAGACGGCTTACAGGGTATTTCTTAAACAGTCGGTTCCGGGAGTGATAACAGCAGTCCTACTCTCATTTGGCCGTGCAATCGGGGATGCAGCCGCTATTCTTTTTACTACAGGATACACTGATTACATTCCGACATCGCTCAGCCAACCTACAGCTACACTTCCGCTGGCTATTTTCTTTCAGTTGAGTTCGCCGATACCGGAAGTGAGAGAACGAGCCTATGCTGCTGCAGTTATCCTTATTTTTATCATATTGTTTATCAGTATTATAACCAGATATTTCAGTAGGAAATACCAGGGAAATAAAATAAATTTCTAGTCATGAACAATCCCAAGATTACTATCAATAACCTTAACCTGTATTATGGTAAACAACACATTTTAAAGGACATAAATGCGATGATTCCAGAACGCCAGATCACGGTAATCATGGGACCATCAGGATGCGGGAAAACCACACTGATGAAAAGCCTGAACCGGCTTACCGATCTTAATCCTGATGCGAAAGTAAATGGAACTATCATGATTGATGGTTGCAACATTCTTACTACCACTGATGATATCACCAGCATAAGAAAAAAGATGGGTTTGCTGGCACAACGGCCTTATCCTTTGCCCATGAGCATTTACAACAACATCGCTTACGGTTTACGCATCAGCGGAAGGAAGAAAAAGCGTTTTCTCGACAAACGTGTGGAACATTACCTGCGGGAGGTTAATTTGTGGGATGAAGTGAAAGACAGGTTGAAAGAACCTGCAGGGAAATTATCTATTGGACAGCAGCAGCGGCTTTGTCTTGCCAGGGGCCTGGCTGTTGATCCGGAAATTATTCTGGCCGACGAACCCACATCAGCGCTGGATCCCGTTTCCAGTCAGACTATTGAAGAAAAATTTAAAGAGCTAAAACTGCATTACACCATTGTTCTTGTAACGCACATTCTCCGTCAGGCTAAAAGGATAGCCGACCATGTGATATTTATGTATCTGGGCGAAATTATTGAGCAAGGTACAGCTGACGAATTTTTTGAAAATCCGAAAGAAGAAATTACAAAGTCATATTTGAAAGGTTTGTTTTATTAATAAGACCAGTTTTTATCGTTTTGGTGATGAAGCTTTTTCTGAAATTTTTCCGGGAGTTAACCATGCTGTCTTTTTTATTGCAGTCTGGCTGGAAATCCACCTAAAAAAACCAATGATGCCAGATAAACTTTTTCAAATTTCTCATTATGGTTAAACTGTCAAATGATTCGAAACCTGAAAACAACAAAGAGGCCGGTGACAGATAAAATGCCACCGACACCAAATGCTATATTGTAAAGATTTGTTTTTCGGATGAGATGAGCGACCTGATATCAAATCATAAAAATGCTGTGTTTTACTGTGCAGCAAAGTTTAAAAATGATAACAGGCTAATTGGCTGTTCTAAAAACAACTGTTTGCAGATTTTTATCAAGCCACAGGTTAATCATTTCTCTGAAGATTTCATAGTCAGCAGGTGAAACAGTGGTTTTGCTGATGCTGATTTCACGGGTGATTTCAAGTTGATTGTTTTTAGGTTTAATTTCGATGCTGACTGCGCCTGCACTACTTCTAATCCGGTTGTTGTACTGAGGGTTTGCAAAAATATATCCTTCGGGAATTTCGATGGAAAAGGTATATTTTTCGTTGAGAGGACAGGGTATGACAAACGGGTCTATGCGTTCACTCTCAAGATAATTGATATGCCAGCGATCAAAACCACTTTTTATGACGGGGAGCATCCAGCCATAATAACCAAGATGTTCTTCAGCAACTTTATCACCGGTGATTTTGATGGTTATTTCCGATTTGGCAACATTACTGTTGACTACTGTAATGTCTTCGCCGGCTTCTATCAGACCGCCTGACAGTTGAGATTTCATTGAACTTTTGTCTTCCTGAAGGGAAAGGAAAGGATTGGCAATTCCGGCAAGTTCAAGGTTGATCTGACCGGAGGGTTTCAAGTCCCCATCAAGGGTGATTTTTGCAGAAAGGTTAATGATGTTCTTCGTATTATTCTGATTAATCGGTTCATAACCGGAATTTTTGTCAAGAGGGACGAAAATATCCTCATGATGGGAGAAAGAAAGGCATTGAGGGTTGGTTGATACAACTGAAAGGTAAATTGTTCCAAATCCCTTGGTTTCTGCCATGACAAGCATATCATCAATAACTTTCAGATTTCCTGCATCGGGATCGAAGAGACTTTCCGGGAAAACAAAAACAGGGAAAGCTTTGAAACCTGCTTCCTGCAGCAGTGCAGCGAGTAACACGGATTTTTCAAGTTTATTTCCTCCATTGCTTGCCATGATTTCTGAAGGATTTCTTGTGCTGAATCCTGTCAGGATGGGTTCATATTGCTCGGTGAACATGTCAATTGCCACAGCTTTTTGAATATCGAGCAGTGTTTTGATTTCGTCGGATGGATTTTTGATTTTTTCAACGAATGCTTTCATTTGTTCGTTTAGTTTAAAATCGAATGCTGACTGGCGTGTAATCCATTTAACCAATGCTTCTGTATTGCCGGCTGTGCTGAAAGTAAGTCGCGGAGCTCCCTGCAGGGTTTTTCCCCTAAAAGATTCTTTTGGCGAAGCAGGCAATCCTGAGAATTTCCAGGAATAAACTTTCTGATTCCCTACCAGCAGAATTTCAGGTGCTGTTCTAAGCCCTGTCATGCGATGGCTGAGTTCCATATCAGCAGGAACTTTTACAATGATTTCCATGTTTTCAACCGGGGATGATTCCTGAATAATAATCGATTCCATCAATCCCGGGAGGAAATCTTTGCTGGTAATTATTGTGTAATCAAGATAAATAGTAGCTCCAAGCTCGGTGGCAGTGTGGGTTACTACCATTTCGCGAAGATGATTGGCTGTTGCTGACCGTGATGCGCTACGTGGTAAAACTTCATTGAAAGCATTTTCAGGTGTAACTATTTTTCTGCCATTTGCCATAATGGTATAAGCATCGTTGATTTTTAACTTTTGAAAATCAGGATTATACACAATGAATGTTTCACCGTAGTATCTGTTGAACGATTGGTGGGTGAGCAGTTTCAGTTTTTTGTATTCTCTGAAACTGGTACTACCGTCATTTTCAACGGTGTATTCCCGTATTAATTTTTCGAATACGGCATCGGCTGCTTCATACTGGGCAGAAGCGGTAGTAAAAACGAATAAAGTAGCTAAAATCAATATGATATGTTTCATTTTTTCGAATATTTACAAGTTAATGATGAATGAAATTTTTTTAGTGGAAATTATTTTTTGAGGACAATGGGCAATTCAGCCATGTCTTGCTGTGCTTTAACCACAGGTCTGACTTCCTGCCAGTCGCTGCTCTCGTATATTCTTTTTTCGAGTACCACTTTTTGTTTAAGTTCGATTGTATTGCCTTTCAGGGAATAACCTCCGGTGTAACTTGCGGAAATCCCTTCAAGTGTAGTGTTCACATCGGGTAAAACAGGTTTAAAACCTGACGGAATAGTGATCGTTTCCTCAAGTTCGACCAGTCGGCTGCAGCGGTCACGAAAACCAAATTTACGTTCTTCGATGGTTGTGTTCATGTAAAGATGTCCCATGGCGCGACTCATAAAATGAGTTGCAAGTAAAGGGGTAAAAATCATTTCGTTACTTCCTGTAAAACTATAGCCGGGAATGATAAAGTTGATTTTGATGTTGATAGGGCCTTCCATATAATTGATGGGATTGCCATATTCTGCTGAAATAATTTTTGCTGCCGGGTGAATCCTGAGCAATTCGGCTTCAAGGCTTTTATCCCATTCTGACATATAAGATCTGGTAAATATTCCCCTGACAGCAGCATCAGTTTGTCCTTCAGCTTCCAGCTCAAGACTGCCGGTAAGAGTACCATCAGCTTTGATTTCGGTATTTGCTTTTATTTTCAGGTAATGATTTTCGGGGGGTGAAACAGGGGTAATTTTCAGGTCTGCACCTTCGGGCAGTCCCATCAGATAATTCTGCTGTTGTTCGGCACTTGACCATAACTCTCTGACAAATGGCACCCATGTTGGGTCGAGAAGATGATATCCGCCATCCGACAGTTTTACTACGGTAACACAGTGGTTGAAATGGTCGGCTGGAATGTCTTCGATACGTGATCCAGCCATTGTCATTGCTGCGTAAGCATCGAATCCGGCCATTCTGAGGAATGAGATGAGTAAGGCTGCTTTGTCCTTACAAACCCCGCAGCGGTCGCGGAAATTCATTTCGGTGTTGTGAAGGGTGTAACCTTCACCTTTACCCATCGAAATGCCTGAATAACGCATATTATCGGCTACCCAGTGAGTGAGAATGGACACGCTGTCCATTTCTGTTTTTGCTTCTTTGAGCAATTCATTTACAAATTGTTGGGCTTCAGGAGTAGATGCAAAACTTCCGTAATCTTCGTTTACTCCGTAAAACCAGCGCGATTTAGCTTCCCAGTCAGGACTGGTGCTCAATAGAAGTTTCGGGGCTACATCGAACAAATCAACCATGTTTGGTTCGGTTTTAACCGGCATGATGTCTTTTTTGGAAAAAGTGTACTCATGTTTTCCGTCAACAAACCGGAGTGAAGTTTTACATTCACCGTTGTAAAACTCATATTGAAGCGGTTTATCAGCCGGAAGCCGGGTGATGTAAACTTTTTCGAGTGTAGGGTGGCTGCTCCAGAAAGGAACAATGTCGTAATAATGGCCACGCATGGGTGGGATAAAACGCTCGTCGTCGTCGCCTGCTGCGAGTAATGCATAGGTAAATCCTTTTTTGAAATATCTGAGTTCGATGGCGTCGCCTGGTTCGAGTCTGCCAATTTCAATCATTTGCTGGCGTGCTCCCCAATAGATTGCTCTTGCCGGAGCCGGATAATCCAGCACCTTACCGGGATCTAAATTTTCAACTGATCCGTCTTTTCTGTAAATTTTAACCATTCTGATTTCAAGTGCTGCTGAAAGCGGGTCATAATCAATGTTTATAACCCTTTGATCGGTAGCGCCCCTGGTAGTCAGAATCTTTGTCAGTGTATGCACATGAAAATGACTCAGGCCGGTTTCCTGCACGTCCACTCTGGTACTGTCGAACAGTATCAAAAGGTTGCTACCTTTGTAATCATCAGCATTTCCGGAGTTTTTTACAAGCTCATCAACCGGACCTGCATGCAGGAGTAATCCTGTTGAGAGCAACATAAGCAATGTAAGAAATCTTTTAAACATAGTATGAATAACATTAGGATTAATGGCGCTAAAATAGGGAAAAAATCGGCTCTTTATTTTTTCAGGTAAAATTTTTTAAGATGATGGTAAGAAAATGACACATGCTGAAAACAAGTCTTTTCTCCGGTTTTTGAGATTTCACTTACAAAACAGTATTTATCACCGATTTCTATTTAAAAATAAAAATATCAAATTAATTTGAACTTTTTTAGTTTTAAACAATTTACTTGCTGATCTTTGTTGTCCGGGAAGTTAGTGTTGAATCAGCAAAATCGTGCATAAAATGACCCATAATCCAGAAAAAAGACCTTTGCTTAAAATGTTTAAGGCAGTACCGCCATCCTACGATCTGCTCAATCGTATTCTTACGCTGAGGATGGATGAGAAATGGCGCAAAAGAGCTGCTGTTGAATGTCTCAGTGGAAATCCAAAAGAAGTGCTCGATCTTTGTACGGGTACCGGTGATCTGGCTTTGCGACTCAGAAAATCTGCCACACCCGCAACAGTTGTTTCAGCACTTGATTACAGTCCTCCAATGCTTGAACGGGCAAAGATCAAAGCACGTAAATCAGGAATTGAGGGTATCAATTTTATTCACGGAGATGTTGCAGATTTGCCTTTTTCTGAAAATCGTTTTGATGTTGCAGGTATCGCTTTTGCCTTTCGTAACCTTACTTTTCACAACCCCGACAGGGATACTTTTTTAAAGGAAATTCTACGCGTCCTGAAGCCCGGTGGCCGTCTTGTTATTGTTGAAACATGCCAGCCAACAAACAAACTCTTCAGATCACTTTTTCATTTCTACATGAAATGGATAACTGTGCCAATCGGCGGAATCATTTCGGGTCATTATGGCGCTTACCGGTATCTGGCGCATTCAGCTTCCAACTATTGGAACTGCCATGAGGCTTCGGCATTCTTATCAGCTTCCGGTTTTTCAAAAGTGAAAGCATTTCCGCTTTTGGGAGGAATTTCAGCAATTTATGTTGCAGTAAAATAGTCGGTTCCGGCCTGTCTGATAATGTAGTTGGTTATATTGTTTTAAAAAGGGCAGGTACATATCAGTGGGCTTGCTGAAAAACTTTCGAAATATTTCGATAAAAGGCATAGTGCAACCACCCCGGCCCGTGACTTCGTGATTGTGGATTTCAGCATGCTTCACAAAACCGCTGTTCTGCAACTGACTAACCTTGCAGGCCTCACCATTTTGGAGCGGACGCTCATTGCCAGCCACCAGCAGGTGGATATTTCAGGCGTGCCGGCTGGCGTTTACGTTTACCGGATTTTCAACAGCAAAGGACCGGAGGAAAGCGGAAAATTAGTTGTTGAGTAGAAATGGAAGCAAATCATACCAGGAGCTGTGCACACTGACAGGTTTAATCAATTTCCTCGACGAATGTTACCAAACTCCCACTAAACCTGAAACTGTGGCTGCTTTTAAAGATGATTCACCGGGTGAATTTTCCTGCTCACTCCACCACCACTTTGCAGCGGCCCACTGCACCGCCGTTGCTGTACACTACGGCGAGGTATAAGCCCTGCGGCCAGTGTCCGACATCAAGATGTACGTCCTGCTGGCCGGTGTAAATCCGGCGGCGATGCACTTCTTTCCCAAAAGCATCGTAGAGGCAAAGCTCTATGTTGGAGTGGTGCTGTGTGTTTTCAAACTCAATGGTAAGTTCCTGGCCGCTTACCGGGTTTGGGTAGGCTTTCAGGGGTATCCACCGGATGCTTTCGTAGTACTCATCCGGCGAGGGCAGCTCATTAATGCTTGTGATAACAAGGCAATCCGTAAGATCTATCGTCCCCGAGGAGATAGGATGCGGGCATAAACTGTCATACACATATTGCGTGGTATCAAAGGGAACCGATTCGAGTTTTGCGTTGATTTTATAAAGAAAAATCTTACTATATGACTGTGAACTCACAACCGGAATACCAATGACAAAATTATTGTCGCTTGCTTTGGTTGATGCGCCATTACAAAAATATTTACTTCTAATTGAGTTTTTGTAAAGTACTCCTCTGTCATCATAAACCAATTCTCCAAAATAAGTTTGTCCTCCAATTCCCATATAAACGGGTGATAAAAACAGGGTATCATTTATCCGTTCAATTTCTCGTACAG
>Ga0116152_10004023_pt1 | contig 11677 bp, 9 predicted proteins | sample AD_UKC119_MetaG_FD_89894 | JGI IMG/M metagenome (GOLD analysis project Ga0116152, IMG submission 89894) | Active sludge microbial communities of municipal wastewater-treating anaerobic digesters from Hong Kong - AD_UKC119_MetaG | ecosystem: Engineered > Bioreactor > Anaerobic > Digestate...
TCGATCTGCCGATCATGCAGTCGTCCGCGGTCCGGCTGGTGAAAATCGATACTGCGCTCACCTCGAGCGCACTCGATGACAGATTATCGCAGGCGAAGACCGTGGGTCTCGTTCAGACCGTGAAAGTAATGGGTCTGCAAACCGCTGCCAAGCGGGTCGACAGCGGTGATCTGCACACCTGGCTCGCTGCGCTCGGCGTCGACTTCATTCAAAGTTTCAAGACCGCGCCGCTCAAACCACTGCAGGAGTTGTTACCAGGCGGCGGCGTCTAACGAGCGGCAAACGCATCCATCATCAAACCGGTGCCGCCGCGCGAGACATGCGCGACGACCGCCGTACGTCGATGCAATTTGGTCACTGTACCCAGGTTGATAGCGAACGCCAGTTCGACCTGTTGCCCCTTGCGCAATCCCAGGTTCGTCGTTTCGACGAACACGCCTGTGGCCGACAGATTGATGGCCTTGCAAAGCCGCTTCTGTCCATGCGGTGTCGTGATGTAGACGGTGGTGCGTGCGCGATGACGCGTATGCAAGCGTCGTTCGGCGGCACTGGGTCCCGGCATTTTAGTTGTCTTCATGGACTGCTATCCCTCGCGGCCATTATGCCTAGGCGACTGCAGCCGTGCGTGCAACTCAACTTAACGCGTTGTCCTCAGCCGGATCGCGACGGGACAATGGTCGGAGAGATTGCGCCGCGCCGCATCGAGCGCGGCATAGGTAACGCGTTCGAATGATCCAGGCACCTGTCTTTGGGCGAGCATATTGCCGAGAATGATGTAGTCGATATAGCCGCCGAACGCCTGTTGTGGTGAACAATTGACAAATCGTTCGCCGTCGGCGGTGTTCTGGAGATCGGCGCCGGGCGGATCGGCGTCATCGATGGCTGCCCACAGCCCAGGCGTTGCACCTGGATCGGTAGCGAGCGCCGGCGGCTCGCGTTGCAGATCGCGATTGAAATCTCCCAGCACGGCGAATGCTTGGTTGGCGGCTGCACGTGCATCGATCCATGCTTCGAGCGGCGCGAGCTGCTGCCGCAGTGTGCTGCACGCGCGGTCCGCCCTGTCGAGCGGCTTGCGGGCACAACCCGATTTGAGGTGCACGGAGAGCAGATGTATCGCACGGGGCGTGTCCGGATAGAGTGTCAGCCAGGCACCGCGCCGCACGCTGTCGCGCAGCGACAGATCCCGGACGTCGTCATTGCAGCGATACGGCAGGCCGCGGCGGATCGCAAAGCCATTGTTCTGCACGGCATTGCGCGCGGTGAAACAGAACTCATGGTCGCGGAATACGAGGCGTGCAGCAGCCACGCCATCTACTTCCTGGACGGCAATCACATCCGCATCGAGCTGTTGCGCATAGCGGGCCAGAGCATTGAAGTCTGCGCGGCTGCGGTCGAGATCCCGGGCGACATCGCAGGGGATGTAGCGGCCTCGCCGCCGTTCCGCGGCATCCTGGGGCACGCACGTCTGTGCCAAGCTGCGAAATGCCTCGGGCGCTATCAACCACTCCAGATTCCAGGTGGCGATCTTGAGTCCGGCCGGTACACCTGTCTCGGCGGCGCGCGCCGGCTCTGGTGGTCGGCCGCTACAGGCTGCGGTGAGCGCGATGAGCAGCCATGCGCTGCGATGGGCGAGGTGGCGAGTCATCCTGCGAGTGTGGCCGCCCAACGGTTGCGCTGGCAAATCCCATAACGGGGCAAGTAGTGCACAATTGCCGCAAGGAGCAACGATTATGAGTAAAGACGTACAGGCGTGGCGCCGCAAGTTCGGCGTGCTGGGTCCCTCGACGAACACGATCGTGCAGCCGGACTTCGAGGCGCTGGGTGTGCCCGGTGTCACCAGTCATTACAGCCGCATTTTTACGCCCAATTCCAAGGCGATCAGCAACGAGACGTTTCTCGCCGGCACGACCAAGATCGCCGAGGGAGTGATTGACGCCGTGCGCAGCGTCATGACCTGCGAGCCGGACTATCTCGTGATGGGCATGTCGGCGGTGACATTCTACGGCGGCGTCGCGGGTGCCGATGAGTTCCAGCGCAAGATCGAGACCGAGGCCGGCATCAAGATTTCAATCGGTGCTCATTCGTGTACGGCGGCGCTCAAGGCCTATGGCAACATCAAGCGCATCGCCTTCCTGTCGCCTTACTACCCCGTCGCCAACGCCGAGGTGAAGCGCTATTTCGAAGAGAGTGGCTTCACAGTCGTGCGCGACGTGCCGCTGCAATGCCCGTCCTGGATCGCGATTGCGCAGCAGCCCGAATCGCGCTTGCGCGAGGTCCTCAATCAATTGAATGGCCCCGATGTCGACGCCATTTTGCAGGTGGGGACGAATCTCTCGATGATCCGGCTCGCGGCGGAAGCCGAGAGCTGGTTCGGCAAGCCCGTGATCGCGATCAACACGGCAACCTGGTGGCACGCGCTGCGTGCCAATCAGATCACCGACAAAGTGTACGGCTACGGTCGCTTGCTGGAAGAATTTTGAGTGTCGTTGAACGCTAACGATTCCAGCAGGTGACGTCGGCCGTCGCTGCCGCGGTACCGGTGACCGTGCGATTGCCGAGGTTGTCGATGCCGAACGTTGCACAGTCGGGATCATCGGTTGCCTGTGCGCCTTGCGGGGTAGCGTCGAGCCGATAGTTGCCGCCACCAATGTTTGCTCGGGTAATGACGTAGTTGTCGCCCACGGTCAGCGGGTAGATGGCGGCGCCCAGCGGATCTGTCGAACAGATGGCATTGAAATAGTCATTGGTGCGCGTGAAGCAGCGTTCGAGTCGATTCACCTCGTTCTGCAGCGCCACCTTGGCCTCAGTGCGATTGGTGCGCACCATGTATGCCCGATAGCTCGGCACGGCGATCGCCGCCAGAATGCCGATGATCGTCACGACCACCAGCAATTCCATCAGCGTGATGCCGAGTTGTTTGCGACGCGTTTTCATGTCGAATGCTCCTGACTACCGCAGTTGACGCCACGATTGGCGGCCATAGACGCCTGGGCCTGGCCAGGCGGGGATCGCATTGATGTTGCCGAAGCTGTCCGGTGCGATGATCACATCGCGATCGCGCGTCGGATCGCCGACCACGATGCCCTGCGCCACGATGCCCTCGCCAACCTGCAGGCCACTGACTGCCACATCGCTGCCGACGGCGCTCGGTCCGCCGTTGGGTGGCACCTTGTCTTCGGCATCGAAGTCCCCGTCGTTATTGAGATCGAAGGGCGACGTATCGATTCGACCGCCTGAGAACATGTCGATGTTCATGATCCAGCTCGAGCCACCATAGGTGCAGGGGTCCGGATCCGGAATGAGCGTCGTGAAGTTTACGCGTTTGTTGCGCAAGAACGGGTTGCTCGGGACCATTTCGCCCTGGAAACCCGCGGCCGGCGACAACAAGTCGATGTACCAGCCACGTTCGGTCGTCAGTGGGTTCTGGCTGGTGACCCGAGCCTTGACGGTCTTCGAACTGCCGGTTTCGGAATCGCTGACCGTCACCGCTCCTTCGAACGTGATCGTTTGCTGCAGCAGCGCGCCGCGATTCGCGATGATGTCGGTCCCGGCAGCGCCGGTGTTCTGATCGAGCAGGCCGTAGAATGTGTGCAGCTGCAAGTTCGCCGGAATGCGATCGCGCGCCTCGAGGAACTTGCCAGTACCAAACAGCACCATCAGACCGTCGCCGCCGGGGCCGCGGCCCACGACTGGGCGGCCAGTGATAGGCTGGCGATTGCCGAAGGCATCACGTGCGATATACAGCGGCGTCTTGATCGCGCCGCCACCGTAAGCGGCGACCCAGCCGGCTGGATTGGCGCTCGTGAGGTCGAACTTCCAGAGATTGCCGAACAGATCGCCGGCATAGGCGTAGTCGGCAACGGCATCCTGATTGGCGTCGACGACACCTACGGTCGATAGGCCGTTTGGCCGGCCGACGCCGAAGGGGTCCTGTGCCACGCCAACGCCCGTGTCTATCTTGCGCAGCAGCTGGCCGTCCGAGAGCCTGACGATATAGAGCACCGCATTGCCGGTCGCGCTGACCGTGCCATCGGAGGCGGTGTTGTTATAGCCATTGCCGAAGATCGCTACCCAGTCACCATTCGCCATGCGTGCGATGGACGGACGGCTATAGGTGTAGCCCAGGTCGGCGTCGTCCGCGTCGGTGAATTCCCACAGGAACTTGCTCGCCACGGCGCCTTCGGAAGCCGCAGTCGGGTCCGTGACATCGAGGGCGAACACTGACTGACCACCCGCATTCAGACCTGAAACCAGATAGGTCCCCCAGCTGCCGAGGTAGGCGTCGGATACAGTCGCCGCGCCGTCGACAAAATACTCATGCGAGTAGTTGGGATCGGTGAGTTTGTGCAGGTTCTTGAAGACGGCTCCGGGAATGAATGCCCAGCGCTCGGCGCCCGTTTCGGCGTCGAAGGCGTGCAGCATACCGTCGTTGGCGCCGGCATACAGTGCAGTCGGCCGCGTATTCTTGGCTGCTCGGAATGCCAGGTAGGAGGCAGCTTCCGGGATCACGGTGCCGAAGCGTCCCTCGGGCTTGCCGACATAGACCGGCGCCGACGAAACGAAGTCACCCAGTACGTTGTCTGGATTGCGATTGCGAAACGGCCCGCCATTGCGACGTTCCCGGCTACGGTCGCCGCGCAGGAAGTTCAGCCGCTCCTGCGCCAGGCCGTCGGCGAGTGGTTGTAGATCGCTCTCCCGCACGGCGCCTATCGTGCCCCACTGGAAGGCCTGGGCATTGCCCGCCGCATCGACAGTCACGATCTTGCGCGCGGCCGGCGCCGGCACTTGCTCGGAGGCAATCCAGGCCTCTGCCGCGCCGATCGTGCCGTCTGCCAAGAAGGGATAGGCCTTGATGTCGCCGTTCCAGTCGGAAGGATTGAACACAGATTGATAGACTTTCGAGTCACCACCGATCGATGCCGTATTGACCGACGCGGCACTGGCAGACGCAACCTTCGATTGAATCGAGTCGAAAGCTGTCGCAAGCTGGTCCTTGAGTGTCAGGGCGTTGGTCACCAGGAAGTAGTTGTCAGGTACGCCGTTGCCATCGGCGTCGAACTCAATGCCTTGCGGCACGTTGTCAGCGGTAGCCGTATCTTCCTCGAAGCCGCCCCATTTGGCCGCATACCACAGCGGATCGCGCAGTAGTGAGGCAGCGCCGTTGGCACCTGGCGTGAAGGTTCTGGTATTCGTGAACGGCAGCGCTACACCGTCGTTCCACACGCCGCCTGGCGGCGTGTCGAGAAAGTAGTCTGGATCCGCAGCGGCTCCCGTGTCGACGTCACGCACTTCCAGATAGGTGCCGTCCGCCGTCGTACCGGAGATCACGTAGCCCATGTGCTGGATGATGCCGCCGGCTGCGTATTCGGACGTCAGCGTGACATCCACGGTATTGTCGGGATTGACGACGTAGTCGTAACGCACGATCGCGTCCATGTCATGGTCCGCGCCTTGCTCGACGTCCTCGAAGTTGACGCGGAAGCTGCCGCTCGTCGGCGTGATCGTGTCGACATAGAAATCGACAATGGTGTTGGTGGGCTGGAACGCGCCCTGCGCCGGGTTGATGCCATAGCCGCCGCCCACGGACTTGGCGAAAGGCACCAGGGTTATTTTCCTGCCATTCACCGGAATCTCGATACGGGGCAGAGGCGACGCCAGCGCGACGGCGAAGGTTTGCAGATTCTGTTTGCCGGGTGCAGTAGTGTTCAGGTCAGTCTTGAGGCCATAGAAAGCCGCGGCCGCCGAGTAGTAGCCGCCCTGTTTGGTTGGGTCTTCTGGCGCAAGACCGCGGATGTTACTGAAACCGGCGACGTTCTTGACGGTCGGCGCGCCGTCGGCAGTGCCATTGGACTCGCCAATGAAGAACGAGTTGCCGATCGTCGTGCCGGTGGCTTGCTCGCCCGCCCAGATCTCGTCCGCTTCGTTGCCCGCGACGAATCCCGGCAGGTCGCCGCCAAAGCCGCTGAAAGAACTGCCGGGAACGCTGTCGGTATCATAGCTCGGATTGATGTCGCTGATGACCGTCTGGAATGGCTTCGCACAGCTCGGAAAGCGCGTGTACGGATCGGTCCAGTTGCCTTTCGTCAGACCGAGCGTAGCGTCACTGGATATGCCAGTGTAATTGAAGGCCGGCGTGGGTGCGCCCTTGCCAGCGAAGTAGCGCATGGTCTCGTACATCATCTCGCCGATCGGGTTGCCCCACATCTCGCACTCGCCCGGGTTGATCGGGCGATCAGTGATCCAGCCGCAGGTATAGTGATAGGCGAGATGGGCTGGGAATTCCGTCGTCTTGAGGCGGTCGAGATTGCGGATGATGCCAACCAGTGGCAGAAACGTACCATTCACCGGGTCGATTTCATCGCTGACCGTACCGACTTCCTTGCGCAGCACACCACCTTGCGTGTTGTTCTTGTAGCTGCCGCTCAGCAAGCCGAACAGCATCTTGTCATTGGCGCCGTACTCCTGCAGCAGGCCCACCGGCTTCGCGTGACCGCTCGGGTAGTTCTGGCAGTTGTCTTCCTCCATGCCGGCCACACAGACTTGCACGTAGACGAAGTAGTCAGTCGGGATCTGGCCGCCACCAAGCGTATCGACCGTGGTTTCGGCTACTGGCCGCTCACGACTGACCCAGTTCCAGATGCGCGCGTTGCGGTTGAGCAATACGCGCATCCGCGGTTCCTGCATGCCAGTCTTCAATACCGTCGTGTTGGCGATCAAGTGTCGGGTGCCGGCAGTAGGCATGGGCAGCGGCGTGAACTGCGTGATGTCATAGCCGTCCCGCGCGATGCTCTCGTATTCCTTGCCCCAGCTATGGGCATCCTGCGGAACGTGGGTACGCTGCAACACGGTTGTGGTGGTCGTATCGACCGCGCGACTGCCACCGTACAGCACTTTGCGCAGCGCATCGATACGCGCTGTTGTGACGTAGTTGAGGAAATTGCCCGACCATTGACCCGTGCAGGTGTTGTTCGGGAGTGCGGCCGCGCCAGCGGGCGTGAACAGACCGCCGACATACGTATAACACTTCCCGGAGTCGAACAGACCAAAGTAGGTGATCGACGGCTTGAAGCCGACGTCGAGGATGCCGTCGCCGTTCAGGTCCGACGCGTCGTTGTAAGCCTCGTAGTAAAGCTTGTGATCCCGGCCGACCACCAGCATGTTGAGCGGCGCAACGGAATCATTCAGGAACAGCGGCTTGTTAGCCAGGCCCAAGGGTCCACCCGGTGGGGTCGCCACGCTCATGGGTGCCGCCTGCGCGGCAGCATTCTGCGGCGTCGCCAGCAGCGTGGTCGCAGTCAACGCGGCAAAGATAGCCACGAGGCTGATACGGGGAAACGAAGTCATGGTCATGGCGATCACCTTGGGTTCTCGATCGTCTGGCTCAAAAGCTCTTGGCGAAAGTGGTTTGCAGGACGACGTTGGCGTTGTTGCTGGCGCCACGCGAGGCTGCAGTAATCTGGTAGAAATCGCGGCCAGTGGTCGCCCCGACCATCAAGTCGTCCGGCACGAAGCGCAGGTATTCGACCGTGCGGCGCGGATCTGCCGCTACCCCGAGTGTGTCCTGCAGCTCGCCGACGCCGGGAGCACCAAACTCGATACCGTTGGCGTTCCACCAGGCCGCGTTGCGATTGTTGAGGAGCGGCAGTACGCCCACTGCGTAAACGTTGCACGGCGCCGTCACACACGGCAGCGGCGCAGTGGCAGCGTCGTCGATGACAGCCTCGCCGTCGCGGAGCGCCGCCTCAGCAGCCTGGAAAGCCACAGCGATGTCGCGTGTGTTGCCCGCCATGCGTTCCTGCATGCGCGTCATCTGCATGGTCGTGATGCCGAGCACCGTCAGTACGACGAGCAGCAGCAGGCTGGTGACCAGGGCAGCGCCGGATTGGGTCTGTGAGTGGGCGAATGAGCGCAACATGGCGGCGATCCTTACTTGGTCCGATTGCGTAGCGTGATGGTGGTCGTCAGCAGCGTGCGTTGCCGGCGATCATTGAACGGCCCGACCACGGTGCCGAGCACGTCGTAAGTCGCCCGGTCGATCTCGACACCGGTTTCTTCAGGCGATCGAATGAGCATCCCGAGGTTGACGGCTACGACACGATTCCAGTCTGGTACTGCGTCGGCGGTGACGTAGCGGTCGATGGTCGTCACTTCGCCCGCATCGTCGACGCCATAGCGCGCCTGCAACAGCTCGACGCCTTCGACGAGTTCCTCGGGCGCTGCGCCATTCAAGCTGCGGAACAGCGACGGCCGATAGTTAGCAGGACCGGCGACTGGATCGGTGTCCTGGATGAAGTACTGTGCGGTGACGACCGGTGCAACCAGGGCGCCGCTGTTGAAGCGGCCGATATCGCTGGTCGAATTGGTCGTTCCAGACACGCCGCGAGCGATCGTTGCGGTGGCGCCCGCATCCGCAATGCCCGTGCCCATGAAGACCGAGATCAGGTCGCAGTCCGAGACCACGAAGCGAGTATTGGCGCCCCACGTCCAGCCCGCGACCTTCTCGACCGTGAGCGTGTCTGTGCCGCTCGCCATGTCGACCTGGACGCGGCCGGGTGTCGAGCCCGGGCGATAGCTGCGTATAACGATCACGTCACTGTCCGGGTCCAATGCGGTCGCGTTGACGCCGGCGGCAATCGGATCAGGCGACCAGGCGCCCGCCCCCGTGCGCTCGAAGCCGAGCACCGGGATTCGATAATCGTTCAGTAGCGAGGTCGGGTTCGCGAGCGCGTTGCGGAAGTCCGAGACGACGATGCCCTGCGAACAGCCGCGGTAGCCGCTCGTGCGCAGGTCGCGCAGCAGGAACTCCATCGCGCCGCGAGCGTTCTCCTGGATACGCGCGACGCGCTCGTTCTCCATGTAGGTGAGTCGTGAGCTGTAGAGCACTGACAGCACGCCGGCGAGCAGCACGAGCGACAGTGTCATCGCTACCATCAATTCGACGATACTGAAGCCGCGTTGTCGGACGTGGGCAAACGTATTCATGGTCAGATGTCCGTCCGAGTCGCGAACTGCATTACCGTGGGCACGCCGGACTGCAAGCCCTCCACCCATTGCACAGTGATCTCGAACTGTTCGCCGCCAGCCAGCCGCGCGATCGAGCCGCGTGCCTGTGCGGCACCACCGGGCAAAGTCGCGGTGATGGCGCTACGCCATTCGTTGAGATCGCGCTCCGCCAGGGTTGCGCCACCGGCAGCGGGCGTAGCAGTCGCCAACGCGATGTTGTAGTCACCGGCCAGTGCGCGCACCCGATTGGCGCGCATACGATCTGCGATGTCGTAGGCGAGGAAGGTGGCCTGCGAGCGGCGTGCCGCGTCGCTGTTGCCGCGCAGGCTGGAGAGCTGTAGACCTGCTACGCCGAGCAGACCGATCGATAGCACCAGCACGGCGATCAGCGCTTCGACCAGCGTGAAGCCTCGGCCTTGGCGAATATTTGGCAGATTAGTCATGACGAAGGACGCAAACCTTTCTCAAGTGCAGTTGATCAGTTGTGAGCGGATCGAGCCAATGCCGACCACCGTTACCTGGCGCCGTTTCTGTACGCCCGTGGGGCAGGTGTGTGGCTGCATCTCCAGCACACCCGCTTGCGCAGCCGTGCCGGTGGACGTGAAGGAATAGAAGCCCAGTGCGGTCGCCGCGGGGATGTCGACGATCGCGGCCGGATAATCCCGGTAGACCTGTAGCACCCGATCATTGGCATCCACGGTGCCCATTGCGCCGGAGCCGTCCTGGAACACGATCCAGCCGTTGTTCCAGGTGGTATTGCCGGTGCAATTTGCGCCGTTGCTCGACGCGCAGACGGTCACCCGCATGGAGCGACGTACGGCTTCGTTGCGCGCCAGGTTGAGCGCAGTCACGAAATCATTCTGCGCCGCCAGCGTGCGCGAGTTGCGCGTGTACTCGTTGAACGACGGCGCGCCGATTGCGACGAGGATGCCGAGGATCGACAACGCCGTCATCAATTCGAGCAGCGTGTAGCCCAGTTGCGAGCTCAGGCGTGTTGGTAGCGAAGCCAGTTTCATGCCGCCTATGTTCCCAGCCATGCCGGCCGGCAGTTCCGTCAAGTGACGAATGGCAGTCAGCATGGGTTGAGCGGCGCTGTTGCGTGACTCAGTTCGCAGTCACGTTTCGACATAAGCGCGCTGCGTGAGCAGCGCGCTTATGTGTGTGATGCAAGTCCGCTTGTTAGCGTAGCTGTCGCCAGGATTGTCGGCCCTGACCGCCGGCGCCGGCATCCTCGCCGAGAACCTGCATACCACCGGAGGTGCCGGGCATGAACTTGAACTCGAGATCGCCCGTGCCACTCGTGAGCACGGCAGGCTTCGGCGTGATGCCCACTTCAGTCTTGAGGCCGCTCGGTACCACGCCCCCGATGAGATCGGCGGTCGTAAAGACCCCGTCGCCATTCAGATCGAACGGCGGGGTTTCCAGGCGCTTGCCAGTCTGCCCGTCGATTTCCATCAACCAGCTGGTTCCGCCGTAGGCGCACGGGTTCGGATCCGGGATCAAGGTGGTGAAGATCACTCGGCCGTTTCGGATGATCGGGTCGGTCACCTGTCGCTCGGCCTGGAAGCCGGCAACCGGCGAGATCAAGTCGATGTACCAACCGCGCGTCGCAAGGATGTCGTTGGCTGACGTCGTGCGATACCCATAGTCCTTGCTGCCGGTTGCCGGCGGTGCAAGCGGGATGCTCACGGTGCCTTCCGCAGTGATGGTCTGCTGCGTCAATACGGTGCGGCCCGGAATCGGGAACACATCGCCTGCGACTGTGCCGGTGTTCCGGTCGAGAATGCCGTAGAAGCTCTGTACCTGAGCGCCCGCGAGGAACTCGTCGGTTGGCTCAAGGTACTTGCCGGTGCCGAACACGACCATCATGCCCCGGCCTTGTGGGCCGCGCGTCACCTCCGGGCGTACGGTGATCGGCTGGCGCTGGGCCAGCGCATTGCGCGCCACGAAAATCGGCAGCTTGGCCGGACCTGCCGTATAGGCAACGTCCCAGTTGGCAGGGTTGGCATCCTGCAGATCGAACTTCCACATATTTCCTAACAAGTCACCTGCGTAGGCATAGTCGACGACGCTGTCGCCGTTGATATCCACCATCGCCGGTGTGGCCAGCCCATTGGGCGTGGCGGCTGAGCCGGCGAGGGTGTCGATCTTGCGGATCAGCGCGCCGGTCTCGAGATCGACTACATACAGTACGGCATGCCCGGTAGCGCTCGCGGCGCCATCCGCCACGGTATTGTTGTAACCGTTGCCAAAGACAGCGGCCCACTGGCCGTTGTGCATGCGCACGATCGCCGGCCGCGAGAATGTGTAGCCGAGGTCCGCATCGTCAGCATCGGTGAATTCCCACTTGGCCAGCGCCGCCGGGCTGCTGTCGCTGATGGCGGAAGGGTTGGTGATATCGAGTGCGAACACGCCTTGGCCACCTTTGTTGAGACCGGCGACCAGCATCGAGCGCCAGGCACCGCCGACGAAGGCGTCGCCGACCGTCGGCGAACCGTCCACGTAGTAGCGGTGTGAATACGCTGGATCGGTCAGTTCACTCAGATTCTTGAACACCGCGCCGGGTACGTAGGCGAACAACTCTTCGCCCGTTTCAGCGGTGAACGCATGCAGCATGCCGTCGTTGCTGCCGACGTACACGACTCCCGGTCGAGCCGCGTTCGCGACGCGGAAA
>Ga0116152_10004025_pt1 | contig 11673 bp, 10 predicted proteins | sample AD_UKC119_MetaG_FD_89894 | JGI IMG/M metagenome (GOLD analysis project Ga0116152, IMG submission 89894) | Active sludge microbial communities of municipal wastewater-treating anaerobic digesters from Hong Kong - AD_UKC119_MetaG | ecosystem: Engineered > Bioreactor > Anaerobic > Digestate...
CATTGGATGATTTCGGCTAATCTGGCAGGAGGTACACATACACACCCAATTTCCTGCGTGTAAGTGTACCTTTTGCCTATTCTAATGAAAAAATAAACGTAATAGTAAATTTACACAAACGTTATGCACAAGCGGAAAAAACAGACCGACAAACTGAAGAAATATGACTAAAGAAAGAAAATTTGTAATCGGTGATATACACAGCCATTATGATGAAATGATGGAATTGTTTGAAAAGGTAAATTTCGATTTCGATGATGACACTTTAATCAGTCTTGGCGATTTGGTAGATCGCGGCCCCAAACCTATTGAAGTTATTGAAACTTTAATGAAAATAAAAAAATTTATTCATATACTGGGAAACCATGATGAATGGTGTTATCAATACTTAGTAAACAAAGACCAGCCTGCTGAATGGATTTCACAAGGAGGTGAATCAACATTAAAAGCATACTTGAATAATCAGGCGTATCAAGAAAGTCATATCTCTTTCTTTGAAAAAGCAAGGCTATATTATATTGATGAAGCAAATAGACTATTTGTCCATGGTGGATTTAATCATCGTATTCCATTCAATCTGCAACTTGACAATAAAGAATTGTTGACTTGGGATAGGTCATTAGTTTTAACTGCAATGGAGTACGAACAATATGATCAGACATTCAGTGAATTTAGCGAGATTTTCGTTGGACACACTCCAACTCAATTCATCAAAGAAAGCATCCCGAAAAAATTTGGCAATCTATGGATGCTAGATACAGGTGTTTATATTTCTGGATTATTAAGCATTCTGGATGTTGAGTCTAAGGAATTTTGGCAATCCACTTCGAAAGTAGATAAAAAAGTACAAAAGAAATGAAAAACGAAACACATTTTCAATTCAATTATGGCATTCTGAATAATTCCATTTATTTTCCATTATTATTCAATTGTATTCCCATTAAGCTGAAAGTAACTTTGTCTCATCATTATTTTTAACAAGGAGGTCAAAATGAAAACAATGGTTTTATTAATTGCGATGGTGTTGATAACATTTTCTTCTTTTTCACAAGAGAGGCAATTCCAAAAAGCTTGTAAGAAGAATACTGTTGAGGCTTTTGAAAAGTTTATTAAGAAATATCCTGTATCTGAATATACAGAAGAAGCGTCTTTCAATAGGGCCGTTTTGATTAATACGTCAGCCGAATTTAAGTCTTTCATTAATAAATATCCTTCTGGAACTTTTTACGATAAGGCAAGAAATACATGGTGTAAACTTGAGTATATTAAAATTGAAAAGAGTGATGATATAGATTTATTTAAGGATTTTCTCCAAAAGTTTCCTGATTGTGAAACCTATTGTCATTATGCAAAAAAGGAGCTTGTCAGACTTGAATTTGAAAAAGTTGAACGAATTAATACAATTCCTGCCTACCTTGATTTCCAGAATTTTTATCCAAATAGTATATATAATGAAAAGGTTTGCAATAATATTGAGAAACTTGAGGTTGAATCTGCAATAGCATCAAATTCAATTGATACAGTCAATAAATATTTTTTAAAGTATCCTAACAACAATTCTCTTATCAATTTTAGAAAGAAATATGAAGAAAAGGATTTCAATAATACGAAGCAAAGTAATGATATTAATTCATATCAGTTATTTTTGTTAAAATATCCTGATGGGTATTTTAAGCATGAAGCCGAGAAATCGATTGAACAAATTGAATATGATAAGATTAAAAACACAAAAGTCAAGAAAAACTATGAAGATTATTTATTGAAATACCCAAACGGAATCTATAAAAAGGAAGCAGAAAACTGCATTAAAGATATTAATATGTTTATTGATGTTGAAGAGGAGAACAAACTTTCTGCCTTTGAAAAATATATACGATCATTTCCAAATGGACTATTCATAGATGCCGCTAAAGAAAAATGTGATTGGTTAAGAACAAATAAAGCAGTAGTAGTTGCTGATTATCCTAAATCAATTAATGGTGGTAGCAGCCCATATTATAATGTGTCCAGTCCCTTTTTCAAATGGTATGTAACATTTAAAGAGACTGGTGGCAAAGTCGGATACAAAATAAAAGGACAAGGTTGGTATTATGACAACAAAGGTGATGCCTGGGGAAGTAATTCATATTCTGGCAAAACAACTGGAGAGATTACAGTTGAGCCAGGTGGAAAATATACTTATGATACATGGTTTAGTGGTGAAAGATTTGTAGGTGGGTATATTTTGATGAATTTTAAGGGTGAAGATGATAGTGGAAATCCTATTAATTTGACTGTACGTATTGACTGTAAATGATTTAGGAAAATATATCAAGATGAAAAAATCAAAAGATACAAACCAAAAGGAACTTCTTTCAATTCCACATATTGAGATTCAATCAATAGATGCAACTCATAAAAAGATACTACTTTCAAAGGAGAAAACATTAATTGGGCGGATGGAAGACATTAATGATATTTCATTACAACCAGATCCACAGAATTTAGTAACAAGATATATGCATTGTTTCATTGAAATTCGCAACAGCACCGGATGGTTGATAGATAATGCAAGCAAAAACGGGACATTCTTGAAAAGGAATTCTCTTGTGCAAAAAATCTCAGGAGAAATTAAACTCCAAGACAACGATTGCATTATGATACTCGGAGAAATCAATGAAAACGAAGAACCAAAATATTGGCAATTGACATACATTGACCCGCTTGCCACGAAAGACATAGTTAATGAACAAACAACTATTATATATGATTGGATTCAAGCAAAACTCACAATAAATTGTGAAGGTAAGCAAAAAGTGATAAGTAATCTAACACCATTGGAACATAAATTATTTAGGTACATGGACCAAAAGAATAAACAGAACAACAATGTGCCGGTAATGTGTACCTATGATGAGTTAATTTCCGCACTTTGGGATGATATTTATGCTCACACTCCCAATGATGTAAACCACATTGTTGCTTCATTAAGAAAAAAGATTGAGAAAGACTTTAAAAATCCTGTGTTTTTAGTGAACATCAGGGGCCTTGGCTACAGGTTCATTACAAATCCATAATTCGAAAATACTATGGCAATTTTAACTGAAGGACAAAAAGTAAATGAAACCTATGAAGTCGAAAGATACCTAGGTGAAGGAGCTTTTGCTGAGGTTTACAGAGTTAAACACAGGTTTCTTGGTAGGCAAGCCATGAAAGTATTTAAATCATTAGGTATGACAATTAATGAAATCGAAACAATGCTCGGTGAGGCGTTGCTACTATCACAAATTGGTCATCCTAATATTGTAAGAGTTTTTGATGCTAATATTTCAAGATCAAAAAAGGGTGATTTCGGATATTTTACAATGGAATATGTTGCAGGAGGAAGTCTTGATAAATTCTGGCAGTCCTATGGAAACCGGATAATTCCTGTTGAAGACACAGTCCAAATCATAAAGCAAATATGCTTAGGCTTATCAGTAGCACATAGCGAAGATCCACCAATAATCCACAGAGACATAAAACCACAAAATATCCTAATAGGTTACGATGCAAATGGTATTAGGGCAAGAGTGTCAGATTTTGGTTTAGCAAAGCACGTAAATCCTTTGACACTTTTGGCAAGTGCTAAAGGAACAAAAATCTTTAAATCTCCTGAAGTCTTCAAAAACAATAAAAGTGATTCTTCTTCTGGTGACGTTTGGGCAATTGGGTGTATTCTTTATCTTCTACTTACTGACCGACTCCCATTTGCCGAAATAGCCGAATCCGAATTTTTTGAATATGCAAATTTTAAGACTCCGATAACTCCTCCAAGCAGATTAAATTTATCTGTTAATACCCTACTCGAAAAAATTACTTTAAAAGCCCTGGAAATTGATCCTTTAAAAAGATATCGCAATGCCATGGAATTGATAAAAGACCTAAATCGCTGGAAACCATCAAAATCCAAATCTAATCAGGAGTATTATTCAAGTAATGGAGAAACTACTAAATCGGCTTTGGGTGAACACACTCCTATGGATGAAACGAAAGCAACAGAGTTATTTAACCAAGCAATTGAAATAAGTAAGTTCTCTAATAAACTAAACGAAGCTGCCGATATGCTGGAGCAGGCATTTCTAAAATGGCCGGAATACAAAGAAAAATATGAATATCTGGCTAAACTATGGAGAAAAGGAATTTCTAGATAATAAATTAATGAATAATGGCGACTATTGAAAAACAATTAAAAGAAGGATGCGAAATTTTAATGCAGGCTGCAGCCCCTGATATTTATCGCATTAATGCTTTTAGAATTTCTGGTTTGAACGTAAATGCCACAACTCGTGAAATTTCAAATCAGATTCAGAAAAATCAGATGCTTGAAAAGTACGGAGGTAAATTGGTAAATCATAAAAGTCCCTTTCCGATTGAGCCGCCACCAGATATTGATAAACTGCGACAAGTCTTACATCGGTTACGCGATCCTGAAACCAGGATTATTGACGAATTTTTCTGGTTTTGGCCACACAGTATCGATAATGAAAATAAAGATAATGCGCTGGAAGCTTTAGCAAGAAATGATATCAAAACTGCTGAAAGTCTATGGATAAACTACGAAGCCACATTGACTGAATCTAATGTTTCAAGGCATAATCTTGCTGTGCTTTCACATCTTTTAGTTTTGGATATTGAGCTTAACGGAAAATCTTTAAAGGAAGAAAATATTAAACTTAGAGATAAGTATTGGAAAGATACATTTAAAAGGTGGAAACTATTACTTGAACATGAAGGATTTTGGAGCAGGTTGACTGCAAGAGTCAGACAAATGGATGACCCTCGTTTGACAACAGGATTTGTAAAAAGAATGAGGGAATCACTGCCTTATGCAATTCTGCAAATCAACGCATCCTTAGCTCTAAAAGCGGCAGAAGCAGGCAATAAAAATGAGGCCTTAAGGCAAATAAGTCTCATGAATAGTTCTGGCTTTGGAAAAGAGGTTGCTTCAATAACGATAAAATATATTACCAAGCCTCTTAGAAATCAAATTAAATCAATTTGCAAGTCCTATTCTGACGAAATATATTCTGATAAAAAAAATGAATTAGCTGCTTGTAAGAAATTAATCGAAAATACCAAAGAACTACTTGATACACTTGATATTTTGTTACCTCTGGACAATACGATTAGAGAGGGAGCTCATGATGAAGTTGCACTTGCTGGCACCTCAATGGCTATCTCTTATGCAAATGATACTGAAGACTGGGAAAGTACACTTCCTATCTTTGAAGAACTCCGAAAAATAGTAATTGGTGAATCAGCCAAAAACAGAGTTGAAAAGAACTATGAAATTTTCAGAAAAAATATTGAGTTTGATAATTTGTACAATAAGTGTTTTTATTGTAAGTCAAATACAGCAGATAACTCAGCTGTGGTTGAGGTAAAAATGCATGGAGATGTACAAAGAAATTATTGGTCAAACCAAATTTCTTGGAGATATATAACTGTCAAGGTTCCAAGATGTAATGCATGTAAGAAACAGCATAATGAAGTAGATGGTTACACTTGGGGAATAGGTGTTCTAGGTGTAATTATTGGAATTATTTCTTGGGCAAACATATCTGAAGGTGGTTTTTGGGCTTTTGCCATTGTATCAGGAATTGGATTTCTAGTTGGATATTTAATCGGCACATCAAGATGTAAAACAGCAAAATATGGTCATTACAAAGAATTTCCTCAAATAAAGGAACTTATTAAGAAAGGATGGACATGGGGTGAAAAACCAAATACAAATTAATAATGATATGAAAATGAAAATTCTTGATAGAGTTAAACAACTTAAGTATCCTAAGGAATTTAGGATTTCACCTTTGGATTTACCATTCGAAACAATAAAGCAACTTGAAGAAATAGTAATAAATCTTAATCATGCGAAATCTGATCCCGATAGTATTCCCATATCGCCTGATATAAATAAATCTTTCCTTGCAGAGGTCTCTGTTGGTGCCTGGAGGTTAAAGAAAAAGATGACAGATTCTAAATCTGGGGAACCATTAGATGAAATGAGCAGAGCTTACCGTCACCTGGAATCTGTTTTTATTACACTCGAAAAGGAAGGTGTTGAGATACAGGATCATGACGGTCAACCATTCGATCCTGGTCTGTCAATAAAAGTTTTAACATATCAACCAACACCGGGTATTGAAAGAGAATATGTGCTCGAGACAATTAAACCATCCATTTATCTTAATGGTGATCGGATATTGATGGGTGAGGTCATAGTTGCGACATTTATTAAAGAAGATTTAAAGAATTAACCATAAAATGAATAAAATATGAAAAGTTTAACAATTGATTATGGAATTGACCTAGGTACTACCAATAGTACAATAGCAAAGATTAATTCCATTGATACAGAAGTGTTTAAAAACAATGAAGGCTTTGAATTCACTCCTTCTGCTGTTTGGATGGATTCGCGAGAAAGATTGCATGTTGGAAGAAGAGCTAAAGACCAATTAGAGAATGATCCGGAAAATGCTTTTAGTGAATTTAAACTTCAAATGGGAACAGAAACACTCTACACTTTTGAAAGAAATAAGAAAAAAATGAGTCCACAGGAATTGTCAGCGGAAGTACTTAAATCACTAAAAGATGATGTAAGGCGACAATTAGGTGAAGAAGTTTCATCGGTTGTAATTACTGTTCCGGCAGCATTTGAACTTCCACAGTGCCAGGCAACGAATAAGGCTGCAGAACTAGCGGGTTTCATTAATCATCCACTTTTACAGGAACCAATTGCTGCTGCTATGGCCTACGGCTTTCAGAGTGAAACCAGTAATAAGTTTTGGATGGTATATGACTTTGGTGGAGGCACCTTTGATGCATCGATAATCCAAATAAAGGATGGTCAGATTGAGGTTGTCAATCATGGCGGGGATAATGGTTTAGGGGGTAAAAATCTGGACTGGGAAATTGTTAATAGTCTATTGGCACCTGCTGCAGCGAAAGAAAACAACTTAAAGAACTTCACCAGGAATAATAAATTGTATAGAGGAGCATTTGCAAAACTTAAAGCCGAAGCTGAAAAAGCTAAAATAAGATTATCTCTTGAGGAATCAGTGGAAATCTACATTGATAACTTATTTAAAAATGACAAAGGTGAGGCTGTTGAGTTTACCTATGAGTTATTCAAAAAGGACTTTGAAAGGTTAGCTAAACCATACATTATTCAATCAATTAACATATGCAAGAAAGTACTTTTAGAAAAAAGACTAGGTACATCGAATATTGAAAAAATGATTATGGTAGGAGGTACTTCTTTAATACCCTATCTGCGTGAAATGCTTCTTGACCCAAATGAAGGTTTAGGCATTCCATTGGAATCAAGTATCTACCCAATAACTGTTGTAGCAAAAGGCGCAGCTATATTTGCCAGCACTCAACGAATACCTTTCAATAAAAATACTGAGGTGCAAAAAGACGAATTTCTGTTAGAATTAGATTATCAACCTGTAGGACCTGATTCTGAACCTCCAATTGGAGGAAAAATTGTTACTGACAATAATCTGAATTTTGATGGTTACACTATTGAGTTTATCAATAGAACAGTCAGGCCGGAATGGAGAAGTGGTAAAGTAGGATTAACTTCAGAAGGAGGCTTTATAAGCCAGTTGTGGGCAGAAAAAGGCAAAAAAAATGAATTTATTATTGAACTGTTTGATCCAACTGGTGTAAGACAAAAGACCATTCCTGAAAAATTGACTTATACAATGGGTATTGTGTCAGCAGAGGCTCCATTAATACATTCTCTTGGTATTGCAATGGCAAATAATGAAACAGACTTTTTATTGGTCAAAGGAGTTCCGTTACCAGCAAAAAATAAAAGCATTCATAAAAATGTCAATGAAATACGTACTGGACAATCAGGAGACAATCTGATAATTCCTATTGTTGAAGGAGAAAACAAACTTAAAGCTGACCATAATCGGCATATCGGTTCACTGATTATACAATCAGATAAGATAAGAAGAACAATTCCATCAAACAGTGAAATAGAGATCACATTAGTTATTGATACATCACGATTAGTGATTGCAAAAGCTTATGTTCCAATAATTGATGAAGAATTTGAAGTTGTGGCCAATTTAATTATCGAACCAGGTAAAATTTCTGATTTGAAATCTGAATTTGCGAAGGATAAGCAAAAATTCGAGGAGTTAAGTGATAAAGCAGCGAATGAAACCGATTCCAAAGCTTTAAAAATATTGGACCAGATTATTTCTGAAAACATGATTACGGAAATTGAAAATCTTCTTATTTCTGGTGAAGTTGATCCGGACTCAAGCTTAAAAGCTAAAAATAGAATTCTTGACTTTAAAACAATTTTAGATTATGCTGAAGAAGCTCTGGAATGGCCTACATTGGTAAAAGAAGCTGAAGAAATAATAACAAAAGCTGAAGATATTTGTGATGAATATGGAGACGCAAATGACAAGCAAAAATTTCCTTTGCATAAAAAAGAAATCCAAAAAGCCATTGAAGAAAAAGATTCTGATCTTTTAAGAAAAAGAATCGCTCAAATGGATAGTTTTTATTGGTCAATTTTATTAGAGCAACCAGGTTTTTGGGTTGGATGTTTTGATTATGCCAAGGAAGATATTAGCGAATCGAAAAACAAAAGTGAATCAGAAGATGCAATACGCCAAGGAGAAAGAGCAATCCAAAATAATGATGTAGATGGCTTAAAAGCAGCAGTTAGAAAACTTTGGGAATTATCTCCATCAACACAACAAAAAACACCCGGGTTAGGCGGAGGAACGATAAGAGTTTAAATATAGTACTCTTCTAAAATATTAAATATGGCAGTAAATACATCATTTATAGGCGATGATATTGCAGGAAAATTGGACAGAATAATTTTTGATTATTACTACTCTCTGTCAACTATAGCAGCATCGAAAGGTAACTATAGTCTTGCAAATGAGTATATAACAGAATTGCTTAAAATTAAAGGTGATTCACCCTTAGTTTTCGATTTGCAAGCAAAAATTTCTGCACAGCAGGGCAGATTTAAGGAAGCTGAGTTTCTTTGGCAGAAATGTCTTAATGTTGAGGCGGATAATCCACAATATTTAGCTGCATTGCATAGATTAAGTAAATTGAAAAATTACATTGGGAACAGATTCAACTTTGTTTTTAAACTATTTCAGATTTTAATGATTCTTTTGCTCCTAACTCTTTTTGCATACTTGATAATATCAAATATTAGTATTAAAAAAGAAGGAAAAGATGAACTTGCTTTAATTCTCAAAAACCAAGGTCTAATTGTGAATAAAATTGACAGTGTTATAAATTCAAAAGAAACTACGAGTTCTGAATTATTTCAACTAAGCAATAAGCTAATGTCCATTGGGGGAATAATTGTTCATGAAAATGAGATGAAACTATCTCTTAGCTTTGATGAGGGTTTGTTTTCCAGAGGTATTAATATTAAATCTTATCAAGTAGAAACTTTACATAAACTATCAAAAGTACTTTCACCTTTTGCAGGAAAAATCACAGTTAAAATAATTGGATCTTCTGATGATATCCCTGTTACTAATGATAAACATTTTAATAATAATGAAGAATTGAGTCTTTCAAGGGCAAAAATTGTGTATGATATTATCAATAAAGAAAGTAAAATCCCAAGAGAAGATTTATTAATTGGAAGTTTGAGTGCGTTAAATTCAGTTTACCCGAATGATAGTCCTGAGAACAGACTTAAAAACCGTACTGTGATCATCAACATTAATCAAAAATAATTATCATGTTGCAGTATTCTATTGGTGTACGTTTAGCATGGGAAATAAGCAGTTATGAAGCTTCTAACAAGAAATCATCCTTCATCGAAATTGACCATATTATGCTGGGGATACTTTCTTTAGATAAGATTGCATCAAATCTTAAAAACCTTGCAGAAACTGATCTGGATAATTTCCTATATGAAAAAGATAAACTATACAGTAAATTAGACGAAAATAGTATCAGGGTCACATCATTCAGAAGAAAATTAAGGCAATTAATACCATTTGGTGAAGGAGTGCCTGTAGATAATATTTTTCATCGAAGCCAGGAATGCAAGAAAATGTTTTCATCGTCTAGTCAATTTGCAACAAATTATATTACAATAAATCACCTTTTCATTGCTATTATTGGCATTGAGAATTCGTATTCAAGAAATCTTCTACTGGCTATGAAAGTTGATTTGGAAAAAATCAAAACCGACCTTATATTTTCCTTTTATAAGAACAACTAAAATGAAAGAGATAAAAGCCTGTAAAACAACTAATAACAAGAACCGCCAGTGCATAACACGGTATATAAAAAATTGGGCAGATACTGCTGTAATAAAGGGTTGTAGCTCGCTTCAAACTTTGTATCGGTTTGACAGTGACGTGCTCCGAAGTGCCCAACTTTTCATATACCGAAACCGTTAGGGGCAATTTAATGAAAAAATGGCATGATAATGAATTTGGAAGATTTGCCTGAATCTATAGGCGATTATAAAAAGAGAATTTTTGCTATAAACAATTTTGTAGTTATCGAATATTCAAAAAATTGCACATTCCAAAGGTTTCTATCAGGAATTGATATGGATACTGATGATGTAATGTTTGATGAAATGGCAGCAAATATTGATGATGCAGTCAGACAAACTTGGGTGAGAATTAACATGCCAAATCAAATCCGCAATGATTTCCCCGAGTGTATTGCGTTACCACAAGTGTCTCCAGCAGCTAATATTACAAATGATAAAGGCACTAAAATAACAATTAAACCACTTGACTTATTTTACTTGTGGAATGTTGCCGAGAATTATCAGCACATTGCAATCGTTTTAGCTGATGTTAAAAATCATTATAAAAACATACCTGAAGTAATTGATTTCTTTATTGAACAAAACAAAATTGGGAATTTCATTAAAATTCAGTGTGGTGACTTAGACTCACAAGAATATGTATTTACTAATATGATTTACCTATATACAGACAAGTTAAACATTGAAAAAAATGAAATTTTAAATTACTTTAAAAGCAAAAAAATGAAACTCGAAATTCGTGATGATGAGTATCGAAAAAATATTTATGAATCAAAAAGACCGGATTTTTTCATTTGTCATGACACTCGGGACAAAAAAACTGTAGCAGATCCTTTATATAATGAATTAAAAAAAATGTTTGTTAAAGTCTGGTATGACAAATATAGTTTAGAAATTGGGGATAGTTTAACTGAAAGTATTGAAAAAGGTATTAGAGAATGTAGATATGGAATAATAATACTTAGTAAGAATTTTCTATCAAATGAAAAATGGGCAAAATATGAATTACAATCATTGAAAACAAAGCAAATAATAGGGAATAAAAAAACAATATTACCTATATGGCATGGTATAAACGAAGATGATTTAAAGGAATATTCATACTGGTTAATTGATAAAGTTGGGGGAAACACAAATGAAGGTTTTGAATTATTAGCAAAAAAACTAAGAGATATTGTTGTCAAAACAAAAACAAAAAAATAAACTGCCAATAACAAATAACACTTAAACGCAGCCGCAACTAAAGGGCTGTCCGGTCAATTTTGGTGAAACTGCGGCTGCGATTTAAGTTGATGTTGAACGACTGTCCCGTTAAACGGGGGAACATCCATGGTGAAAGGTTCTATTATGGA
>Ga0116152_10004027_pt1 | contig 11667 bp, 6 predicted proteins | sample AD_UKC119_MetaG_FD_89894 | JGI IMG/M metagenome (GOLD analysis project Ga0116152, IMG submission 89894) | Active sludge microbial communities of municipal wastewater-treating anaerobic digesters from Hong Kong - AD_UKC119_MetaG | ecosystem: Engineered > Bioreactor > Anaerobic > Digestate...
ATCAGTATACTTGCTTTTAATACCCGCAGACGCCGATTACTTTCAAGGTTATTTAATCCCGGATTGGCTTATAAAATGGTGCTTTATTCAGATATTCCTTTGTTTGTGACACATATAAAGTGAAAGTTTTAAGAAATTGAGAAAATAAGAAATAAGCATTATAAACAACAGGCACATAATCTTTTGATTATGTGCCTGTTGTTTATTATCTACATTTTTATTCTTTGCTCTTTGTTCTTTGCTCTAAATCAATATACATAAACTTTATCCGAAATAAGTATCCCGTCTGTTGTTATCACAGTAATGATATAAATTCCTTGTGTCCAGTTTGAAGTATTTAACCTGCAATTGTAATCGCTTGTATTGAAGTCTGTCATAACTTTTCCGGTAATGTCAATTACTTTCACTTTGTTCACTTGCTGAAGAATTGTAATCGACCTTTCACTCCGATTGTAAGCATATTGAAGTTTAGAATTATACTTCACATTTTCAACAGCCGTGTTTACGCCATATTCAAAAGCTCCAAGATCGGGAGCAGTACCTGCAAAAGAGTATCCCAAGTCAAGTCCTTTATCAATCATTGTACTTGTCGATTTTAAATGCAGGAAAGTAATTTCAGGCAAAGAACCATCTTCCTGACGTGCATTCAGCATTTGAGTATAGTCGAGACTTAAAAAATCAGAAGTCGTACAACTAAAGCCTGTACTCCATGAATTATTAATATTTGTTGTGGTTTTTGCAGCAAATTTATTTGAACTTTTCGATGCCAAAGTAGCACTGTTTTTTATCACCAATGAACCATAAGAACTATTTGAAAAACCGTAATCAGGGCTGTTCATATAACCTGTACAATTATAAATGGTCATAGTCCCATTGTCGTTATTCTGATCAAAACCTTTAACCGTATTCAAAACAGAGATACAATCGTGGAGTGTGGCATTGTGAGCTGTATAATTTCCACCTAATTTAAATCCGTTTCCATTACCTTTATTCGTAATTACGTAATTTGTGGAAGCAAACTTTACAAAATAAGCAGCGCTGTCAGTTTTAAACCTGATATGATTTTTCATATCGTATGAAGCAGGTCCGTTGGCATAACACCAACAACTATCGTACTGCGTATTCCCGATTTTTTCGTAATGATCCCATCCATCATCTGAGTTTCTCCATGAACGGCAGCCTTTATATTTATTTAAGCCTGTATTTTCGTATTGTTTATCGGCAAATCCATCGGCATTACCTCCGATTGTTGAAGATTCATAATCAAAATTTTCATACGAATCGCAATTCAAAATATAATTATTACTACCAGTTTTCATTTGTAAGCCTGAGTCGCAATTCCAACGAAAAGTACAATTTTCGATAAAATTATAACTTCCTGAAACTATCATACCGTTATCACCTGCTCCCTGAATTGTTAATCCTTTGATATGAACATAACTACCCGACAAACTAACTCCGGGATATGAACTTCCGTAAGTTTCGTTTCTGAAATCAAGAATTGGCGTTTCTCCTTTGTAAGCAACAATATGAATATAATTAACAGAAGAGCCAGACTTAGTATATCCTTGTTTGGAACTTAACGAATACGTACCGCCACGTAGTATCAACGAATCGCCGGCAGTTAATGATTTCCCGATTGCAGTAGAAAATGCCATCGGACTTGCAATTGTTCCGGTTCCTGTGCCTGTTGGGGAAACATAATAAGTTACCGCTGAAAGCAATTGGGTAGTTAACAACGAAACAACAAAAAAGAAATTTCTGAGTAAACTTTTAGACATTGTACCTTAATTTTTATATCGGCACAAAATTACTTATCATTTTTCCCTTTTTTGTGGTTGAATTGTTTTAAAATGTGTAATTTCTGAATTTTTAATTATTCGAATATATTTTTAGCAATGTGAGATTAATTTGCCGCATGACTTTAATCCAAATTACAGAAAAAGAATATGATGGTAATTTTTTTTATACCTTTGCTAAAAATAGTGTCAACATGAAAGAAATACAAATGATTGAATTGATAAGTAATTCAATTCACGCAAAAGACCCCAAAGCGGATGCATATCTTTTTGGTTCACGTGCACGTGGAGATAACCGTGAGGACTCAGATTGGGATATTCTAATACTTGTTGACAACAACAAAGTCACAAATGAGATTGAAGATAATTTCAGAAATGAGATTTATAATCTTGAATTAGAATCCGGTCAAATAATATCAACTTTTATTTATCCAAAAGAATATTGGAAGAATAGTTTGAGCTATTCTCCCCTATACAATAATGTATTAAGAGAAGGCATTAAAATATGATAATTGATAATCGCGATGACTATATAAAATACCGTTTTCAAAGAGCTATTGAATCTTTTGAAGAGGCTTTAATATTGGCTGAAAATAATCGTTGGAACGCGGTTGTTAACAGGTTATATTATTCATGTTTCTATGCAGTAATTGCTCTTTTGATTAAAAACAACATTGAAACTCAGACACACGAAGGAGCGAGAATTCAATTTGGACTTTGTTTTATTAAAACAGGTAAAGTTGACAAAAAGTTAGGAAAGTTATTTACAAAACTATTTGATTACAGACAAAAGGGAGATTATGGCGATTTGTTCGATTTTGATGAAGAAACTGTATTTCCGTTAATAAATCAGGTTAAAGATTTTATTGATGACTTACAAAAAATCGTAATAATTTAAACTCTGGATTATTTACTTTCTTATTCTTATCGTTGAAAAAGAATAAGGCGGAAAAACATAACTAAAATTTTCGCTCACTTTTATTTCCGAAGATTCCGGCATTACTTTTCTATCCGCCGGATTTCCTTTTAAAAGAATTAAAGTTGCTATTTTTTCTGAGACTATAAAATCTTTAAGGTTGATTGCAGCATTTATTTCCACAGGAAGTAAATTTACCATCTTAATTATCAAATCGTTGGATTTACTATCGCGCACAACAGACACAGCCACTCTCTTTGTTACATCTTCATTTTTATCAGATAAGCCAACTGTACTTTTAAAATAAATGTCGCCGGAATTTTGTCCGTAAATTTTCTGAACCTGATAACCGACAGTTGGTTTAACTTCGGTATTATTGAAATAAATCATATCCGGATTCCAGTTTACAAAGCCTTCCTTGGCTAAAAGCGGTGCATAAGAAGTCATGCTGACTACATCTCCGTTTCGTTCGATGGCAGTAAGATAATGTGCTTCAGTAAGCGCTGTTTCAAGATTATTCGGTCTGCCGGGCAAATGCGCTGCATATTCACCTAAATACACTTTTGATTTATTCCGGTCATATTTATCATAAAAATCGTTGTTATTTAAAAACCAACCGGGAGTCTGATAATAATGTTCATCCACCATAGGAACATGAAGTTTATCAGCAATTTTCCACCCTTCAACATAATCAGTGCCTTCATTAAAAGGCCCAACTGTTCCGATAACGGTTATTTCGGGATATTTTTCCTTTACCGCATTATAAATCATGGTAAAGCGTTCTTCAAAAATATCATTAATTAAATCTTCGTTTCCAATTCCAATATATTTCAGGTTAAACGGTTTCGGATGTCCGGCTTCGGCACGTTTTTTAGCCCATGTACTTTTTTTAGGATCTCCGTTTGCCCATTCAATTAAATTGAGAACTGTCTGCGTATAATTATCCATGTCACACATTGGAATTCCACCCTGTTGTCCTGCTCCACCTGTAGAAGAATTTTGGCATGGAACTCCGGCAGCAACCACAGGCAAAGGCTCAGCTCCAATATCTTCACAAAACTGAAAATATTCAAAATATCCCAGACCAGCAGTCTGATGATAATTCCAGATATTTCTTTGCGGAACACGGCTTTCAAGCGGACCAATTGTATTTTCCCATTTGTAAATATTTTTCAGACCATCGCCATGCGAAACACAACCACCCGGGAAACGCACAAAACGCGGGTGTAAATCGGCAATAACCTGAGCCAAATCTTCACGAAGCCCGTTTTTATGATTCTTGAAAGTTCTCTGTGGAAAAAGTGAAATCATATCCAGATGAATTATTCCTTTGGTTTGTGGAATTATTTCGAGCGATGCATCAGAAATAGTCTTTGATGAAGTCAGCACAGTTTGATATTTTTTCCATTTATCAGAAGTAGTTTTTATAGATGATCCTGCAATAACATTTCCTTCTTTATCAACCAGACGAACAAGCAGTTTTTTAGATTTTTTATCAGGATTTCTGACAAATACCGAAAAATCATATTTATCGCCGGCAGTTACTGCAATTCCCGAAAAACCTTCATTTTTCAGACTTGCACCCATTTTATTTATGTTTAAAACAGCATAATGCGGATTATTTACATGAAGTGGCTTCACAGAATCAACAGTAAAACTTGCATCATTTCCTGAAAATGACCATGATCTATAACTGTTCCAGCTTTTATCACGACCTTTTTTATCCAAAGGATTATATTCAAAATCACGGTTTTGAATCAACTCGGCATACAAACCACCATCCGCAGCATAATTTATATCTTCAAAGAAAATTCCGATAAGTTTATCGCTAATCTTTTTGTTTGAATTTGCATCAATCGTTATAGTTGCATTTAAAGTTTTCAGACCTGCAAATCTTACGGAATCTTCTTTTGTCGATTCATTATTCTGTATTTTTTTAAAGTCTTCAAGCTTTTTAAAGTCTAATAAATGCTCAACTACAGCCCATTCCACTTTGTGAACTGTTCCCGTTTCAGCATTTCCAGAAATAAGGATTTCTTCCCTTATATTAAGTCTGTCTTTAAGTTGAATTTCTTTTGCAGGTTGAAATTCTGTAAAATCATTAGTAGTTGATGTCCAGACTTTTTTATCTGAACCTTTTCCGCTCAACCATGAAATTTGGTATTTTCCTGATTTTTCATCAAAATTCATTTCCGGTTCAAGACAATTTCCATTCATCATTAACTGAGGATATATCTGAGGATGCCAGTAAGTCAGATTTTCAGAAGTTGCAAAAGCAAGCACGCCATCATATTCATTTAATGTCCACACACAGCGCCATGTATTTTTATCACGAAATAGAAAAGGTGTCACCAGTCGTTTCTCAGAACCCCAACTTCCATAATCGCAAAACAGAAAACGCATTTCAGGTCCTATAGCATACCAGTTTTTTCTGTCGGGACTCCATGCAAAATGCAATCCGTTGTGACCACCGCTTTTAAGCGTGGAATATGCAAAAATATATGCTGAATCGGGTAGAGCAGCTTTAACCGGTGAAAGAAGCAAAACAGAGAAAACAATGAGAAAGAATTTAAGTTGTTTCATATTTTAGAACAATGAGCAAAGATTAAAGAACAAAGAAATAAAAAATATATCGTATGAATGAAGATATTTAAATTATTTTGGTGGATTTAATTCCATATTTTCATAAAGCTATTGAATTAAAATTTACGTAATTGCAAGAATTCAACTTTGTTAAATATGGAGAATTCATGTTTTGTCAGTATCTTTGTGCTCTTTTTGGGTTTGGTTAATTAGTTAATTGTTCATTAAGTTTATCAGTTAATTAGTTCATCGGGGCAATACATTATAAACTCCATGAACTCTATAAACTTTATGAACTCTAAACCTGACGAACTCTACGAACAGTTTAACAATACAACAATGACAAATTTCAAACGTACCACCGTAACTTCTGCATTACCTTATGCCAACGGACCTGTGCATATCGGTCATCTGGCTGGTGTATATGTTCCTGCTGATATTTATGTAAGATATTTACGTCTTAAAGGCGAAGAAGTGCTGTTTATTGGCGGCTCCGACGAACACGGTGTACCTATTACTATTAAAGCGAAAAAAGAAGGCGTTACACCTCAGGATATTGTGGATCGTTACCACGGAATTATCAAAAAATCATTTAAAGAATTTGGTATTTCTTTCGATATTTACTCGCGTACAACTTCGGCTACGCACAAAGAACTTGCTTCCGAAATTTTCAAAACCATAAACAAAAAAGAAGGTTTTGTTATTCAAAGTTCGGAACAGTATTATGATGAGACAGCCAAACAATTTCTTGCCGACCGCTATATCACCGGTAAATGTCCGCATTGTGGCAATGAAAATGCTTATGGCGACCAGTGTGAGTCTTGCGGAACGTCACTTAATCCAACTGATTTAATCAACCCAAAATCGGCCATCAGTGGCTCAGCTCCGGTGATGAAAGAAACCAAACACTGGTATCTCCCACTCGATCAACATGAAGCTTGGTTGCGCGAATGGATACTTGAAGGTCATAAAGAATGGAAATCGAACGTTTACGGACAATGTAAAAGCTGGATCGATATGGGACTTCAGCCACGTGCAGTAAGTCGCGATCTGGATTGGGGAATTCCTGTACCGGTAGAAGGCGCTGAAGGAAAAGTGCTTTATGTGTGGTTCGATGCGCCTATCGGTTATATTTCGAACACCAAAGAATTATTGCCTGACACGTGGAAAAAATGGTGGAAAGATCCTGAAACCCGTCTGTTGCATTTTATCGGGAAAGACAATATTGTTTTCCACTGTATTGTATTTCCTGCTATGCTTAAAGCCGAAGGTTCATATATTTTACCCGACAATGTTCCGGCAAATGAATTCCTGAATCTCGAAGGCGATAAAATTTCTACTTCGCGAAATTGGGCGGTTTGGTTACATGAATATCTCGAAGAATTTCCCGGCAAACAGGATGTTTTGCGTTATGTACTCACTGCCAATGCTCCCGAAACCAAAGACAACGACTTTACATGGAAAGATTTTCAGGCACGCAATAACAGTGAATTAGTTGCCATTTACGGTAATTTTATTAATCGCGCATTGGTGCTGACTCAGAAATATTTTGAAGGAATTGTTCCTGCTTTAGGTGAACTTACCGATTACGACAAACAAACGCTCGATGAATTTGCCAACGTAAAAGCTGATGTGGAAAAACTGCTGAACAATTTCCGTTTCCGCGATGCGCAGAAAGAAGCCATGAACTTAGCTCGTATCGGAAACAAATATCTGGCTGATACCGAACCATGGAAGTTAGCTAAAACTGATATGACTCGTGTGGAAACCATCATGCATTTAAGTTTGCAAATTGCCGCCAATCTGGCAATTGCATTCGAACCATTTTTGCCATTTTCTTCAGAAAGACTGAGAAATATGCTCGGCCTGAAATCATTCGATTGGAAAGAACTTGGACGAATTGATTTACTGAAAGCCGGTGATCAATTGGAAACACCGGAACTTCTGTTTGAGAAAATTGAAGACGCAACCATCGAAGCTCAGGTACAGAAATTACTGGACACCAAAAAAGCTAACGAAGTTGCAGCATACAAACCCGAAGCAGTCAAAGAAAACGTTGCTTTCGACGATTTTATGAAAATGGATATTCGTGTAGGAACGGTTCTGGAATGTCAGAAAGTACCAAAAGCAGATAAACTTCTTCAGTTTAAACTGGACGACGGAATGGGTGGTCGCACAATCCTCTCGGGCATTGCACCATATTATCCGAATCCTGAAGAATTGGTTGGAACGCAGGTTTGCTTTATTGCTAACTTTGCACCACGAAAATTGCGTGGCATCGACAGCGAAGGAATGATTTTATCAGCAGAAGATGCTGATGGAAAATTAGTGCTGATTCGTCCAAACGCTAAGGTAACAAACGGTGTGGAAGTAAAGTAATCACTGAAACATATAAATGATTTATGCTATTGATTACGAACAACCAATAGCATATTTTTTTTAAATACCTCAAATTGCCGGGTTCCCTTTCCGTATATTTACAACTCAACGAATAACATGTCATAAAGCATAATTTTGATTACCCCTTTGATTATATGCTCCTTAAAAAGTACCTTGTTGTGTTTAAATGAAAAAATTAAATATGGTTCATTGAATTTTTGCGTAGTAAAAAATTTCGTTTGTTAATAAGACATTCATATATTTGTATTGTCTAATATCTGAGATGTCAATGTTAATTAAGTGTTTGAAAGATTATCAAACACTTATGCTGTTTGCAGAAAAGATATATTTCGTGAGAAATAAGTTTTTAAACCTTCATAATCTATTGTAAAATCATACTTTTACGTTGTGAAAATCATATCGAAATATTTACTTACGCTATTCTTTCTAATATCACTTTCCATTACTTTATTCGGACAAAAGTACACGGGTTTAACTGCTATTGCCTCCGATGGAAAATCTACTTCAGCCATGTTCGATAAAAACATGAGTTCAAGATGGCAGGATGCAAGTAATTTGGACAATGCATCGTTTGTTGTTGATTTGGGCGCTTCAAAAGTGATTAATACCATCAAAATTTTTTGGGAAAATGCCAATGCTAAAAACTTTACGCTTAGCTTTTCTAATGATAAAACATCCTACTACAATGAATTAAGTTATTCAAACATGGATGCAGGGAATCGTACGGATATTATTTCTGTTCCGGATATCAATTACCGGTATATAAAATTTCAGGGTATAACACGTGCCCTTAATTACGGCTATTCGATATACGAATTTGAGGTTTATCCCACTGACCCTGCAAATTTCAGCAGCAACCTTCCTATTGTAGTTATCACAACAGACAATAATCCATCGACAGGAAAACCTTTAGAAATTAAAGATGAACCGAAAGTTTTGGGAAATATGAAAATCATTAACCGGATTGATGGGAGTAGAAATAATTTATCTGATCAAAACACTCCTGAATATCTGAATTATAACGGAAGAATTGGAATTGAGTTTAGAGGTTCATCATCGCAAGCTCTACCTAAAAAACCTTATGGATTTACAACATTAAAAGACGATAATGTATCAAATAATAATGTGAGCATTTTTGATATGCCTAAAGAAAACGATTGGATACTTAATTCACTGGCATTTGATCCATCATTAATCCGCGATTTTATATCTTATGAATTATATGGAAAATTAGGAAATTATTCTCCCAGAGGGACTTTTTGTGAAGTCGTCATCAATGGGGTTTATATGGGTTTATATGTATTTATGGAAAAGATAAAGGCCGATGATGGTAGGGTTAATATTGAAAAAATGACAATATCGGATAATACAGAACCTTATTTAACAGGTGGTTACATCACAAAATGTGACAAAACAACCGGTGGTGATCCAGTTGCCTGGTCAATGTCGGGTGCAGATTTCATCCACACAAGTCCGAAACCCGAAGAAATCACTCCTCAACAAAACACATACATATATAACCAGTTTTATAGTCTGAAAAATGTAATGACAGCTCAGAATAGTTCAATTACAACAGGCTATCCTTCAATAATTGACATTCCAAGTTTTGTGGATTTCATGATTCTGAATGAATTTTCGTCAAATGTAGATGGATATCAATACAGCACCTATTTTCATAAAGACAGAAACGGTAAACTGAGAGCAGGACCAATCTGGGATTTTAACCTGACTTTCGGAAATGATATATTTATTTGGGGCTTCGATCGCAGTCACACCGATTACTGGCAATTTAGAGATGGAGGAAACACCGGAGCCAGATTCTGGCAGGATTTATTCAATAACTCCACTTTTAACTGTTATTTTACAAAAAGATGGATCGAAGTTTCATCTACAGGTCAACCGCTCAATTATACCGTACTTTCAAACAGAATTGATCAGATTGTTCAGCAAATTTCGGAAGCAGAACTACGGGAGGATTCCAAGTGGAATACAATAGGGGATTTTGCTGCAAAAATCAGCTTTCTGAAAAGCTGGATTCAGACAAGAACAATCTGGTTAAATTCAAAATTGACCAATTATCAGGCTTGTACGAATATCACACTTCCACCTTTGGTAATCTCTAAAATAAATTATAATCCAACGGCGTCAACAAGTTACGAAAGCGATAGTCTTGAGTATATTGAAATTACAAACAACGGAAATACGACAATAAACCTGACAGGAATTTATTTCAGAGAACTTGGTATCAGTTACCAGTTCCCGGTAAATTCAAACATAGCGGCAAATGCCAAAATTATGTTGGCAAGTAACATATCGGCATTTCAAAATTTTTATGGATATGTTCCTTTCGATCAGTTTACAAGATGTTTGTCAAATAAATCGCAAAAACTTGTTTTATCCGATGCTTTTGGGAACGATATCGACCGAGTAGAATATGCCGACAAATCGCCATGGCCAACAGCAGCTGATGGAGGAGGTTCGTGTTTGGAGCTTATTGATTTAAATTCAGATAATAGTCTTGCATCAAACTGGAAAGCTTCTAACTTTGTGTTTGGAGTAGATAGTAATATTTTAGATGATAAGATAACGATAACTCCAATTCCGGCAAAATCAGAAATAACCATTATGTATAATTGTATACCAATCCAATCTTATGAGATCATAGACATTATGGGAAGAACCCTGATGAGTAATCAAATTCAAAGTAGAAATAAAATCAATATTGAAAACCTGATCCCGGGAACTTATTTATTGAAAATACATTTTACCGGAGGAAGAATTGTGGTAAAACGTATAATAAAGGATTAAATTCATGACTTAAACGCCTTATTATAAGTTTTAAACGCTTTCTTCGGCAGGCAAGCCTGCCGAAGAAAGCTAACTAAAGTTTTACCTTGTTATCTTACAAGTACTTTTGCATTGAAATCCGAACTTCTCACGATATAAATTCTGCCTCCCTGAAGTTTCACAAACAATTCTTCATTCGTTACAATAGACTCATTTACTAAAGAACCCAAAGTATCATATATTCTGATAACTTCACCTACAGAGGCTTTTACTAAAATTCCGTTAGCAATTGCACGAACTTTAAGATCTGCTGTACTTATTGGATTTATTCCTGTAACCGATAATGTTAGTGATATTTCATTCGACTCAGTTGACACATCCGTTCCATTCGATGCTTTTACTGTATAATAGTAAGTTTCACCGCTTTCCAGTCCCGTTACATCAAAAGTATTTCCTGAGTTTACCTCATAATCAGTCAATACAGGTGTTAGTGTTGTTGTAGAAGCAATGCCACTGGTAATTTCCAAATCATCCAGGAAAAACCTTCCTTTTGAAACTTGAGCGCCTTCAAATTTTATGGTAGAAACTGACGTGCCACCTGTTAAATCAACAGAAAAAGTTCCCATTGTATAAGATGCATCGTTTGATAAGCCGGTTAATGTTTTCACCAACACATTATCAAGATAAATTTTTAAAGTAGTTGCATCACCGCTCCATGCCATCGATTTAAATGAAAGATTAAAATTACCACCATTTGCCGACAGATCAATTGAAGGTGTTGTAAGCGAACCCAAAGCTGAAGATGATCCGATTTTTACAGCGTTTCCCGCCTGAAAAATTTTAACACCGCTCCAACCGGAAGTTTGAGTATAAATATCCAGACTTGTTGATATATCAGTAGTGCCAGGACTTGAATAGGTTCCTGAACTGAAATTGTCAAAGTTTTCTGATAAAACATTTTTAGGTGTAGTTCCTGCCGAAACTTCTTTTTTATACACATTCAGCAGATATTTTGTTGCACCCGTAGCTTCACTCCAGTTGGCTGTAAAGCCTGTTTCCGTAATATTGGTAGCCGATAAAGCAGAAAATGCACCAAATACTGATAAACCTCCCATAAATTTGAATGTTGCGCTATCTGAAGTCACCGTTATAGCAGTAATCGGACGGTTTATATCAGTGCCC
>Ga0116152_10004029_pt1 | contig 11667 bp, 7 predicted proteins | sample AD_UKC119_MetaG_FD_89894 | JGI IMG/M metagenome (GOLD analysis project Ga0116152, IMG submission 89894) | Active sludge microbial communities of municipal wastewater-treating anaerobic digesters from Hong Kong - AD_UKC119_MetaG | ecosystem: Engineered > Bioreactor > Anaerobic > Digestate...
CTTGCAAACTCCAAGTTTGTTGAACCGAACTGCAGTTGGCATTGAGCCAGCGGAAGTTGCGGGTTCCAGCATCCAAGAGTTGCCAGCATCGAGTGTGCGATAAATTCGAGCGGATGTTCCGACAACAGCAGAGACAAAGCCAGCACTTTCGCCTTGCCAGACAATGTCCTTGATGGATGATGGGGTTGCGCCAGGCAAGTACAGTTGACTCCAGTGGTTGCCAGAATCGTATGTGATGAACATCGTGCCAGCAGATGTGCCGATAATCCATTCGCTTGAGTTGCGCATTGCAACGGCGGTAATGTCGGTGCCAGCAGTGACGGGCGTGGTCGGGGAAAGGTTGAAACTTTCGCCGTCTACGGTGTATACGATAGCGCCATCTTCGCCAGCGGCGACAACATAGGAACCGCTATAAACGGCAATCGCGAGCAGATTCTTGGTTGTGGCAACACCGGCATCGAGCACGGTCACGCCAGAAGCGGGGGCATTGGTCATATAGACATAGCCGCCATCTGCCGCAATAAATGCTTTCATTCCAGTAGAGCGAATTGCATTCGGGGGTTCGACAAAACCATTCGTGGTCTCGGCGAATTCGGGGTCGAAGCTTGCATCTTCTGGATAATTGAAGTCGTTAATGCTGACATAGCTGATTGAGCCCGCGTCATTCGATATGATTACAAGGTAATCGCCGACATCTGCGAGACCAGTCGCATTCTCTGCTGTTAGCAAGGTATCAACATCACGCGCGTACCAGTTAAGCCCGCCATCAATGCTGAACAACAGGTCGGGCGGAGTGCCGGGGCTTCCACCAGCCGCAACGGTTGTGGCAAAGACCATATTGCAAGAACAACTCGTGCCGTAGCAGCGAGATGACTGGCGGACAAAGACATCGGTAACCTCTGCGGTCAGCAGAGAAGCAGCCTTGCTGAAGTAGGACATACGAACAAAGTCATAAAAGTTTCTGAACGAGATGCTCAGGGTTTCGCGGATTTCCGCGCTTTCATCGCTTTGCAAAGAGCCGAGGTCATCGGTGCTGTACCCAGTTACACGAACGTGTTCAAGGATTTCACCTTTCGCAAAAGCTGTTGGGTCGCTTGGGTTTTCGCAGTCCCCGAATTGAAGACGGATGTCAAAGGGTTCTTTGCACCGCTCAAGGTACTGTAAAAGCGAGCGAATGTTTGACGGGAATTTAGCGATGATAGTCGCTGTGTAGCGAGAGTCCTGACCGCTAATCTCATCAACTTCCAGATACTCATTGTAATTATCTGGGTCTGGAATCTCTACCGGCGTAATTTCGCCGTGCGTCCTGCTTACACCAGTCAGTTTTGCATAAGATGCATACTGAAGGTCGTGGTCTGCGCGCGCACGATTTTGAATGATAAAAATGCGTGCATTCCCAGTCTTGGCAGGGACATATACGTTGCTCATGGATTTCATACCATTTACTCCTTATTTTGTTTTTCTATTTGTCTCAGACGCGCTACAATTTTCTGCGTCACGACCTTGTTTACGGCTGCCCCAAGTTCATCCGGTCTCTTTTGAAAGTCCAGATACGTAAAGAGCTTCCGCTTGACAAGTTCGTTATGCAGTTCCACTTTTGCTTCATCAAGAATATCGTCTAAAGGTGGCGGCTCGATTCTTATTCCTGCTGATAGCAACTCAGTGTCAGTATTTCTTACAATACTAATCTGCTGCTTTCCGTCTTCGTCAGTGTATTCTACCAACTTCATTTATTATACTCCATCTTATACAAGCTTTTTATAACCTTTTATCAAACTGGATAAGACTTTTGTACGCAAGAAACTCCCCGTACCTTGTACCGAATGGATTGTTATAAATAATGTCACCGAACATACGATACGACTTATCCGCGCCAGCAACGCTCATGTCGGTTTGCAGCAAGAGCGTATGCGCATTTACTTTTGTATTGCCAGCTAATGGTCGCGACAGTCTCGCAGTCGCGAGCAGCGCTATACATCTTGCAAGTGTTGGGTCGAGATAGTCGCTAAACACATTGTCCGCTTCGGGGCATTTGTACCCACTGTAATACCATAACTTTACAAATTGCGGAGTCCCACAGCAAGAAGTAAGGCAACCATCATTTGGCGTTACTGTTACAAAATCGGCGCGCGCATTCTTCAGCGATAGATATCCATCTTGAGTAGTTCCATCGCTGTAAATAAATTGAGCGCTTACTTGAGATGTGTCATTGTATTCTCGATAAACATCTACAACTGTAACAAGGTTGTCAGTATTGCTAATATCAATGTTAATGCTGTTTAGGTCATTGGTAATGTGTGCGTGTTTGATTTCCGGCTTGATAAATTTCCATGCATCGAACTCCATGGTAAGCACAGAGCCATTGACATACTTTCGTTTTGGCGGTCTGATTTCGTAGACCTGCTCGCCATGATTTCCATCGAAATACACCTTGTATTCATGTTTATTGAATGTAGTCGTGCCGGTATTGATAACAATGCGCGCGGTTTCCGCCCAACCATCGCCATCTGTGTCAACATATTGGACACAGGCGTTTTCAGCAAACGCAACCGCCCGCCTTCCGCCAGCGATAAACTTGCGCTTGCGAATACGAACTGCCGAACGATTTCCGCGGACATCATATATTGACTTCCCGACAAGTGGGTCGTAGTGGTTTGGCAGGTCAATTAGCTCTTCTTCTGTCCAAGTCGGCGCTGGCCAATACCCAAGATACTGAGAAATTTCATATTCAGCTCGGCTAATCTCATATGCGAGCTCTTCGCGACTTACATTGTTGCGCAAGTCCCAAGAATGTTGCTGCCAAGTGACATCGACATTTGGCGCGCCAGCTCCATGTGGAAAAAGCGTCGAGCCATCGGGAAGATTTATCTGCGCCCCCTGATTAAAGAACACGGGGTTGATGCCCATGATTTCAGCGTAGCGGTCTATGCTTAGAAGGGTTCTTGTTTGTACAACTGGAAAGCCAGTCACGTAGTCAAGTGACTCTTCGACAATTGGGTCAGCGATGACCATTACATGCATTGTTTGCGATTCTGTGAGGGCTGGGATATCTGCTGTTGTTATTTCACAAGTAATATCATATGTCTCGCCGACAATTCCGCCAGAGAGCAAAACTGTAACGATGTTATTGATTTCGGAATCGCCAAGAACTGTTATGCCAGCATCGGCAGTTATTGTATAACTCGCGATTGGAGGCCAATCAGACCAATCAAAGGCATAGTCAAGAGAGGAACTGAGATTTTTAGTAAATGTTTGTGTCATACAAGTTCCTTTTGCGCATGTCGCGTGATAAACTAATACACATTATACCATGCCATTGGCAAGGTGTTATTGCTCTTTCTCGATAACATAGACTCGAGAACATTGCTGTTGTGCAAATGGTTGCGCGCTAATCCTCATGTTTCTATCAGACATTGGTTCGTGGACACTTTCTGCAAGAATGGTTCTGCACTCTGGGGTTATAAAAACGAGCAAAGTCGGCCAGTAGGTGTCTGTCCAGTAAGTATCAGCCCAATAAGTATCAGCCCAAAAGTCCATGTTACACCGAGTAGGTCATGTCTGCTCTTTGCTTGTTGGCATCTGTTTCAGCAATGACTCGGTTTACTGTGTCCGCTAAGTCCCTGAAGGTCAAGGTATCGCCAAAACGGGTAAGTTTGCCTGCCAGAACTGAAGCCATAATCTGAATTATCTGTTCAAAGGTGAAGCCGTCAATCATGAAACTCATGACCGTATCGGTGTCAATAGCATCTACCTTATCCCCAACTTCCTGAACGTGAGCTGTAGTCGCCAGTCCTGACACGTCCGCCTTGTATTGATTGGGGTTGTCCAGATCAGCCTGGATTGCCGCAAGCGCCGCGTCATATTCATCTGCAACCGCGGGATTAGCCGGAATTAGGTTTGTTTTGGCTTTAATTGTTGCAATACTTGCATTATCAGGTGCGGTGTAGTTGGCTGCCAGTAATGGCGCAGTTGGGATAGCAGCAATTGCCGCTGTGTATTCACCAGCACTTGCGGGTGTGGCAGGTAAATTGTCGGTCTTGGCTTTGATTGCTTGTACGCTTGTCTCCATAGCAATTCCATCCGGAATAACTGTTTCGTCTGGCATTGCAGCGATAATATCCGCTTCCGTTTGTGCTAACTCTGCGCTTGTAGCAAGACCGCTTACGTCTGCTTTGTATTGAGAAGGATTGTCTAAATCATTCTGAATAGCGGTTAGCGCGCTTGTGTATTCACCAGCAGAAGCAGGCGACGCAGGAAGATTATCTGTTTTAGCCTTGATTGCTCCGATATTAGTTGTATACTCACCAGCCGATGCAGGAGTAGCAGGTATCTTATCTGTTTGTGCTTTGATTGCGTCTACAATGTCATCTACAGTTTGCAGTTCGGAAGCGGTTGCAATCGCAGAGTCAAAACCAATTACATTAGCTTCACCATTGTTCACTACTCCAACAAACCCACCTTCGTTCACTACTCCAGCAGACACACCGTCATTGTACTGTGCCACATAACCACTGTTGAAAAGCCCAGTACCAGTTGCATGACTGTTCCGAATATCCAGCGCTCCTTCCCCCGCAACGTTGGCAATAATCTTCTGCTGCCCCCAAGTGATAGCTCCTTGAGTGTCTGCTATCTTGACCCCGTCCGTGCCAGTGTCGGCGAGAATGGAGTCCACGTTGGTATTAATCGTGTCCGCCTTGCCGTCAATGGTGTTCAGCAGAGCGAGTACAGAAGTCAAATCCACATTGATGACTTCAATATCCAGATAGCTGAACAGGTTGCCGGTGGCGTTCTTGCCCTGCGTTCTGATTACCAGCACCGTATCTTCACTCGTGTTATTCGAATAGGTATAGGTATCATCCTCCCAAGTGTCCACCGAGTCGGTCATCGTGAAAGTGTGCAGACCAGTACCGCCGGCGAATGGGTCGGTTGTGTTTTTCAGGAACATAATCACCCTCGGCAGGTAGGTCATACTTGAGTCTTTGCGCAGGTAGCTCGTAATATTCACCGATTGCCCTGCGCCGACTGATATTTCCTTCTGCCAGTAGCCCTCGCTCGTTGCGCTTTCGAGTACGGTCTGCATTGAGTTCGTGAATCCAGTCGGATAAGTGACCGCTTGCTTAGTTGTCACACCGCCCTTAGTCCACGCCTTATACGCGCCAGCTACCTGGTCGTGGTCGAAGGATTCGGAGTGCGCCTGCTTAGCAACACTTGTGTAGCCCGTGTTTTCCGTAGCCGAACCAAACAAGCAGTTATAGGCAGTTACTATCGAAGTATTAATGTCCTGTGTGTTATCTGATAATGACAAGCTCGAAATGTCCCCGGAAACGCTATTCAAGCCGCTTGTGTTTCCCGTTATCGTGCCGCCGGAAGCAGTAAAACCCACCAGACCAATTAAGCCGTTTGTGTTGCCATAAAACGTGCCGCCAGACACATAAGAACCGGGGCAGGATATTATTGCGTTTGTATTTCCCACAAACACGCCGCCGCTTATTTCTAAGCCAGTTATTGCGTAAATCCCGCCGCTATTACCGCTGAACACCCCCCCCGTAACATACATGGCTGTGCCAAGCTGGACTGCATATGTATTGCCGCTAAATACGCCGCCGGAAACAGTCACGGCATTATTGGCGTAAAGCGGAATGTTGCCATAAAACGTGCCGCCAGCGATTGTCATGTTATGGCACGACCTAAACGAGCGATAATTTGCCGTTGTCCATTGACCTCCACCAACTGTCAACTTTCCACTGGCGATTCCGTTACAAGTGTAAGCCGTTCCCACGCCAACAATCTTAATGTTGCGGGTCATCAAGCACACATAAGAGCCGGCCAACTTTTCTGCTGTCAGCCCCGCCGTGATAGTGATAGAACCAGCCGCAATGCCAGCCGCCGCAATGACGCGCTCTTCTGATTGCACGTCCTTATTAACGTTGTTGATGCGGATGATGTCGCCATCCGCCCAAATATCGCCTGTCACATCGGTATCAACTTCCAGAACGGTATCACCAACACCCTTTGCGTTGGATAGCCTGACATACTTGGTGGTCGGCTCTGCGCCATACACGGTCATAGTCAAGCCGGAAGCCCCTGATATATACCAGCCATCCGCCCCCGTGATGGTATGCTTGACCGCAAACGGAATTGGAGTTCCACTTGTGCCGATGTTCCAGGTGCCTGCGCCCGTGACGCTCGCGCCTGTCTTGATGAACATGGTGTAAGGGCCACCCGTCAAGGCGTGATTGAGCGTGCCTGTGATGGTAATCTTTACGCCGGTTGTGAACGCACTCTGGTCTGCGTCAAAAGTCACCGTGTGCCCTGCGCTAATGATGACATCATCGCCATCAACCGGAACACCACTGTCCCAAGTTCCTGCGGTTGACCAGTTGCCTGACCCTACACTTGTAATTGTCGCCATACTACACCAACCTGTCTCGCAATGCGATTAGCGCATCTCTCTTTGTTATCAACTGTGATATTTCCAACGATTGTGGCTCGCCCTGATAAGCCTGATACATCGTGTTTACCAAATCGCTGATTCGTGCTTTGCGCACCGCTGTCCAATCTGTTCTGTCTATCTGATTCAAGATCGCTGAAACATCGGTCGCCTCTTGCGAAGGGTTAGGCAAATTTGCCAGCGTTGCATTGATTGCCTGAATGTCCGCTGTGATTTGCGCCTTGTTGTAAGTGTCAACGATTTCAAATGAGGTATCGTCGATTTCAATCCACCATTTTGAGCCGGGTAATCTGGTTAATGTCATGCTTGCCTCCGATAACTTCCAAATCTAATGACCTGCTTCGGGTACATCTCGCTCAACTTGCCCATCGTGCCAGTCCAGGGGTCTGCGATAAGTACGTCATTCCCCGTCACGCCAATTCCGAGTACCCAGTGCATCTCAATTAGCGGCGTACTGTCGTCAAAGTCCACGTACATAATCGGCAGCGTGCCCGAATGAGTTGAATTTGTTGTAATTTGCCATTTGTTATTCTCCTGTTTATTTAATATATTAGTGCAATTCTGGGTGATAATCCCAAAGTGCATTTACTTTTTCTTCCAGTGTTGGGTCGACTGGCGGCTCTACCGGCGGAACGACATTGATTTTCTCAACGTAACTCGGACTGCCAGAGCACCAAGCCCCGACGCCAACTCGAAGCCAGCCATTAGACTCTTCAAAAACATCTAAAATTGTGTCACGTGAAACCGCGTACAGCACCTTGTAGCCAGTCCCGATGCCAGCGCGCACATTCAGCGCGTATGTGATTACCTTTACTTGATATAACATTTCTTCACCTTCTTCATCATGTTCTATAATCAGCGGAAGCGGGTCTACTGCATTGTAAACATATCCGCCGGGAACTTGCGGGGCGGGAATATCCCATCTGTATTCAAAATGCAGATGCGGACCAGTGCTAAAGCCAGCATAAGGGTCATCTGTGGCGCCGCCGGACAATCCGATAAGTTGCTTTGCCTTGACGACATTTCCTACAAAGACATCGCGCCTTGACAAGTGCCCGTAAATGGTAATGCCATGCGAGTGTCTAATTCTAATGTGCCTGCCGTAGCCAGTTGTGTCATCGCGCGAAACTTCTACAATGCCATCAGCGGCAGCATAAATCGGATGCCCAGTTGTATAATTGAACCCGAAGTCAATGCCATTATGCCCACGAGAAGTAGGATACCAAGATGGATTAGCTCCGAAATACTGCGTGATATAAGCCCACTTATCGCATGGTCGGTAAAGTTCCATAAGTGGAGGAGTTGGCGCTGGGGGCTCGTATTCATCGCCTTCAAGAAGTAGGCGCATATACGCTGTTTCTCCGCCCATAAACTTATCCATATCAAGCCCGCCAGAATAGCCAGGAAGTCTTCCGCCAGTTCCAGAGTATTGCCAGATAAAGCAGTCTGACCATCCAGTCGGTAGATTGTCCAAAAGATATTTTTCAAGTCCGTAATAAGCATTCCATAGCCGCTTAGTGGTATAATACGCGCCATTCATAATCTCATGCCACATATGCTTAGATGTATATATGCCAAGAGTTTCGCCAGACTGCGTTTCCCATTGTTGAATAAAGTCATGGACGGTTTGCTTCCTAAGCTTTTCGGCTCCGTTTTCTACTTCTACATCAAGCCAATACCCAAGCGGGAAGCCATTAAGGCTCGTCATCGTTTGCCCAGCATAGTCCATTCCAAAAACCAGTTCCAAATCAATGGTATATTGCCTTGCCTTGAACTGGTTTATCTTTTCAATAAATGTGCGCACTTGGCTCTCAACAGACTGATATTCTGTCAAGAAGAAATAAACTCCGACTGGAACGCCGCGCTTTGTAAACTCATTATAATGAGTTTCAAAATGGGGCTCCAACCCGTATGGCGAATCATAAGCAGACCCATATGAGCATCGAATAATTACACCGCTTACTTCACTCGCTAAGATGTCGTAGTTTATCTTCTCTGGGTCTTGCCATTTGGAAAGGTCAATAATCGGTTTTAATGTTGCCATTCTACTCCCTATGTAAGTGTTGATTCATCAATATTGTAATCTCGCTCAATCCATATAAAATTACAATTATTCTTAGTGGCGTCCATGTCATGAATATTATCGTAAAAAGTGCTGACACAAATGACGCGCACCAATAACAATCGCAAAACTGCGCAAGCCAAATCAAGAATGCTTTCGACGCCTTATTTTTTGTATCTCCTGCAAGCTCAAGAAGCTTCATCGTACTCAAAAAGGGCACAGCTCTTTCAACATAAATCTGATTCGCAAATCTAAGAGATGCGAAAGGTGCCAAAAGTATACTTGCAAATAAAATTATAACATATGCGAGCGCCATAATTCTTCTTTATTGGAGCTCCATTGGCTTGTCAATCGGCTCTCTTTGAATTGCATTGGAGATAATAGGTTTGAACAAGTGCGGAGATACTTTTGCATCATCCTTGTGGACAAGCATTCGTTGCCCACCCTGATGGTAGCCATAGTCAATGCGCGTAGCCGCGCCTACGACTCTGTGATTACCGATGTTTGCGCTTGTATACAATGCCATTACAAAGTTCTCGTCTGGCATTGATAAAACATCTGATTTTACAGCTGCGACATAAGCCGATTGCTTGATGCTTGGATGCACGGTAGCGCGCGAACTTCCGCATCCTCTACATGGGCTCATAGGAACTCCTGTATACTTTTTAATAATTTGCTTAATTGATTTGTCATGGCTACTCTTTTCTTTTTTGTTCAATCCGCTACTACTGTTAATAGTCAGCAATGGCTCTGGTATACGAGTATAACATGCGCCAATGTGTGAAAGGCGCCAATGATAATCTGCGTCTTCTATTGTCTTGAGCAACTCGTCAAACCCGCCAATTTCATCGTGAAGCTTTTTGCTAATCATCGCAGAAACTGTTGTCCATTCGTATGGGTCTTTCTGCGGCTGCATTTGCGCGCGTGCGCAATCATAGTCGAGAGACTTAGATAGCACGCTTGCCAATTTGTTACGCTTGTCATAAGAGCGGAATCTGCTGCCGTACTTTTCTTTTGCTGCCGTTTCATCTTTCTCACTTACCGAAAGAATGTAATCAGAATAAGTTACATAGCCATTGAGAATATACGAGTTGTACATTTTCTCAAGTGCTGTCGGAAGAAGCGTGTCGTCGGCATCCAGGAAAAATAGAATATCTGACTTGGCGTGGCGCACCCCCATGTTTCGTGCCGCACCAGCGCCGCGCCCACCGCCCGTTGTATAATACTCTGGGAACGGAAAGGCTTTTTTGAAATCATCTGAAAGCTCTTTGTCTGAGTCATACACAACAATGGCTTCCCATCTGCGAAATGTTTGTGCCTCAAGCGAGTCGAGCGCATCACGCAAAACGCTTTCATGCCCAATTCCGCATGGAATAACCACGCTGACTTTTGGCAAGTCGTACTGAAAGACCTTGTGACTAATGTTTTTTGGCGTTGCCAAACTCGCGAACGGATGTAACTCGTCCTTGACCCACGGATGGTCTTGCAGCCAATCTACTTCACGGTATTCGCTGTTGCCGCTAACCAACCCACTCATCCAAGAATAAATAAACAGTGGCTTCTGGCTCGCAAGGGCAGCGCCCATCCCAGCGGCTCCTGCTCGAATCCACATTTCTGCGTCTTCGCTTCCTGCTCCGACTGGAGAGTATTTTCCCCTCTGACCGCCAAGCCGCTCCCACACCTCGCGACGCGAGACATTACATGTAGGAACTTGGTTTTGCTTTCGTAGAAACTTGTCGTATATGTACTCTCCTGGCCAGTCGGATACACCAGTTTCCCCACTTGGTTTAATGTATTGCAGACGAGTATAAGCTGTATATACTGAAGAATTTTTCTCGAGATAGTTTGTACATGTCTCTAAAAACTCTGGCGCAATGGCATCATCGGCATCCAGACAGCAGACATATTTACTGCTTGAAATTTTAGCGCCGAGATTTCTCGCAGATGCAACGCCGCCATTTGGTTTACTTACAAACACAATGCTAATGTCTTTATGCTTTTTTATCAGCTCAACGACGGGCTCTTTCGGGTTATCTTTAGAGCCATCATCTACTATGATAAGTTCCCTTGGTTTTTGTGTCTGCGCGCACACACTTTCAATTGAGCGTGATATGCTTTTTGCGTAGTTATAGACAGGAATAATTACACTTACTGTATTTGCTCTTTGCTTTTTCTCAAGCGCGCTTTCAAGTACTTGATAAAGCCTATCGACCGAATTCTTCCACGGATAATTCTGCGCGAGCACAGAAGAGTTTTTACCAAGCACTTGAGCATTGTCCATGCAGTACTCAAATCCACGAGCTAAGTCTTCGTAATTATCTGGTTGCGCCAAATAGCCATTGACGCCATGCTGGACTAAAATCTGGTTTCCGCCATAGTCCCACCCAAGTATCGGGCAACCAGATGCCATAGCCTCAAGAATGCCGATGCCAAATGTCTCTTTGACAAGTGAAAGATACAAGCTTGCATGCTGTACATATTTGCGCATCTTGTCGTGCGGCTGCTTGCCAATTACCTGCATGTTCTTTGGCGGAGTGCCATCGCTAAATGTCGAAACAAAACGATAGGATGGGTACATTTTTGCCAGTTGCGTTACTGCTGCCGGACTGCACACATCCCCTGGTCTGTTCTTATTCCAAAGCACATAGCCCTCGTGTGGTTCATTGTGCAGCCATTCTTGGTACTCAATACCGTGGTAAATCACGGTTGGAGAAATGTGCATGTCCCTCTGGAAGACCTTCTGCACCCACTCGGATGGCACAGTTATTTCATAGGCGGAGCGCACAGATTTGACAATATCGGCGTTTGCCATATACTCGCCACGGCTCGCGTTATAATCGCCTGTCCAATATAATCCATGAATAATAGAAACATCGCAGATTTGTCTTGTCACACCGGCATGCCCAACAATAATGTCCGCCTCGTCCGGGGATTTCACAAACTCTACGCCGTGGTCTTTTTCAAGATACTCAACATACTTGTGAACCACGGCGCTTATCCCGGATGCCCTGTCGCCTTCGCTCCCCTTTCCTGGAACCATCAGTACTTTCATGTACTATTCCTTCGCAGAATCTTCGACAGCAACTTTTGTATTTTTTCTGCGCTTACTAACTTTCTTTTCTGCGACCTCTTCCGTCGCGGTCTCTTCCTGCAC
>Ga0116152_10004031_pt1 | contig 11665 bp, 11 predicted proteins | sample AD_UKC119_MetaG_FD_89894 | JGI IMG/M metagenome (GOLD analysis project Ga0116152, IMG submission 89894) | Active sludge microbial communities of municipal wastewater-treating anaerobic digesters from Hong Kong - AD_UKC119_MetaG | ecosystem: Engineered > Bioreactor > Anaerobic > Digestate...
CAACAGCTCGCGCTGTGGCAGCGCCGGCACCTCGATCTGGATGTCGATGCGGTCGCGCAGTGGGCCGGAGATACGACGCTGGTAACGCGCCGCCTGCTCCTGGCCGCAGCCTGCGCAGGCGCGTGCCGGGTCACCTGCGTAGCCGCACTTGCAGGGGTTCATCGCTGCGACCAGCTGGAAATCAGCAGGAAACTCGGCCTGGCGGGCGGCGCGCGAGATCAGTATCCGCCCTGTCTCCAGCGGTTCACGCAGGACCTCCAGTACCCGATTGTCGAACTCGGGCAGCTCGTCCAGAAACAACACGCCGTTGTGCGCCAGCGAGATCTCCCCCGGCCTGGGCATGCTGCCGCCACCCACCAGCGCGGCACCGGACGCGGTATGGTGCGGTGCCCGGAATGGTCGTTGGCGCCAGTCCCAGTCGCCAAACGGGTGGCCGGCGACCGAACGGATCGCCGCGCTGTGCAACGCCTCGTCTTCGGAGAGCGGTGGCAGGATGCCCGGCAGGCGACTCGCGAGCATCGACTTGCCACTGCCCGGAGGCCCCATCATCAGCAGATTATGACGGCCGGCGGCGGCGACCTCGAGGGCTCGACGTGCGTGCGCCTGGCCGCAGACATCGGCCAGGTCGGGCTGCGCGACCGGCACCGGCCGGGTGTCCGGTGGGCTGGTTTCGGGCAGTCGCTGGCTGCCACCCAGATGGCCGGTGACAGCCAGCAGATGATCGACCGCGTACAGCGTCAGCCCACCAACCAGCGCCGCCTCTTCCAGGTTGTCGGCCGGCATGATCAGCCGCGAGCGCTGCTCGCGGCTCGCCAGCGCCAACGGCAGGATGCCGGTAATCTTGCGCACCGCACCGGCGAGGCTGAGTTCCCCGACCAGCTCGTAGCCGTCGGCCGCTTGCGGTGGGAGCTGGCCACTCGCGATCAGGATGCCGACCGCGATCGCCAGGTCGAAGCGGCTGCCCTGCTTGGGGAGATCGGCGGGTGCGAGGTTGACCGTTATGCGCCGGGCCGGGAAATCGAAACCGCTGTTGACCAGGGCGCTGCGCACTCTGTCGCGGCTTTCCTGTACGGCCTTTTCCGGCAGGCCGACGATGTTGAACGCCGGCAGGCCATTGGCGAGATGGGTTTCGACCGTGACCGCGGGGGCCCTGATCCCCACTGCGGCACGGCACAGCGTGCTTGCGTATGTCATGACCTTCCCTGGTCTCTGGTGGCCCGCGCGCGTCGCGCGGGGGTTGGGCTATTGCCCGGCTGCTGCCTCCAGCGCGGCGAGCCTGTCCTCGAGTGACCTGAGTTTTTCGCGGGTACGCAGCAGCACGGCCTGCTGGATCTCGAATTCCTCGCGTGTCACCAGGTTCAGTCTGCCCAGCGCGGCTTCCAGCCCCACCCGAAGGTTGCGTTGCAGATCCCCCTGCAGCGTCTGAAAACCGCTCGGCATGTTGTCCGCGATGCGGCGAGACAGGTCATCAAAGAGTTTCGGGTCGAGCATCTGGGCACCCAGTGTGTGCAACAGCGGATACCGTGGCAGGGTAGAAAACACGGCGCACCTTGTCCACCGTGGATCGCCGCCCCGTGATGGTGCATCGCTTTGGTGCAAGGGCCGTCGGGCGGTTTGAATTGGTGCAACAGAGTTTGCTAATTCACCCGGGGCGCAATTCATATTTCTGAAAAATAAAGGAAAAAACGTATTGGCACGGCTCCTGCTTGGACCCGATCAGTCGCGATTTTCGCGCGAATCGAATCCGAATCGAATAGCAATTGGGAGTCAATGCAACATGAAACTGAAGAAAACAGCCCTCGCACTGAGCGTACTGGTTGCGGCAGGTTCCGCCGCTGCAGAATTCTCGGCCAACATCGGCGCAACCAGCAACTACGTCTGGCGCGGCGTCACGCAGACCGGCGAAGACGCCGCCATCTCGGGCGGGCTCGACTATGCACACGACAGCGGTTTCTACGCCGGCACCTGGGCGTCCAACGTCGCCGGTGGCGAGGAGGTCGATCTGTACGCGGGCTTCAGTGGCGAGGCCTCGAGCCTGGGTTATGACGTCGGCGTCATCTACTACGCCTATCCGAGCTTCAACGACGCCGATTTCACCGAGATTTACGGCTCGCTCACCTTTGGTCCGGTGACCGGTGGTATCAACTACACGGTCGATGGCCAGGCTGAGAGCGCCGGTCAGGACCAGTTCATCGGCGGCGATATCTACTACTACCTGTCGGGCAGCTTCGAGGTCATGCCGACCTGGTCGATTGGCGGCACTGTCGGCTACTACGACTTCGACGAAGACGGGATGGGCGGCAACGATATCTCCTATGCGCATATCCAGGGTGACATCACCAAGAGCGCAGGCGACTTCGGTGACTTCACCTTCTCGCTGTCGAAGGCGGACAAGGAGAGCGGTGACGACGACCTGAAAGTCTTCGTCTCCTGGGCCAAGACCTTCGAATAACCCGTACAGCCAAGACGACCGTCGGCACCGCACGCTGCGGTGCCGACCAGCATCAATCTAGGAGAAGTATTCATGAAACTGGTTGCAGCCATCATCAAGCCCTTCAAGCTCGATGACGTGCGCGAGGCGCTTTCAGACATCGGTGTGACCGGGATAACCGTCACCGAGGTCAAGGGCTTTGGGCGTCAGAAGGGCCACACAGAACTCTACCGCGGCGCCGAATACGTCGTGGATTTCCTGCCGAAGATCAAAGTCGAAGTCGCCATCGACGACGACCAGCTCGACTCGGTCATCGAGGCGATCAGCGCCGCTGCCAAGACCGGCAAGATCGGTGACGGCAAGATTTTCGTCTACGACGTGCTCCAGGCCATCCGTATCCGTACGGGTGAGTCCGGCACGGACGCACTCTAATCCGGCTGGGGGTTTCCAATGGAAAACAACATTTTTGAACTCCAGTACGCCATCGATACCTTCTATTTCCTGGTGATGGGCGCACTGGTCATGTGGATGGCTGCGGGTTTTGCGATGCTCGAGGCCGGATTGGTGCGGTCGAAGAACACGACCGAGATCCTGACCAAGAACATCGCCCTGTATGCGGTCGCTTGCATCATGTACCTGGTGTGCGGCTACGCGATCATGTACGGCGGCGACTTCCTGCTGGCCGGCATCGCGCTGGACGGCGCCGAAAATGCCGACGCACTGACCGCGAGCGTTCTGAAAGAGTCTGCTGAAGCGGGCTTTGGCGGCGACTCCGTGTACTCGGATGCCTCGGATTTCTTCTTCCAGGTGGTGTTCGTGGCGACCGCGATGTCGATTGTCTCCGGTGCCGTTGCCGAGCGCATGAAGCTGTGGTCGTTCCTGCTGTTCGCAGTGGTGATGACCGGTTTCATCTACCCGATGGAAGGCAACTGGACCTGGGGCGGTGAGTCGGTGTTCGGTCTGTACAGCCTGGGCGACGACTTCGGCTTCTCCGACTTCGCCGGCTCCGGTATCGTGCACATGGCAGGTGCGGCCGCTGCGCTGGCCGGAGTGCTGCTGCTCGGTCCGCGCAAGGGCAAGTACACCGCCGATGGCCGCGTCAACGCCATTCCAGGCGCCAACCTGCCGCTGGCCACTCTCGGTACCTTCATCCTGTGGATGGGCTGGTTCGGCTTCAACGGTGGCTCGGTGCTCAAACTGGGCGACATCGCCAATGCCAACTCAGTCGCTATGGTGTTCCTGAACACCAACGCTGCCGCCGCTGGCGGCCTCGTGACCGCGCTGATCATCGCCCGCCTGCTGTTCGGCAAGGCCGATCTCACCATGGCACTCAACGGCGCGCTGGCCGGCCTGGTGGCGATCACCGCCGAGCCGTCCACGCCGTCGCCGCTGATGGCCACCATGATCGGTGCGGTCGGTGGTGCCCTGGTGGTGTTCGCGATCCTGACCATCGACAAGATGAAGATCGATGACCCGGTCGGTGCCATCTCGGTACATGGTGTGGTCGGTTTCTGGGGCCTGATGGCAGTGCCGCTGACCAATGATGGGACCAGTTTCGTCGGTCAGCTGGTCGGCGCCGGCACGATCTTCGGTTGGGTGTTCGGTGTCAGCTTCGTGGTGTGGCTGGTGATCAAGGCGATCATGGGCATCCGCGTCAGCGAGGAAGAGGAATACGAAGGTACCGATATCGGCGAGTGTGGCCTGGAGGCCTATCCCGAGTTCACCGGTACGCGTGGTTCCGGTCGCTGACAGACACCATGTCTGTGTAGCAGGGGCGCCTTCGGGCGCCCTTTTTCGTTGGGGCGCCGGTTGGCATCAAACGATCGGCGGTTCTTCGACCAGCTCCGGTGGCGTGATCGCCGTGCCGTCGTGTAGCGCATCCAGGTGCTGCTCCAGCAATGTGGTCTGACGGGTGCGGCCGACGTGAAACAGTGCCTCGCCCTCGAACACCAGCGGCAGGTTGGTGCGGCCAATGACCACACCGTCGAAAGGGGCCTCCAGCACCATCTCGGACTCACCCGTGGGGTCGGCGACCACGCCGAGGGTTTCGCCTTTCCTGACCATGGTGCCAAGTTTGGCCTGCGCGCGCAGGATGCCACTCTGCGGCGCGCGCTGCCAGGTGCTCGAACGCAGCACCGCGCTCGGCTTGCTCGGCTTGCGTTTGCTGATCGGCAGCATCGACAGGCGACGCAGCACATTCATCACTCCGCGCAGCCCGATCTGGATAGACATCTCCTCGAAACGCAGTGCCTCACCGGCTTCGTACACCATCACCGGTACGCCGATGTCGGCAGCTGCGCCGCGCAGCGATCCGGCTGGTGCCGCCGAGTGCAACAGCACCGGTGCGCTGAACGCCTTGGCCAGCGGCTCCAGGATAGGGTCGTTGATGTCCGCCCGGATCTGCGGCAGGTTGTCACGGTGCACCGCTGCCGTATGCAGATCGATGCCGAAATCGGCGCGTTTCACGATCTCCGACATGAACACATGGCCGAGGCGGCCCGCCATCGAACCCGACTCGTTGCCGGGGAAGCTGCGATTGAGGTCGCGCCGGTCGGGCAGGTAGCGTGAGCGGTTGTGAAAGCCGAACACATTGACGATCGGGACCGCCAGCAGCGTGCCGTGCAGGCGCTTCATCTGAGGTACCCGCAGCAGTCGACGGATGATCTCCACGCCATTGATCTCGTCGCCGTGCACGGCGGCACTGACAAAAACCACCGGGCCGTCATGCCGGCCGTGCAACACATGTACCGGCATGGATACCGGGTCGTTGGTGTATAGGCCGGGGAGCGTCAGGTTGACCGAGCGGCGCGTCGCCGCTGCCACCAGCTGCCCGCCAATCGGGAATGCCTGGCGCTTGTTCATCTTCTCAGCCCTTGCCGCGCGTCTTGGTCTTGTGCGGTTGGTGATTCTTTTCGATGAACTGCACGATCATGCCTGCCACGTCGCGCTGCGTGGCGCCCTCGATGCCCTCCAGTCCGGGCGAGGAGTTGACCTCCATGACCACCGGTCCGTGATTGGCGCGCAGAATGTCCACACCGCATACATTCAATCCCATGATGCCGGCGGCACGCACCGCGGTAGAGCGTTCCTCGGGGGTGAGCTTGATCAGCGAGGCGCTGCCGCCGCGGTGCAGGTTGGAACGGAACTCACCGTCCTTGCTCTGGCGCTTCATCGCGGCCACAACCTTGCCGCCGACCACCAGGCAGCGGATGTCGGCGCCACCGGCCTCGGCAATGAACTCCTGAATCAGGATGTTGGCCTTGAGCCCCATGAAGGCCTCGATCACGCTCTCTGCGGCTTTCTCCGTCTCTGCCAGTACCACGCCGATGCCCTGGGTACCCTCCAGCAGCTTGATCACCGCCGGGGCACCGCCGACCATCTTGAGCATGTCCTGCACATCGTCGGGCGAGTGCGCGAAGCCGGTCACCGGGAGGCCGATGCCCTTGCGCGCCAGCAGCTGAAGCGAGCGCAACTTGTCTCGAGAGCGGGTAATCGCGACCGACTCGTTGAGCGGGTAGACGCCCATCATCTCGAACTGGCGCAACACCGCGGTGCCGTAAAAGGTCACCGATGCGCCGATGCGTGGGATCACCGCATCGAAGCCGTTGAGGTCCTCGCCCTTGTAGTGGATCGAGGGACGCATCGAAGTAATGTTCATATAGCAGCGCAGCACGTCGAGCACGCGAACTTCGTGGCCGCGTTGCTCGGCGGCCTCGACCAGGCGCCGCGTCGAGTACAGCTTGGGGTTGCGCGACAGTATGGCAATTTTCATTGGGGTTCCTTGCGGGAGGAGCGACGGCCGGCAAGATATGAGGCCGACGGGTCGATCAGAAATCCGCCGGCCGACATCGCGGTGCGGCCGAAGAGCATGCGGAACTGCATGCTATCGCGGTTGGTCAGTGTGAGTTCAATATGATCATCGAAATCCAGCAGAACGAGCCGCGTGACGATCACGAAGCGAAGCTCGCGATGGCCGCCGGAGTCCGAGACCTGACGTTGGTCCAGCACCTCGGCCTCGCAGTGAACCGCGTCACGGTTGTTGCGCTGAAGCGGGTGGACCCCGAAGCGGACATGGTCGCGGCCATCGCGCCGGAGCGGCTCGACGTAAAACGCGTGCAGGCACGATGTGCGTGCGCCGGTGTCGACCTTGGCTTTGATGTGGCTGATCCCGAGGTCCGGCAGGCTGAGCCATTCACGCCAGCCGAGCAGGCGCGCCGACGGCGCAGCGTCGGTCCGGATCGTTCTCTTTCGTGTGATCGGCATCGGCAGGGCCCTTGTAATGATGATCGGCGGGCCTTGGGTTGATTCGCTGGCGACGCCCGGCGCCTGTGCGCACTATCATAGCCGCATGTGCTGCAAGATGAATCCATGGCTCCGGAAGCTGGCGCTGGCGACGGCCGTGCTGGCGGTGAGTACGCCACATGCCGCGGACGTGTATCGCTGGAGCGACGAGCAGGGCCGTGTCCACTACGGGCAGAGGCCACCACCGCAGGGCGCGCAGAAAATGCTGCTGCCCGACACCGCTGCCGGTTCAGTGACCGCCGACCAGGCGTCGGCACAGCGGCGCGACCGCCAGCAGCGCCTGCTCGAGGCCTATGAATACGAACGTGAACAGAAGCGGGCCGCGGATACGCGCGCGGCACAACTGCGCGAACAGGACGCGGCACATTGCCGGGATCTGCAGGAGAGCTGGCGCCTGCTGTCGCATCCGGGCCCGGTGTACCGGACCCTGGCCAACGGGGAGCGCAGGTACCTGAGCGAAGACGAGCGCGCTGCGGAAAAAGCCGACCTGCGTCAGGCTCACCTGAAGACCTGCGGCACAGAACCCCGGTGACCACCCCGGGTGGTGCCGATCGTGTGAAGGTGCAATGGGTTGTGATGCTGCACGGCATGGCACGCACTGCGCGATCGATGGCGCCTCTGGCCAGGGATCTGCAGCGTGCCGGCTATCGGGTGCGCAATATCGGGTATCCGACACGTCGTTACGATGTCGCGGGTCTGGTCGAGCACTATGTGCGGCCAGCGGTGAGCGGTTGTGGCACGGCGCATCCGGTGCATGTGGTGACGCATTCGCTGGGGGGCATACTGGTTAGGTACTACCTGCAGCACAACGGCCTGCCGCCGGGCAGCCGCGTCGTCATGCTGGCACCCCCCAATCAGGGTAGCGAGGTTGCCGATTACGTGCGTGATTGGCTGCCCTACCGCTGGTTGATGGGGCCGGTTGGCCAACAGCTGGGAACCGGGCCCGACAGCATCGTTCACCGGCTGCGACCGATTCCCGTTGAAGTGGGCATCATCGCGGCCAACCGCTCGTTGCAACCCTGGTTCTCGCGTCTGCTACCCGGCGATGACGATGGTGCCGTGTCGGTTACCAGCACCCGGCTGCCGGAAATGCGTGACTTCATCGTCACGGACAGTACGCATTCGCTGATGATGTTCAATGCGGAGGTGCGGCGGCAGGTACTGTACTTCCTCGAAAACGGTCATTTCGCGCATTGACTTGGCGGTGCCAGGGTTCAACATTCCGCCAGCAGGGTCTGCATCGAGCGTTCCGCCTGTGCTCGGTAGCCGCCGCCAAAGAGGTTGAGGTGATTGAGCACTTGGTACAGGTTGTACAGGTGCTTGCGCACCCGGTAGCCGGGGTCGAGCGGCCAGGCCGCGCGGTAGGCCGCATAGAAGTCGGCAGGAAATCCGCCGAACAGTTCGGTCATCGCCAGATCCGCTTCACGGTCGCCGAAGTAGGTCGCAGGGTCGTATATCAGCGGATCCCCTCGCTCGCCGAAGCCGATATTGCCGCCCCAGAGGTCGCCATGCAGCAGTGATGGGCGGGGTGCATGGTCGATCAGGGCGGGGAAGCGTTCCATCAGTTGCCCGCCGAGCACCTGCAGACGGCCCTGGTGGCCGTTTCGCGCGGCCTGTGCGAGTTGAAAGCCCAGTCGATGTTCACGCCAGAATGCCACCCAGTCACCGTCCCAGCTGTTGCATTGCCGCGTCGCCCCGATGGTGTTGTCGCGTGCCCAGCCAAATTGTTCGGTACCGTGTCGGTGCATCGCTGCCAGCAGTTCCCCTGCCTGACGCCAGCCCGCCGCGCTGGCGTGGCGCATTTCCAGGTACTCCAGGACGATAAAGGCGCTTTCCCCGGCGATGCCCGTGCACAAGGGGTACGGCACCCGGAGGGTCCGGCTTGCAGCGAGCGCGCCGAGTCCCTGCGCCTCGGCCTCGAACATCTCGATGGACGCCGCCGCGTTCGTCTTCACGAACCAGGTCTGTGTGCCGTCACCGAGGCGGAATGCCTGATTGATACAGCCACCCCCCATGCCACCCGGGGGCCGTGGATCGAATGGCCGCCCGGTTGCCTCCGCAATCCGATCCGCCACCGAACGCCAGATGCTCACGGCGCCTTGACGTGAAACTCGCGCAGCGAGCCTGTGTCCCTCTCTCCCTCTGGGAGAAAGCAAGGAGAGAGGGAAACGGCCATGGCTGGCAGCGGTTTCATGACTTAGGGTGGCTAGCAGCCATGACCGATGGGATCGGGCCTGCCCAGACGGGCCCGCAGTGGGCTGCTGCGGGGGAAGTGCGCGCGCAGAAATTCCATCTGATCGGCGAGGACGTTGCGGCCCTGCAGGTAGATGTACTCGGCATGGGTGGGGGCGTAGGGGATAGCCAGCAATTCCATGCCCGCCTGCTCCGGTGTGCTGCCCGCCTTGTGGTTGTTGCAACGGGTACAGGCAGTCACCACATTGGTCCAGTGGTTGAGGCCACCCTGGCTGATCGGCGTGACGTGATCGCGCGACAGCGCGCGGTGCGGGAAATACTCGCCGCAGTAGAGGCACAGGTGGTTGTCGCGCTGGAACAGCGTGCGGTTGCTCAGCGGCGGAGTGTAGCTGTCGCGCAGCTGGTGATTGCCATGGGTCGCGACGATCGAATTGATCTCGATGGTGCTCTGACGGCGACTGATCGCGTTGATGCCACCGCGGAGCGTGAACAGGGGCTCACCGCAGACATAGGCGATCATGTCGAGAAAATGCAGGCGCGCCGCCTGCCGGAAGCTGATCCATTCCAGCGGCATGCCCGATGCGTCGGTACGCAGGATCTGCTGAGACAGGCTCGGCACCAGCGGCACTCCCATGCAAGAGTTGGCCGTTTATTGCATACAAGGTGCCGGTCTTTCAAGCGGCGGAGGCGTGACGCCACGGGTCCGTGGTTCGATGCCGGTCGCGCCATTTTTGGCGCCGGGTCTGTTGCGATGCGCTTCGGACCGGTCGGGCCCTATCGTCCGCCGCAGTCCGCCGGTCGACGCGGCGTCCGATGTCTTCCGGATCACCACAGGCCTTGTACATACCGGCAGCACCGTTACCCCACCGGGCCCCCTTGACTTATGCACAATTCGTGTGCAGGGGACTGAGCGTCCAGTGTCTGCCAGGGGGTAGTTCATCAGCATCTAATGAAATTTTTTAACACCATGTTTTTGTTATTAAAAGTGGCCTTGCCCCTTTTCCGCGCAATTGCCGCCGAAACGACCTAATTCATGCTGCGAGCGTCGATTTGCGCGATTACTCCACAAAGTTATCCACAGGCACTGTGCAAACCGCACTAAGCATCTGATTGTGGTGACGATTGCGGCTGCCGCGTGCGGGTTTCGACTGGTACAGTGCGGCGATGACCGACTGCATCGCGCGGGTCGCCGTGGCGGCGCCGCTGCATTCCCTTTTCGACTATTCGATACCTGCCGGTATGCGACTGGGTGTCGGGGTACGCGTGCGCGTGTCTTTTGGCCGAACGCGCGTGATCGGGTTGGTGGTCGCGGTGGCGGACGGCAGCGATTGCGCCGCGTCACGCATCAAGCCGGTCGAGGCCGTGCTGGACGACGAGCCGTTGCTGGGACAGTCCGATCTCGATTTCCTGACCTGGGCCGCAGGCTACTACCACCACCCGGTCGGCGAGGTGGTCATGGCGGCGCTGCCATTGCGGCTGCGCAAGGCGGAATCTGCGGCACTTCCCGGAGAGGCCGGCTGGATGCTGAGCCCGGCGGGCGCCCTGCAGGCCGCTGCACCGCCGATACGCGCACCGCGCCAGGCCGAGGTCCTGCGTTGGCTCGAGTCCAGGCCAGGTGGTGCCGCCTCGCAGGTTCATCTGCGCTCCGCCCTGCCGGAAAGCGCGGCCACGCTGCGTACGTTGCACAAGCGCGGCTGGGTGATGCAGACCCTGCTCGATGCCCGCCCGGATCCTCTGCTGTTGGACTCGCCGGGGCTGGTGCTCAACGAAGAACAATCAGCGGTTCTGACTGCCTTGCGCGATGCTGTCGGTGGTTTTTCGGTGGCGCTGATCGACGGCGTCACCGGCAGCGGCAAGACTGAGGTCTACCTGCAGTTGGCGGCCGAGGTGTTGCGCCAGGGGCGCTCGGTGCTGGTGCTGGTGCCCGAGATATCACTGACCCCGCAGTTGTTCGAACGCTTCCAGCAGAGACTTGGCGAGACCGTCCGCATGATGCACTCGGGGCTGAGCGAAGCCGAGCGTGAGCACACCTGGCACCGTCTGCACCGTGGTCTTTCGCGCGTCCTGCTCGGAACGCGGTCGTCGATCTTCACCCCGGTTGCTGACCTCGGTCTGGTGCTGGTCGACGAAGAGCATGACCCTTCCTTCAAGCAAACCGACGGCTTTCGGTATTCGGCGCGCGACCTGGCTATCGTGCGTGGTCAGCGTGCCGGCTGTCCGGTGGTGCTGGGTTCTGCGACGCCTTCGCTGGAGAGCCTGCGTAATGCTGCGACAGGTCGTTACCGGCACCTGCGACTGGACAGCCGGGCCGGTGGCGCGCTGAGTCCGCATGTCGACCTGCTGGATATCCGCGACCAGCCTCTGCAGTGCGGCATGTCGCAGCCCCTGCTCGACCGGGTTGCGGCGGTGCTGGCGGCCGGCGAGCAGGTCATGCTGTTCTTGAACCGGCGCGGTTTCGCGCCGGTGCTGAGCTGTTTCAGCTGCGGCTGGCTGTCGGATTGCCCGCGCTGTGACGCGCGCCAGACGGTGCACCGCAGCCACGGCCTGCTGTGGTGCCACCATTGCGGGGCGCAGCGTCGTGTGCCCAAAGCGTGTCCGGCGTGTGGTGCGCATGATCTGCACCCCCTCGGTCAGGGTACGGAACAGCTCGAAGAGTTTCTGGCGGAGCGTTTCGCCGGTTATCCGCTGATCCGCCTGGACCGTGACGCCGTGGCCCGCAAGGGTGCCCTGCAGGCCCAG
>Ga0116152_10004034_pt1 | contig 11661 bp, 7 predicted proteins | sample AD_UKC119_MetaG_FD_89894 | JGI IMG/M metagenome (GOLD analysis project Ga0116152, IMG submission 89894) | Active sludge microbial communities of municipal wastewater-treating anaerobic digesters from Hong Kong - AD_UKC119_MetaG | ecosystem: Engineered > Bioreactor > Anaerobic > Digestate...
GCGTCCATGGCAAAGGAGCCGTCCAGGCGCGGGCGCACCGAAATGAAGTCGTCCGCGCCTTCGCCTGCGCCGTGCAGGAAGACCCGCTTGCCCGGAGCGATGCCGAGTTCGTCCGCTTTCTCTTCGCTCATGATGATGGCGGCCGCGCCCTGGTTCACGGCATCCTGCGCGATGAACCATTTCAGGAAAGGGTCGGCATACTCATAGTTCTCGCGCGATGGCGTTGCGAGGAAGTCGATGGAATGTTCCACCGGAAACTGGGCGTGCGGATTTCGCGCCGCCGTCGCCGAGAAGGGCTGGAAGAGCCTGGCCATGGCGCGGCGGTGCTGGCTGCGGGACTCGCCTTCGCGGCCGGCGATGGCATTCTCGAACAGGGCATAGAAATAGGCCGGGGCAACCAGGCCATGTTTGATTTCCTCCCGGCTCAGCATCATCGGACCAGAGCCGCGGTCCTCATAGGCTGCGTCGGCCCCGTCGGCCCAGTTGATTTCAACGCCATGACGGCGTGCGCCTTTCGAGGCGCGGTTGGCTTCGGAACCGGAAATCAGGGCGCAGTCGATTTCGCCCGCATGGATCTTCGCGGCCATTTCATTGACGAGTGCCTGCGGGCTCTGGCCGCCGACCGTTTCATAGATCAGCCTGGCGGGCGATGCGCCGATGTCCCGCGCCAGCGTGCCGGGCAGGTTGGTATTATGGCCATGCGGATGTGGCGCATTCCGGACCGAGTCCTCGAAGATGCGCACGACGGCAATCGTGTCGACCGCCCCGGCAATGCCCGCACCGCCCGTGTCAGCGAGCGCACTTCTTGATGCTTCGACCATGAGCGAAAGCGGTGACGGCGCGCCGGTGAGGCCGGCCGACCCGTCCCACTGGCTGAGACTTTGTCCGACACCCACGAGGACGGGCATGCTTCCTTTGGCCATTGTGCGCTTCCTTTGTCCCTGATTTGTGCCTTCTGCTTATCGTGAGACCAGACGGGTTTCGAGACGGGACGTTAGGGAAGGCCGCGGCGTTAACCCTCAGAATGCGCGCCACCGCACGGAACAGGCGGCCTGTGAGGGCCGTCTGCCGGTGTCCCGCCTGAAGCCTGTTTCGGGCCCCCGAATCTTTCTACCTCTGTCGGATCGCGACTGCTGTAGTTGGCCGGGTTCTTGCATTTAGCGCGGTCAGGCCCGGCATCCAGGCGCGGGCAGATTCCAACACGAGACGGGGGATCCGGAAAGCGTCCCCTGCAAAAGATTCCACGGAGCTGAACAAATGGCCAAGCGGGCGCTCATCACTGGCATCACCGGGCAGGACGGTGCCTATCTCTCCAAGCTGCTGCTGGAAAAGGGCTATGAAGTCCATGGCGGTGTGCGCCGTATCGGCGTGATCAGCACCGGCCGCCTCGACGAACTGGATGTGACCGACTCGCTGACGCTTCACGACTTCGAACTGCTGGAAGAATCCAATATTCGCCGCGTGCTCGAGAAGATTGCGCCCGACGAAGTCTACAACCTCGCTGCGCAGAGCTTTGTTGCCGTCTCGTTTGAACAGCCGATCTACACGTCGAACGCCGATGCGCTTGGTGTGGCGCGCATGCTCGAGTGCATTCGCTCTCTCGGCGGCAAGTCGCGCTTCTATCAGGCCTCCACGTCCGAAATGTTCGGCAAGGTTCAGGCGATCCCGCAGTCTGAAGCGACACCGTTCTACCCGCGCAGCCCGTACGGCGTCGCCAAGCTGTTCGGCCACTGGTCGACCGTGAATTATCGCGAGAGCTTCGACATGTATGCCTGCAGCGGCATCCTCTTCAATCACGAGAGCCCGCTGCGTGGGAAAGAGTTCGTTACCCGCAAGATCACCCTCGCTTTCGCCCGAATCGCAGCCGGCCAGCAGGACGTGCTGGAACTCGGCAATCTCGATGCCAAGCGCGACTGGGGCTACGCGGCGGACTATGTCGAAGGCATGTGGCGTATGCTGCAGCAGGAAGAGGCAGACGATTACGTCCTGGCCACCGGCGAGACTCATTCGATCCGGTCCTTCGTCGAAGCTGCCGGCCGCTATTTCGGCTGGGAGTTCGGCTGGAAAGGCGAAGGCGCTAACGAAATCGGGATCGAGCGCAAGTCCGGCAGGACGCTGGTGCGCGTGAACCCCGCCTTCTACCGTCCGGCCGAAGTGGACCTGCTCATCGGGGATCCGGCCAAGGCCGAGAACAAGCTGGGCTGGAAGCGCAGCGTTGACCTCTCGGGCCTCGTCGAACTGATGTGCGACGCCGATATGAAGCGGACGAAGGGCGGACCGATCGCTTTCTGATCCGGTCTGCGGGTGCCCGGTGCCGGTCAGGCGTCGGGCGCGCGGGCGAGTTCGAAGCCTTCATAGTCATTGGCGGCGACTTCATCGCACTTTTCGCGATAGACGCCGACGCCGCCAACATATGGCATGAACACGCGTGGCTTGCCCGGCACGTTCGCGCCGAGATACCAGGAATTGGCCTGCATGTAGAGCGTCCCGGCGGCGACTTCATTCACATGGGCGACCCATTCGGATTCCGCAGCGGGCGTCGCCTCGATCGTCGAGAGCTGGCGCTGACCGAGGTTCTGGATGCAGTCGGCGATCCAGTCGACATGCTGTTCGATCGATACCAGCATGTTCGACAGCACGGACGGGCTGCCCGGCCCGGTAACCAGGAACAGGTTGGGGAAGCCCGACACCATGAGTCCCAGATAGGTGAGCGGGCCGGCTGACCATTTGTCATGCAGCCGGAGACCTCCGCGCCCGCGAATGTCGATCCGGTCGAGCGCGCCGGTCATCGCGTCGAAGCCGATCGCAAAGATGATCGCGTCAAAGTCGTAGTCGCGCTCACTCGTACGGATACCGGTGGACGTGATCGTCTCGATCGGCGTTGCTGTCAGGTCGACGAGGGAAACATTGTCCTGGTTGTAGACCTCGAAATAGCCGGTATCGACGCACAGCCGCTTCGCCCCGATGGGATAGGTCTTGGGCGTGAGGCGGTCGGCCGTTTCCGGATCTTTGACGATCCCGCGGATCTTCTCGGTAACGAAGCTCACCAGTTCGTTGTTTGCGGCCGGATCGATGCCGAGGTCGGCGAAAGCTGCCCCGAGGCAGAAGCCTCCCTTTGCCCACCGCATCTCGAATTCCTGTTCGCGCTCCTGCTCGGGAACGTCGAGCGTCAGCTCTTCGCGGGGCTGGAGCGCCAGAATACCGACGCCGGATTCGCGCTGTTCCTTCCGGTACGCCTCCCGGTGGTTCAGCCAGTCCCTGGTGATTTCGGGCTTCAGCGGCCCGTTGTGCGCAGGCACGCTGAAGTTCGGTGTCCGCTGGAACACGACGAGTTCGCCGACTTCGGGTGCGATGGTCGTGATGGTCTGGATGCCGGAGGAGCCGGTGCCGATGATGCCGACTTTCTTGTCCTTGAAGTCGACGCCACCGGTGGGCCAGGTCGCCGTGCTGTAGGTTTCACCTTCGAATTGGCCAGCGCCGGGAATGTCGGGCGTCTTGGCGGCGGAGAGGCAGCCGGTTGCCATGATGCAGAAGCGCGCGGTCGCGATCCGGCCGTCCTCGGTCGTGATCCTCCACAGCCCGGTCGCCTCTTCATAGATTGCGGAGGCAACACGCGTGTTGAAGCTGATGTCCCGGCGTAGGTCGAACCGGTCAGCGACATGGTTGGCGTATTTCAGGATTTCAGGCTGGGCCGAATAACGTTCTGTCCAGTGCCAGTCCTTTTCAAGCTCTTCGGAGAAGGAAAAGGAATATTCTTGGCTTTCGATGTCGACGCGGGCGCCGGGATAGCGGTTCCAGAACCAGGTTCCACCAACGCCGCTGCCGGCTTCGAAGACGTGCGCCGACAGGCCCATATCGTCGCGCAGCCTGTGCAGCATGTACATGCCGGCAAATCCGGCACCGACGATTATCGCATCATAGATTTCCGCGGCGGCTGATTCCGCGCCGGCACCTTTGGCTCCCGGCATGTCCAATCCTCCCTGAACCGAACTGACCGGCAGAAGGTATCACAGGATTCAGGGCCGGAAACGGATTACGCCGCGGCAGGCGCAGTCAGAGCAGATCTTCGCGGCCGGACTCGCGCAGGGCCGTCACGACATTTTTGATGTCCTGGATATGGTCCTTCGCGGCGATCAGGATGCGGTTTCCTTCGATCACGACCGTCAGGTTCTCCACGCCGACAAGTGCCACCATGTGGCTGGCGTCGGAATGGACGGAGCAGTTCGTCGCGTCGACATTCACCGTTCCGCCTTTGTCGTCGTTCTGGCGCAGCTCATTGATCATCGTCCACGTGCCGATATCGTTCCACTGGCAATCGAGTGGGGCATAGACAGCTGCATGGGATGTGCTCTCCATCACCGCATAGTCGATGGATGTGGAGCGGACAGTGCCGAAGTGCGCCGGATCGAGCAGGCGGCCGCCCTCGACCTCGTGGGCCGAATTCAGCGCATCCGTCGCCGTTTCGAGGATGTCCGGCGCGAGCGCCTGCAGTTCGGAAATCATCAGCGTCGCCGGGAAGAGGAAAATGCCGGCGTTCCAGCTGAAGGCCGGATCGGCAATATAGGACTCTGCGGTCTCGAGATCCGGCTTTTCCCGGAAGGCGGCAATCCGGCTGACCGATCCTTCGATGGGTTCACCGCGATGGATGTATCCGAAGCCGGTGTCCGGCCGGTCGGGATGGATACCAAATGTCGTGATAAAGCCGCTTCGCGCCACGGAGGCGGCCTCAAGTACCGCCTTCACGAACACATCCGGCCGGCCAATGAAGTGGTCGGATGGCAACAGGAGGCAAAGGCCCTCGGGATCGATGGCGGCAACATGGCGGGCAGCGACGGCGGCGACAGCTGCGGTGTTGCGGGCGACGGGTTCGAGCAGCACGGCCCCGGGCGCAACACCGATTTCCGCCAGCTGTTCGCCGATCAGGCCGGCATAGCGTTCATTCGAGATAACAACCGGCGGCGCAAACCCGTCTCCGCCAAGGCGGAGAACCGTGTCCTGGAACACGGTCTTGTCGGTCACGAGGCGATGGAATTGTTTCGGGTGGGCCTGCGTGGACACAGGCCACAGCCGCGTGCCGGCCCCGCCGCACATGATTACCGGATGAATCGCCATCGATAGTTGTCCCCTGAATCCTGACGACGCGCGTTAGCTTCCGAGGAAGCCGTGTTCCTTGAGATAGCCAAGAATTTCTTCCGCTGCATCCTCGGGCGTACGGTCGACCGTGTTGATCCGGATTTCCGGAGCTTTCGGTGCTTCATAGGGGCTTGAGATGCCGGTGAAGTTCTTGATCTCTCCGGACCGGGCCTTCTTGTAGAGACCCTTCACATCGCGCTGTTCGGCGACGTCCAGCGGCGTATCGACGAACACTTCGATGAATTCGCCGTCGGCCATCAGGTTGCGGGCCATCTGGCGCTCAGCCCGGAAGGGCGAGATGAAGGAGACCAGCGTGATCAGGCCGGCATCCGACATCAGGCGCGCGACATTTGCCACGCGGCGGATGTTCTCAACGCGGTCGGCGTCGGTGAAGCCAAGGTCGCGATTGAGGCCATGGCGCACATTGTCGCCGTCGAGGGTGAAAGTGTGCTTGCCAAGGGCGAACAGCTGCTTCTGCAGGGCGTTCGCGATCGTCGACTTGCCGGAGCCCGAGAGGCCCGTGAACCAGAGCACCGCCGGACGCTGGCCTTTCTGTTCAGCCAGCACGTCCCGATCGATGTCCATCGCCTGCCAGTGGATGTTGGAGGCGCGGCGCAGGGCGAAGTCGATCAGGCCCAGACCGACCGTGTCATTGGTCATCCGGTCGATCAGGATGAAGCCGCCAAGCTCGCGGTTCTCGTCGTACGGATCGAACGGGATCGCCTGGTCCAGCGAGACTGTGGTGACGCCGATATGGTTCATTTCCAGCGTGCGGGCCGGCACGTCGGAGAGCGTGTTGACGTCGATGCCGTATTTCGGTGCGTTGACAGTTGCCATTACCGTCTTGGCGCCGATCTTCAGGTAATAGCGCCGGCCTGGCAGGAGCGGTGCTTCGTTCATCCACAGGATGCGGACCTGGAACTGGTCAGAGACCTCGGTCGGATTGTCGGCCGTGACGATCACATCGCCGCGGGAGGCGTCGATCTCGTCTGCCAGCGTCAGCGTAACGGACTGGCCGGCGATGGCCTCCTTCAGGTCACCGGTTGCCGTGACGATCCGCTCGATGGTCGACTGGCGGCCGGACGGCATGGACTTCACGCGGTCTCCGGGTTTCACCGTGCCGGCGGCGATCTGGCCCGAGAAGCCGCGGAAATCGAGGTTCGGACGGTTGACCCACTGCACCGGCATCCGGAATGGCGCGCTGCGGCGGCGGTCGCCGACCGGCACGTTCTCGAGGTATTCCATCAGGCTCGGACCGTCATACCAGGACGTCTCGTCGGAGCGGCTGGTAATATTGACGCCTGCGAGGGCCGACATCGGGATCGGCTGGACCTCAAGGTCCGTCGCCAGTTCATCGGCAAATGCGTAGAAGTCTTCGACAATGTCGTTGAAGACGGTCTCATCATAGTCGACGAGGTCCATCTTGTTCACCGCCAGCACGAGGCGGCGGATGCCGAGCAGGGTGGTGATGAAGGAGTGGCGGCGCGTCTGGGTCAGGATGCCCTTGCGCGCGTCGACCATCAGGATGGCGACATCGGCGGTCGAGGCGCCGGTCGCCATATTGCGCGTATACTGTTCATGTCCCGGCGTGTCGGCGACAATGAACTTGCGTTTGTCGGTCGCGAAGAATCGATAAGCGACGTCGATGGTGATGCCCTGTTCGCGCTCAGCGGCAAGACCGTCGACGAGGAGAGCGAAGTCGATATTCTCGCCCTGCGTGCCGACTTTCTTGGAATCGGATTCGAGCGCAGCGAGCTGGTCCTCGAAGATCATCTTCGAGTCGTAGAGCAGGCGGCCGATCAGCGTCGACTTGCCGTCGTCGACGGAGCCGCACGTGATGAAGCGCAGCAGCGACTTGTTCTCGTGCTTTTCGAGATAGGCCGCGATGTCTGTGGCAATGAGGTCGTCGGTGAGGCGCATCAGAAATAGCCCTCCTGCTTCTTCTTTTCCATCGAGGCCGACTGGTCGACGTCAATGACGCGGCCCTGGCGTTCGGAGGTGGAAGTCAGCAGCATTTCCTGGATGATTTCGTCGAGCGTCGCGGCCGTGCTTTCGACCGCGCCCGTGAGCGGATAGCAGCCCAATGTCCGGAAACGGACGGACTTCATCACCGCCGTTGCCGCCAGTTCCTCGGGCATGCGGTCGTCATCGACCATGATGTCGACGCCGTTCCAGTTCACCACCGGGCGCTCGGCGGCGAAGTAGAGCGGGACGATCTCGATATTCTCGCGGCGGATGTATTGCCAGATGTCGGGCTCGGTCCAGTTCGACAGCGGGAAGACGCGGATGCTTTCGCCTTGGTTGATCCGGGTGTTGTAGAGATTCCACGGCTCTGGGCGCTGGCGCTTCGGATCCCAGCGGTGTTCGGCTGAGCGGAACGAGAAGATGCGCTCCTTGGCGCGCGACTTCTCCTCGTCGCGGCGGGCGCCACCGAAAGCTGCGGTGAACTTGTACTTGTCGAGCGCCTGCTTCAGCGCCTGCGTCTTCATCACGTCGGTATGGAGGGCCGAGCCGTGCGAGAACGGGCCGACGCCATCGCGGACACCTTCCTCATTGATGTGCACGATGAGGTCCATGCCCATTTCGGCGGCCTTGCGGTCGCGGAATTCGATCATCTCCCGGAATTTCCAGGTCGTATCGACATGCATCAGCGGGAAGGGCGGACGGGAAGGATAGAAAGCCTTCATTGCAAGGTGCAGCATCACGGCTGAATCCTTGCCAACGGAATACAGCATCACCGGGTTTTCGCACTCGGCGGCGACCTCCCGGATAATGTGAATGCTTTCGGCTTCGAGCCGGTCGAGATGGGTCAGTTGGGGCACTTTACTTCCTGATCAGTCTGCAACGTGGCGCATATATGCATCAGGCATGGAATGAAAGGGCTGAAAATACCCTTGAACATACCTCAACCGGACACTTCGCGTCGCCTTACGCAGGTCACGTGCCAACACGAATTTAACATTCAATCAATGGCTTAGGCAGTCTCTGTCGCAAATTACAACAATTCGTCACTATTCGGCCCGGATCGCCGGGTCTATTGCCTGCCGGACCGAGTGGAGTGAACCATGTGCGGAATAGTTGCAATTTCAGGGCGGGAAGCGGTCGCGGAGCGCCTCGTGAACGGCCTCAAGCGGCTCGAATACCGGGGATATGACAGCGCTGGCGTTGCGGTTGCGGCCGATGGCGTGATCGAACGCCGCCGCGCTCCGGGCAAGATTGTCAACCTTGAGGCGTTGCTTTCAGAGCGGCCGCTGAACGGGACAACGGGCATTGCGCACACGCGCTGGGCGACACATGGCAAGCCCAACGAGACCAATGCGCACCCGCACATGGCCGGCAGCGTCGCACTGGTTCATAATGGGATTATCGAGAATTTCCGCGAACTGCGCGACACATTGCAGGCCGCCGGGCGCAATTTCGAATCTGAGACAGACACAGAAGTGATCGCCCAGCTGCTCGCCCACAAGATGGGCGAGGGCATGGACGCCGTCGATGCTTTCGAGGCGACGCTTCACGAACTCAAGGGGGCGTTTGCCCTGGCGGTGATATTCGCCGGCGACGATGGCCTGCTGATGGGTGCGCGGCGGGGCAGCCCGCTGGTGCTCGGCTATGGCGAGCACGAAATGTTCCTCGGCTCGGATGCGATCGCGCTCGCGCCGTTCACGCGTGACGTAACCTATCTCGAAGAGGGCGACTGGGTCATTCTGCGGCCGGACAGTTTTGACATCCGCAACGCGTCGGGCGAGCGGGTAAACCGCCGCCGCGTTACCTCGGCGGTCAACGACGCCCTGATCGAGCGTGGCGAGTATGACCATTTCATGCTCAAGGAAATCCACGAGCAGCCTGAATCGATCGCCCGCTCCGTCCTGCCCTATGTCGACCAGGCGACCCAGACCCTGACGGTTGCGCCGGAAGCCGAGGAGGCGTTCCGCAATGCCGACCGCGCCGTCGCGATCGCCTGCGGCACGGCCTATTATGCGACGCACACGGCAAAATACTGGTTCGAGCAGAAAGCGCGCCTTGCCGTGGAGACCGACATCGCATCGGAATTCCGCTATCGCGCGCCGGTCCTGCCGCAGACCGGGCCTGCCCTGTTCGTCAGCCAGTCAGGCGAGACAGCCGACACGCTCGCAGCCCTCCGCTATTGCCGCCAGAACAAGACCACCGCAATTGCCATCGTAAACGTGCCGGAAAGCTCGATCGCACGCGACGCAGGTGCCGTGGTGCCGACCTATGCCGGCCCGGAAATCGGCGTCGCTTCGACCAAGGCCTTCACGGCCCAGCTTGCCGTCCTGGCGGTTCTGGCGGTGGTTGCCGGCCGCGCCCGTGGCGAACTGCTACCGGGCGACGAGGCGAATGCCGTCAGAAGCCTTCTGGCCCTGCCTCGGAAAATTTCCGAAGCGCTGGAGGCGCAGGACCAGATCCGCGACATTGCGAAGCTGCTGACCAAGGCGCGGGACGTGCTGTTCCTTGGCCGCGGCCGGTATTTCCCGCTGGCTCTCGAGGGGGCGCTGAAGCTCAAGGAAGTCTCCTACATTCACGCCGAAGGCTATGCGGCCGGAGAACTGAAGCACGGGCCGATCGCACTGATCGAGCGGGATCTTCCCGTCGTTGTCGTGGCGCCGAAGGACGACCTGTTCGAGAAAACCATCTCGAACGTCGAGGAAGTGCGTGCGCGCGGCGCGAAGGTTATCCTGATTTCCGACGATGCCGGTATCGCCATGGCGGGCGACCGGGCTGACCATGTAATCCGCATTCCTGATGGTGACGACATCTCGCTGCCGATCCTGGCCGCCATCCCGCTGCAGCTTCTGGCCTATCATGTCGCCGTCGCCAAAGGCACGGATGTTGACCAACCGCGCAACCTCGCCAAATCTGTCACCGTGGAATAACAGGGCGTCGTCGTCGCCCGGCAGGACAGGTGACAGGTGGTTACAGACAGTACGGGTGAGCTGCAGCAGCGCGTGATCGGCTTCATCGCGGAGAACGGGCCCCAGCTCGGCAAGGAACTCGCGCTGGCGCTTCCCGATGTTCCGGTGCTGGCGTTGTGGCAGGCCTGCTATCGCAGCGAGGCCTTCCACATGTCGCACTTCGCCAGCTACTACCTGCGGTTCGACGTAACGCGGGACGACCAGGTGCGGCTCAGTCCCTCGATCCTTCGCGACTTCATGTCCTTTACCCTGTTCGGCTTGCCCGGACAGCGCGAGCAGATGATCGAGCGGCAGGGTACGCTGGCCAACATGCATCGTGAGATCAGCCGCGAGAAGATTGCCGTTGCGCAGTTGGTCATGAAGCAGCTGTTCGTGAGCCTTGGCCGGGAAGTGCGCAGCCAGCTGTGCGCCTTTATCGCCGGAGACCTCGCCTATTTCCTGGCCCACAACGAGCCCCGCGAACATGCGGCTTCGGGTGAAATGGTGAAGGGCTCGGACATCGACATCGTCATCATCCTCAGCGAGTCCCTGCCGGACGAGATCAAGACGCGGATCGATGCCGAGATGACGGCGTTGAAAAGCCTCTACTTGCGCCACCCGCAGTACCGGCATGAGATCGACTTCATCTGCAAGCGAAAGTCAGTGATGGAGCGCCAGTTCCAGTACACGGACATTCACGACAAGATCGCCAGCAAGATTGCCTATGAGTCCATGTTCCTGGGCGGTTCGCTCACGCTTTACATGGAAGTGCGCGATGCCATGTCCCGCACGGGCGTCGACCGCCTGATCGAACAGGACTTCGAACACGCCTTGAAGGATCGCAAGCATGCCATGCGTACGCTCCTCAACGTGCCGGGAGACACGATCGACGACGAAACCCGTTCGCTGTTCTACTTTTCGCAAGAGCGCGTCGAATTCAGCTGAATCAATCAACTAATATTACTGTGTAAACAGTCCATGCAGCGAGTTTGAATCGCATAGATAATCCATGAAGTCTGCAAACTGATCAACTGAACTGTCACTGTTGGTGAACGGATTGGGAAAGCAACATTCTGGCAAATTCTCCAACGAACCTACCTGATCCCATTGAGTATCAGTTGAATGTATTATGTCGATCAAGATACTGTAGGATATTGAAGATTCATTTGAAACGACATTAGCGTGCATAGATTCTGTCATTGTCGCGATCGGCTTTTCCAAGTGAGTTGAGTTTTGTGCTGCACTGAATACAAAATCATCCTCGGAAAAATCTGCCCACACCATATTATCAATTGATAGCGCATTCCCATTGCCGAAGTCGAAAACGCTGTTTTGGCCATCCTGATGGTAATGCGTCTGCAGTTCGTCCATCGATGATACCGAGCCGATCGCGCGCAGATCTATCTCGTCCCCGGAATCGCTTTCGAAATCGAGAATGCGGTCGTGACCAGCATCGTATCGGAAAAGATCAGCTCCACTTCCGCCGGACAGCACGTCATTTCCTGTCAAACCCAACAAGATGTCGTTCCCGGCGGATCCTCTTAGAGTATCGGAATTGCTACTCCCGATCAGCGTGTCGTCGAAGTTGCTTCCATTGACAGCTTCGATGCTGACAAGA
>Ga0116152_10004036_pt1 | contig 11656 bp, 9 predicted proteins | sample AD_UKC119_MetaG_FD_89894 | JGI IMG/M metagenome (GOLD analysis project Ga0116152, IMG submission 89894) | Active sludge microbial communities of municipal wastewater-treating anaerobic digesters from Hong Kong - AD_UKC119_MetaG | ecosystem: Engineered > Bioreactor > Anaerobic > Digestate...
CCTCCGCATGGCCTCGACCGCTGACATCGATGCTCGCGTTGGCATCGACGACCAGGTCCGAAGCGACGTTCAGAACGGTGGGGACCTCGAATGCACTGCGGATCACAGACGTCCCAAGTACAGTCAAGCTGTTGAACGAATGCTCTCCTTCGATCGTCAGATCCGCGCAACCTATGACAACGATGTCGCAGCCTTCGTAATCCAAATTGTCGGCTGCGATGGTGAGGTTAACAGGACAGTTTCCGCCGAGGGGCGGAGACCCATCAATCGTACGCGTGCAGTTTCCCGTGATCACCCTGATCTGGTCCAGCGCCTGCTCCACTCGTGCCTCAAACCGCAATGTCCGACGAGTGGCGGTCAGGGTAATCTCCGACAATGGGCCAAGTTCCCAACCGCGGGATTCACTCCCCATTCCACCAAAGGTTGGGTATGAAGTTTCCACTGCGCCCAACTCACAATCACTGTTGTTGAGCATTGGGCCGTTTGGCATGGAGGGATCGCTAAAGATCACGCCAAGGATCGGAACTGAGAAGTCAATGCTTCCGCTAAGCGTAGCGCTCGCCGTCCCCACCGTGTCAAAGTGTATGAGATGGCTGTTTACCACCGTACCAGCAGCAATCACGCCCGGCACGGTTGCGTTGTTCTGGTTATAAGTGCCGAACTCCGTGAAATCGACGTCGAGCTGCTGCGAAAGCGCATGGCTTCTTCTCTCTTCGAAGACGCGAATCGCTGAGTTGCTGGTGACGTTCTCCAATGTCACATTGGCCGGCGGCATGGCGAGAACCTCGACATCGCCGCCATAGCTCTGAATCAGTTGAAACGCTGACGCCTCAGTCGCAATCGTGAATACTGTGCCTGCCAAGAAGATCAGGTTTGTGCCACGCATGACCTTGCTCTCCTGAAACCGAGGATTCGGAACTCATCCACATTGCCCGATTTGTATATATGGAACTGGCCCATTCTATCGAGCCTTCCCTGTCGATTCCATCTCGACTCATCTCGATCATTCCGTACCGAAATGCACGCCGAACAACACTCAGGGATCGCACGCATCCCACTAGTCAGCGCCGGCCAACAATCAGAATTCTTCGCGACGCCTTTCGTAGTCGGGGGATGCCCTGGAATTTTCATGAGGTGCCACCCTTCTGGGCGATTGATGTCACGGTCCCATCACCGCAAATCCTCGACACAACGACGCCAACTGGAGATTCGTGTGAAAACTCGCGATCGGCCGCGCGGAGGGGTTTTATTTTTTCTAGGCCGAGACGTAACGGCACGAGTTTGCCACTCGGGGCCTTTCCGGTTTTCGGCGGGGCAGATCACAAATGCAAATCAAGTATTTGGACTAAGCACGTGCCTCATGAGCACTTTCCTTCGCCGCCTGAGGCTGATTTCGTCGAATTGCCCGAATCCAATTGAGTAGCTGCTATGCCTTGAGCCAAGAGAGGCGATAGGACCGCACTACAACGCTCTTGGATTCAGTTGGACAGGCCGCGCGGGTCCGTGAGCGAGGGTTCAAATTGTCGCCGCTCCCCTGCCCGGTCTCGAGATTCCGATTTCGAAAAGCCTGCGTACCAGATTTGAGCCCAATGCGCCGAAGCCCGAAGGGCCACGGGAACCGCTCGAACCCGCAGTTGTCGTCTGCGCGTCGCGATCGCAGTCGTCAGAGAATGTCACGATCTGCGATGTGGGTCAAGTCCAGGTGTACAGAGTTGATCTGCACTACGCCGCAGCGCGGTAGTAGTGCCGCAGCAAACCGCCGAGGAATCGCTGGCATCGAATGCTCTGCGGCGATGGTACTTCCTGCAACAGGGGTTGGCTGTGCGGACCGTTAGCTGCTGCCGGAATCGTCTGATTATCGAGGCCCTGATGAGGACGATGCTCGTTGAAGTAACGAACATACGCCCCGCCGATGTGGTCGAGATGTCCCAGGCTGAAGCACAGGAAGTGATTGAGGCATTCTCGCTTCAGGGCACCGATCCATGCTTCGGAAAAGGCGTTGGCATCCGGCGCCAGCGGTGGCGTACGCAGGCAGCGGATGTCCGCGTGTTTGAACACGTCGCGAAACCAGGACGAGTACTTACTGTCGCGATCGTGGATCAGGAAGCACGCCTCCAGCTTTTCCTCATCAAGCCATATCAATGCATTCCGCGCCTGCTTCTGCACCCAGCGATTGTCCGGATGATACGTTGCCGGACTGAGAAGCACCCTTCGCGTTCCGGCGTGGATGAACGCGAGGCAGTATGCCGTGCGAGCGCCCATCGGCGTGATGACGCTCTTGGTGAAGAAGTCGCAGGCGACGAGCGTGTTCATGTGAAGCCGGATGAAGTTTTTCCACTTCGTCTCCCCGGCTCTCCCTCTCCGCGTAGGCGACGGCGTCAACCCTTCGTCCTTCAAGATCCGCCGGACTGTCGAGCGGCCGAGTTGCAGCCGAAGCTTGCGCAGTTCGCCAACGATGCGCCGGTAACCCCAGCCGTTGTTATCCTTCGCCAGCCGAATGACGATCTCTCGCATGTTGCGGATTATTCTCGGTCGACCGACTCGCTTCGGCTTCCGCCTTTCCCTTTGCTCCATCACCCAGCGAGAATAGGTCTTCGGCGTGACGATGCCTACAATGTCGGCCACGTCATGATCGAGTTCCCGGCCGATTGCCAGCAGGCGCGCCCGATCCTCCGGACGGGGAATGACGCGGTTGCCATTGAGCTTGCGACGGAGGATTTCAACCTGGGCAATCAGGAATCGCATGCGGGCATCACGCAGAGCAGCCATGGCCTCGTCAAACAAGTACGGAAGGATGTAGAGCCAGCGAAAAATAATCAGTCACCCTCGAACACAAACCAGCGTTGCCAGGACTTCTGAGGCGTCTCGACATTCTGAACCCCCGCGGGAACAGGAACAATCACCTGCGATGGCGTCTCGATCACTCGTCCCCGCCCCACCCTTGACCGCGGCCCGACAGTGTGGCGTAATTGTGGCGTAGACGCGAACAAATTGCGCAACATGTTCAACATGCGGAGCTAGGCCGAAACCGCGGTAACTTCCTGAGCAATCTGTAACTTACGGTCATCAAACACCTTCGGGCGATTCGTCGCGTTCTGCGTCAATCGTTCTCATAACCCGGAGGTCGGAGGTTCGAGTCCTCCCCCCGCTAGTTGAAAGGTCGTTGCGAAATCGCGCGACCCCCAAGTGAACGACGGACGCCGAGGCTCTTAGTCTCGGCGTTGTTGTTTTTACGCCAGTTGTGGCAAGGGGTTACGGGCACCGCCGCCTCGCGGGGCCTCTCTTCGGATCTCGCGCGCGACACCCGATTGGCCGCCCCAACGCCAAATCTCCCCCAACGCCCCGAAAGTCTCGGTGTCTCTGCGCAAATTCTGAGTTGGGTTATGAGGTGGTTTGGCTCGGATAGCGGAGGGAGCCGTGGTCGAGAATTCGTGACTTCAAATAGAGAGTCATTCGCCGATCGTGGCGGTTTCCGACCATAATTGGAGTAAATGACGGAAGACTCACAACACCTGAACATCACTGATGAAGGGGTCATGATTTGCTCTGAGCTCGCCAAGCATGCTCCGTCGCAATCGCCCTTGCCGGAGCGAATACCGTTTCACGATCACATCCTCTGGAGGATTGGAGATTGGAAGGTTCGAAGACCACTCAAGGAGGCGCTCCTCGATGTCTTGATCGATCACGTCAAGTATACGTTCGGGAAGGAATGGGCAGAGGCTCAATATGCCCTCCCTGAAGACGAACGACACGTTGTTGTGCGATGGTGGTTCCGAGTGTGCGAGGCTCAGAAAAACGCGGCTCCCCAAGGCCATCGGCGTGGCCAGTTGTTTGCTATCCCTCGCACTGGCGATGTCACAGAGTTTGGTTACCTGGCTGACGACATCTACCGGCTACGGTTGGCAGAGGCCCTTCCACGATCGCTGGTCGACCGACTTCGTTCCGTGGACCAGTACCAAGGCGCAAGATATGAGGTTGCCGTCGCTGCATCACTGGTTCGATCCGGATTCGATATCAAATGGGTGGACGGCCACGCGAAACACTGCGAGTTTGAAGCCACCCATACCGTAACCAATGAAACCATCGCCGTCGAAGCCAAGAGCCGGCATGTAAGCGGCACCCTAAACCAAAGTGGCAAGACTCCGAATCGGGACGACTTGCGATTTGTCGCTCATCGGTATTACAACGATGCCTTGAAGCAATGTCCCACGGACAAGCCGTGCGCGATCTTCATCGACCTGAATCTGCCGCCGGAGTCAATCACGGACGACGACGCCATACCTTGGTGGGAGGAGATGAAGCGCATGTTCGATGCGTTACCCAAGCCGACGCTGGATAAGCCCGCCCTTGAGTCCTGTCTCGTGTTGACCAACTTTTCTGCGCACTACTCGAAGTCTACTCTTGCCCCAAACCATCGCTATGTCTTCTGGTTCCCTCGGTACGTTCGCCATACGCTCAAGAAGATGAGCACATTTGTGGGACTTATCCGCGCCATGGAAACATACGGCCAGATTCCGTCCGTAGAATAGCCGTATGGACACCAGCTAATTCTGGATGTTAGGCGAACAAAGCCATCACTCTATTCCCGTTGCATCCGTCATTCGTATTGGATGCAGTTGAGAAACGGCCTCATGGCATACCAGCTTTTCGCAATCAGATCGACGGCCTTGGAAGTCTGCATCTCCGGAATCTCATAGTTCAACTCGGCCTGGATAGCGAATTGCAGGTTCGAACGGCGATGCCTCGCGAGACCAACAAGTAGCTCACACCACTCCGGTTGGTACTTCACGTTGCGACCGCCCCCTGGCTGCGATGTCTCAAGACGAAACCGCACATTGCCGTCGCGATTGACGTACCGTCGCTGGAGGAAGTGACGTTGGAGGACGTACGCATGGAATGTCACTCCCTTCTCGATCAGCGACTTTCCGTTGGTCAGGATTTTCTTGTTGATCTCGCATAGTGAGTCAACGGTAAGCCCTGACAACCGCTTCTTGACGCCCCTCTCCGCGCCGTTCGGGACGACGATCGCCGGACATGCATGCGTATCTGTCACGTCGAGCGTCAAGTGTGGAAACTTGGTGAAGTCCCTGTGCTTGCTCTTCAACGGTAACAAGTCCCAGACGATTGGCTGCGCCGACGTCTTGATCGCACCACGCCCTTTGGCCTTTGGGTCGATGCCCATGTCGATCAGTACCTGATGTTGTCTGAGTTCGCCCATTGCAAGTTTGAGGAGACGCTTGGCCTCCCCGAACGTCGCTTCACCCTCCGCAAATCGAAATCCGTCGAACATGGTCAATGTTCCTTCTGTCAGATAGCCCTCTTGAGCCAATCGAACTTCAGCGATCCGGAGATACTCGCGAAGCCGTCGGCCCCATGCACTCGTGGGGACATTATTTCCCAGCCATTTGTAGACGTCACTCCACGTTGCTCGACGTATCCCTTTTGCCGCTCTCGCGTTTGCCTTCGTTAGCGCCAGAATCGTGATATCATTGAAACCTCGCCGCTCCAATGTTCGCCGATGCCGATTAAGCTGATCGTCGGTCAGCGGCGCGTTGATCTTGCTTTCGATAAGAACACACCAGGAATCGTCGTCGTGAATGATGATGTCGGGCAGGCCACGGCGCTCCGCCTCCTGCTCGCTGGAAGACACCTCGCCAGGAAGCGACTGCTCGATGACGTGAAGGCTGTCGGCCTTGATCGTACGTGTCGGACCAATCCAGTTAATGAAGTCACCAAGAAGACCACGGTCTTCATCCAAGCACACGGCGAGCGCGTGACTGAGACGGTTCTCTGGCTGGGTATATTGGTCAAATAGATTTCGCAATGTTCGATCCGGGTCGCCCGTAAAAATGGATAGCAATTGAGTCTAACATAATTCGCCCGGACACCTCCCTCCCCCACCGCATAAGTAGACCGGCAGACGCCGCGGAGCCGTGTGACAGCATCGATCACACACGGTCGCGGCCGGAGTCTGACTATGTCTGCAAGCACCTTTTCACAAGACCTCTCCGCCGAAACGCGGCTGGCTGAGATCGGAGCGATCCTTGCTAGGGCCGTGGCGCGGCGACGGCGTGAAGTCAAGTCAATTCAACGGGTTATGTCAGCGAACTCGGCTCAAACCACCCTTGCCATCTTCTCCGAAACGAGCCTCAGTGTGCCGATACCCGCGGGTGAACGCCGCGAGATCGGAGATGATGCATGACCAAGAAAACTACGACACCCGCGTCCAGGCGACGACCGATTTCGCCGGGCGCGTTCAACATCGAAAAAGAGCTCGACGCCCTGTCGGACATGTGCGTCGGCGAACTGCACGATCGCTACGTCGAGGTCTTCAGCGAGCCCTGCCGTAGCCGACATCGGCAATACCTCATCCGCCGGATCGCATGGCGGCTGCAGGCGAATGTCGAGGGCGGGCTGTCAGAACGGGCCCAGCGTCGGGCCGAAGAGCTGGCGGGCAATGCCGACGTGCGCGTCACGCCGCCACGGTCAACGCGACCGAAGCCTTCGGCAACCGGTACGACGCGCTCGGCGCACGTCGCCGCCCCATTCGATCCGCGCCTACCGCCCGTCGGCGCCGACATCGTTCGCGACTACAAAGGAAAACGACTTCATGTGACCGTTCGTGCTGACGGCTTCGAGTATCTCGGCGATCGATTCAAGTCACTCTCGGCCGTCGCCAAGGCGATTAGCGGCTCACACTGCAACGGCTTTCGATTCTTCGGATTGGATCAGACATGACGCGGCGCACAATGGCATCAACACCCGCGGTCCGGTGCGCGATCTACACCCGCAAGAGCAGTGAGGAGGGACTCGACCAGGAATTCAACTCGCTCGACGCCCAGCGCGCGGCCGCCGAGGCGTACATTGCCAGCCAGAAGTCCGAAGGCTGGACGACCCTTCCCGATCGCTATGACGACGGTGGATTCACCGGCGGGAACATTGAACGTCCGGCGCTGCGGCGGCTTGTATCGGACATCGAGGCCGGTCAGATTGACACGGTCATTGTATACAAGGTAGACCGCCTCAGCCGCTCGCTGATGGACTTCGCCAGGCTGATGGAAATCTTCGAGCGGCACAACGTGTCGTTCGTCTCCGTCACCCAGCACTTCAACACGACCCATTCCATGGGTCGGCTCACGCTGAACATCCTCCTGTCATTCGCCCAGTTTGAACGGGAGATCATCGGCGAGCGCATCCGCGACAAGATTGCGGCATCCCGCCAGCGCGGTCGCTGGACCGGCGGCGTCCCGATCCTCGGTTACGACGTCGATCGGTCCGGGGCAAGCCCTCAACTCGTGATCAACGCGTCTGAAGCGATACAGGTCCGTGAGATCTTCGACCTGTACCTCGATCGCGGCTCGATCCTCTCTGTCGTGAAAGTGCTCACCGATCGTGGCTGGAAAACCAAGTCGTGGATGGCGAAGAATGGCAACACCAAAGGCGGCGTCGAGTGGGATAAGGGGCGACTTTACCACCTGCTGACGAATATCCTCTATGCCGGCAAGGTCCGGCACCGGGACAAGACATACGATGGGATCCACGAGGCGATCATCTCGGAGGACGTATTCGCACGCGTCCAGAAACAGCTGGCTCACAACGGACGGCACATCGGCCCGGCGACACGGAATCAACACGGGGCTCTGTTGCGGGGACTGTTGTTCTGCAAATCGTGTGGCAAGGCGATGAGCCACACATTCACGACGCGTGGCGGCAAGCGATATCGGTATTACACCTGCACGAACGTGATCAAGCGAGGTCGACGAAGGTGCTCGACTCCATCGCTCCCTGCCGCCGAAATTGAACGCGTGACCGTCGAGGAGATCGCGTGCATTGGGCGGGGTCCCGCCGTGATCGACGCAACGCTTGAGTCCGCCTGCGCCCAGGCAAACGAGGCTATCAAGACGTCAAACGACGAGAAGGCGATCCTGAAGCGATCGCTTCGGAGATGCCACGACGAACTGCGAACTCTCGCGGGCGACGAGGCCGATGGGGCGAAGCGCCGTAGCGCCGACGTGTCTGACCAGATCGATTCCGCGGAACGACGACTCGCCGAGATTGAAGCCAGACTTGCAACGCGTCGCGCGGAGATGATCGATCGGGATGATGTCGCCGAAGCGCTTGGCGACTTTGAGTCGTTGTGGGACGCGATGACGCCGCGCGAACAGGTCCGGCTGATGCACCTGCTCGTCAGTCGAGTGGACTACGACGCCGCTGACAGCAGCATCGAGGTCAGTTTCCATCCGGCAGGCATCCGGGCATTGGCCGATGAGACCAGAACTCGCGATTCCCAGCCCCCCGCCCCATCCAAACCCAACTCAAAGGAGGCCGCGGCGTGATCACCGTCAAACGCAAGGTCCATCTCTCCAGGAAGGCGCGAGGCCGCAAGGTCATCTCGACCGAGAAGCGACCGAGCCACGACGCCCCCGCCGGTCGCATCCCCCGGATCTCGCGACTGATGGCCTTAGCGATCACGTTCGACCGGATGCTGCGCGACGGGACCGTGAAGGACATCACCGAGCTGGCCCGGCTTGCCCACGTCTCCCAGCCGCGCATGACGCAGATCATGAACTTGAACCACCTCGCTCCAGACATCCAGGAGGCGCTGCTGTTCCTGCCGCCGGTGACCAAGGGCCGGGAGCCGGTACATGAGAAGGGGTTGAGGGAGGTGTGTGGAGAAACGACTTGGTCGACGCAACGAAGGAATTTCGCAACGCTCAATATCGTGGAGTCTACCATCTCACGGAATTGACGTACCCGGCGTTTAGGAAGAACCACGCGTGAATTGCATTTTGAACGAGTTAGTGTGACTTAGGACAATCTTGACGCTGTCCAACCGTCTGCTGACTTGGCGCCCGCCCCACAAGATTACGCTTCCACTCAGGCCATGACTCAATGACTTGATTCGCCTTGGCTACGTGCAGCTGGAATGCCTTAATCTGGTCTTCACGGGATTGACGACGTTGAGATTTGTCGGGGGTCATACTTCGGTTCCTCCATGAACCAATTCCTCAAATCTGCGACATGCTACGGCTTCTAATTCGAGGTAAGAATAAGGAAGCATCTGAAGCCGTAGATAACTACTTTCGAGCGAAAAGTCAATCGCTTTGCCACTCTTTTCTTTTCGGCGGATCTCCCTTCCTGACCCTAACCTCATAGAGAATAGATCGAAGAATCTCCGTGGTCCGACGCCAAAAAACGGCTCGAAACGTAGCCGGTCCGCCTTAGCCCTCCGGTCCCCAATCCTTGATTCGTATCCGAGGGAAATTGAATCGCTGTAAAAATCACCGGCCTTGCTCTTTAGGTAGGGCTCGATATACACAACCCTCTGAATCCCTGCTGCAATAATGTGCTTTGCACAATTGTGGCATGGAAACGTCGTCGAGTATAGCGTCGCTCCTGCGGTGGAAGTGTTCGACCTGGCACACGAAAGCAGGGCTTCCATTTCGGCATGAACGACTCGCCCAAATTCGGTTAGGTCTCGGATTCTAGATCGCTCCAGTTTCCGGCGAAAGTCCTCTCTTGCCGATTCGGTGAGCCCTGACAGTTCTACGACCTCGTCAAGCATCTTTTGCTGCTCAATCTTGTTCGAATCCTCTCCGCGAGTGTGATCACGTCCCTCCGGATGGTCCGAAATATCGTTGCCAATCCAATCCGGCCAATAAAGCCCGCCTCCGAATCTGGGGCAATCGTTGGCGCCCGTTGCGACTATCTGCTCATCTCTTGCGATCACCGCTCCGACTTGGCGTGAAAGATCCGCAGATCTCAGAGATGCGGTAAAAGCCAAAAACATCGCGAACTCATCGAACATGGGAGTCCGATGCGGATGCCCAAGCAGGATATCAACGATCCTCCAAACGCTATTCTGGAGCCGGTCCGCGTTCGAATCCAATCGGATGAAAAAATCGGAAAGGTGAAATGAGTCGGTTACACGCTGACCCCAGGAATATGCTTCATCTTCATCCCTCTCTATGAGTTTCGTCGCGTTCGGTTTGCTCATTCTCCGTTTCTTGATCAAATGGTTCTCGCGCCGCGATCTATCCGCGTGAACACCTAAGAGAAAAAAACCTTCGGAGTATATCTCTCTCAAACGATGGACTTCAGCCGGGTGCTTTAGCGACTTGACAATATGGACCGTTCGCGGTGCGTATTTGGGCGGACTCTCGCCTGGTTCGTGCACCTTGGAAATCTGCATGGCTGTCCCAAGGGCAAGGACTGAATTCTCCTGCGATTCCTTCCTTGCACGATTGCCCGCGTCCATTTTCGCCATTAATACGGCGTACGCATCCTCGCTATCAACCTCTTCTATCGGCGTGACTAGTGGAATCACCTCCTCGGCTATCTCGATCACCTTGACGTTGTAGTGTGCAACCTCAAATCGCTGCCGTAGTATGCTGATCACTGTGGTTAATTCCGTTCCAACGGCCCCCACAAGACCAATGACGATCTCTGAATCTCTGAAGTCATGACGAAGAAGTAAGGATGCTGCTTCACTCGCTTCTACCGAACCACGATGCGAATCCCGTCGAAGCTTCGGCTTCTGATTCACAACCCTCTTGGTCGCCGTCGCCTCGTGAAGTGATTCAGCTTGTTTGGCGACAGCGATATTCCTAGCACCATCCTTCCTTTTGCTTTGAGCCTTCCGGGGTCGACCAGCCCGTCCAGCACTCTTTGAGTTGCTCCTGTCTCGCCGGGGCCGATCCGATGACGTTGCCTTTCCACGCTTCTGCCTTGCCATTTCAGCCCCTCACCTTCAACTCAAGACTTGTGAATTCCAAATGCCGCGAGGTACGCTTCTCACGCCGTAATGTCGGCCGCAATCTCCGCAAACTGATCCAACGCCGCCTGCAAGTCCTCGACGATTTCAGCCGCGATCTCCTTCGGTGGCGGCAGGTTGTCGGAATCTTCCAGGCTCTCATCGCGTAACCAGACGATGTCGAGATTCACCTTGTCGCGTTTGATCAGCTCGTCGTAGTCGAACGAGCGCCAGCGACCATCAGGGGAACGCTTAGGCGTCCATGTGGTCTTGCGATCCTGTCGATTCGCGGGTTTGAAGCACTCGACGAACTCATCCAAGTCGTTACGTTTCAGTGGGTTGGTCTTCAGCGTGAATCGCTTGTTAGTGCGCAGGTCGTAGATCCACAGCTTGCTGGTCCACGGCGTCTCGCTGGCGGGCTTGCGGTCGAAGAACAGCACGTTGGCCTTCACGCCTTGCGCGTAGAAGATGCCCGTCGGCAACCGCAGCAGCGTGTGGACGTCGCATTCGTGGAGCAGCTTGCGGCGGATCGTTTCGCCCGCGCCACCCTCGAAAAGCACGTTGTCAGGCACCACGATCGCCGCCCGGCCGTTGATTGCGAGCTGCGTTTTGACGTGCTGCAGAAAGTTGAGCTGTTTGTTCTTCGTCGACGCCCAGAAGTCGTCGCGGACGACGACCTGCTCCTGCTTTTCGGTCTCCCCTTCTTCGTTGACGACCGACATGCTGCTCTTCTTGCCGAACGGCGGATTCGTCAGCACCATCGAGAATCGCTCGCCGGAGTCGCCGCGTATCGAATCCACGACGGTCACGGGGCAGTCGTCAGGGTCGATGCCGTGCAGGTAGAGGTTCATCACGCACAGGCGGGCCGTGTTGTCGACGATTTCCCAGCCGCGCAGGGCGTCG
>Ga0116152_10004039_pt1 | contig 11654 bp, 7 predicted proteins | sample AD_UKC119_MetaG_FD_89894 | JGI IMG/M metagenome (GOLD analysis project Ga0116152, IMG submission 89894) | Active sludge microbial communities of municipal wastewater-treating anaerobic digesters from Hong Kong - AD_UKC119_MetaG | ecosystem: Engineered > Bioreactor > Anaerobic > Digestate...
GGTTGAGCCAGCTCTATCAGGCGCTTAGCAAAAGAATGAAATTGGAAAAGCATTACCATTTGGTGTACACAACCCCACGTCCCGAGCCCGATGGCAGCAAAAGAAAAGTTGAAATCTCCAGTCAGATAAAAGGCCAGAAGGATCAGGGCAGTGGTTTTTATACTGCACCGACGCGCAGCGCACATATTCCTGAGGAAACGTCCAAATCAGGTCAGCAAGAAAAAATGTCTTTTGCAATGGTCTTCTCTGACCTGCAGATAGAAGGTCCTGACAGCGTTTTTCTTACAGGACCAATAACCCCACCACCGGACTCTCCGGTAATCGGCCCAAATGCCGCCTCTTTTCTCGGAAATTCATCAAAAGAAAACCTGGCGATTCTAGAGCAGGCTAGAAACCGCATGGCCTCTGAGCATAAACAAAACTACGACCAGACCACAAAATATCTTGATGAGTATTTGCGCCGTATAGAAAGCCTTCAGAAAGCCAATGATGAAAAAGCAGCCAAGCCCAATTTGAAAGATTTTGAAAAACCAAGAATTGATTACCGCAACAAATACCTTGATAATCGTCGCCAGGAGATAAATCTTTACCAAAAAATGGCATACGAAAAATACTGCATCAAGTTTAAAAAGTCTGAAGATGAAATCGATTATCTGCACCAGATTAAAGTCTTAAACAGCCCGGAAGACGATGATTTCTTTTCGACGAATAACGCCAGTGCTGAAGCCAGATTGAGAGACATTGAACAAGAATACGATCTTTTGCTTGAAAAATGCCGTAATGAAAGAAACGAACTTTTCAAAGATACAATTGACCAGCGCGGCAGCCATGTAACCCACACAACTCATACCGAAACTTTTGAAACCGACATCCAATCATTTCCGGAGGTATCCGATGGGCCGGGACATTCTCCCAAACAAATCAAGGATTTCATAAATCGCAATACCTCTGGATACCGACATAATCTCGACGAGATGAACACAGAAATACCAGAACTCGGAGAAATAGAGCCTTTTGATTAAGCGGCAAAATCATTTTTCAAACGGTTTTTTAACAGCGGCAAAGAAATGAATCTGCCATGCCCCGGCCAGATGAAGCGACAGTTTAGCCCAATAATTTTTTGCCAGCTTTTTTTCAATGCCGACAAATCGTCAGCAAAAGGCGGAAAAACCTTACCAGGCAAAAGGTGAAATAGCGTGTCGCCGGCAAAAAAATGTTCGCCGATTTCGATACCCATGGACCCCTTTGTGTGGCCCGGAAGATGATGACAGATTATTTTGCCTCCCGCAAACGGAAGCTCAAGTTTTTCATCGACGACAAGGTCGGCCTTGAAGCCTCTAAACTTAATACAACGCCGAAAAAGCAGGCAACCAAGCCAGGAAATCTTCTTGGACAGCCACATCGTCCCAGCCGGAACCGGGCTTTCACCACGATCGAGCATCTCGACTGAACTTTTCTGCGCAACGATTTTTGTCTCGCAAAGGTTTCGCACACCAAGCAAGCTTCCCACATGATCGTAATGCGCATGGGTTACAAAAGAATATTTAATTCCCAAAAATTCATCGACCATCGACTTCGCGGTGTCAATGATTTTAACGCTCTTATCGCCAAGCCCGCCATCAATTAGAACAACTTCATTGCCACTGCTGACCAGGAAGGCATTCGAATTCCCCAGAAGCAGTTTCTTAACCTGAACTTTCATTGTCCCTGCCTACGCAATCCATTATTTTGTAATCCAAAAAGGAAGATACCAGTCCAGAAAATTATATACCCAGGGCAACTCAATATTGAACAACGGCCAATACAGTTTTTCGAAAAAACTCGACATTTCCGGATAATGATTGGTGAGATACAGCGCTGGACCTACCGAAAGCAGGTAAGCCAGCACTGTTATCAGCGCCAGTCCCACGAAAGTGAAAACAAATTGAGTCGATTTGAACTCAACTTCGGGCATCAATTATTTGTGAAGCAAAAAAACATGAGCCGGCTCAACCTTTGGATTCAACTCCACATAATTTTTTGAACCACGCCAGAGATAGCGGCGATCACTCAGCAAATCATGAACCTGATATTCCTGGTCTGGCCCGATACCCAGCTTTTCAACCGGAACATAAACAAAAGAACTCTGGGTTAAGTGCGGATCAAGGTTCACCACCACCAGAACATGCTGGTCGCCAAGCGATTTACCATAAAAAAGCACTTTGTCATTATCGGCACGGTAAAATCTCAAATTGTCATATTCCTGTAGTGCCGGCAAGTCTCGACGAATCTGGTTCAACCTGGTAATTAGATACTTGATGTTACCGGGCGCGTTCCAGTCGCGGGTTCTGATTTCATATTTGTCACTGTTGAGATATTCTTCCTTGCCGGCAACCGGAATACCCTCGCAAAGTTCAAACCCCTGAAAAATGCCGTAGACTGTCGATAAAGTCGTCGCCAGAACTGCGCGAATTTTGTAGGCAGCAGTTCCGCCCCCCTGTAAGAATACCGGAAAGATGTCTGGGGTGTTGGTAAAAAGATTCGCACGATAAAAGTCCGATTCCGGAGGAGTGGTCAATTCCTCAAAATACTCGGTCAATTCCTGCTTTTCATTTCTCCAGGTAAAATAGCTGTAAGACTGGGTAAAACCAAGCTTGGCCAGAGCTTTCATCACCTTGGGACGAGTAAAAGCTTCGGCGAGAAAGACGACATCCGGGTATTTCTTATGCACCTCTTCAATTACCCAATGCCAAAAGGCAAACGGCTTGGTATGTGGATTGTCGACCCTGAAAATTCGAACGCCCTTTTTGGCCCAAAAGAGAAAAATTCGCAGCATCTCTTTCCAGATACTCTTGTAGTCTGAAGACTCGAAATTGATTGGATAAATATCTTCATACTTCTTTGGCGGGTTTTCTGCAAACTTGATGGTTCCATCCGGGCGCTTGCTGAACCAGTCCGGATGCTCTTTAAGATACGGGTGGTCTGGCGAACAGTTGATCGCAAAATCAAGTGCAATCTCCAGGCCGTACTTTTCACATTCTTTTACCAATTCGGCAAAATCCTCAAAATCCCCCAACGATGGCTCGATCTGATCATGCCCACCGAACTCGTTACCGATAGAATATGGACAGCCAGGGTCGCCGGGAGCACAGGTCAAACTGTTGTTGGGCCCTTTTCTTTTACTGAAGCCAACTGGGTGTATCGGCGGAAAGTAAAGAACGTCGAAACCCATGCTGGCAATATCGGGCAATCGTTTGATAACGTCCTTGAACGTTCCGCTTTTCCCATGCTCAAAACCACATGATCTGGGGAAACATTCATACCATGCGGCGAATTTGGCTCTGACTCGATCGACCCAAACTCGATATTCATGGCTTTCAACCCTTGAGGCTGGGTCTGGGTTGTTCTCCATCATCAAAGCCAGGGTTGGACTGCTGATCAGCAGCCATTTCTGCATGTCTCCAGCGGCTTTTTCAATTTTCTTCAGCAAACCTTTTACAAAGCTTCTTTCGTTTTCAGGCAACCAGGAAAGATAAGTCTTCAACAAAACTATACCTTCAAGGATGTCGGAATCAAATTCTGTGTTGGCCGCCACCTTTTTACCGGTATCGAACAACCAACTGCCAAAATCCTCACAATAGGCTGCAATTCGATATTCATAAAACCCAATCTGCTCAACCTGGTAACTGGTTTCCCATAGATCAAGACCAGGATTAACACAGTCCATTTTAACTTTGTGCCACTTCTTTTTGCCCGAATGCCGGTATTCAACCCAGGCGCAGATCTTCTGGTGCCCATCTCTGAAAATATCGGCTGTGATCGGCACCATGTCTCCAATTTCCCTTTTAATTGGGTAAAACCCGCCATCAACCAAAGGTCGCACATTTTCAATGAGTACCCGCTTGCGATTCTTACTACCCATTACTTTTTCTCCGCTATCAATGATTTGTACAGCTCAACAGTTTGTCTGGCAATTGATTTCCAACTAAAAACGTCTTCAACTCGTTTGCGCCCGGCAACTTCCATTTTCCGACGCAAACCTTCATCGCTCATCAGTCTGTTTATTTGCATGGCAAGATCTTTAGAAAACTGCTCTGGCTCAGTCGCTTCGAATGGAGATTCTTCCATCTGCTTCAAGGGAACAAGAACTCCAGTTTCGCCATCAACGACCACTTCGGGAATACCGCCTACCGCACTTGCCACAACAGGTGTTTCGCATGCCATGGCTTCCAGGTTGATTATGCCAAAAGGCTCATAGATCGATGGGCAGCAGAAAACCCCGGCATGCGAATACAATTCAATTAGAGTTTTTCGATCAACCATTTCGCGAATCCAGTGAACATTTTCTCTTGCGATCGACTTGACTCCTGCCACCATTTCGGCCTCTATTTCTGGTGTATCCGGAGCCCCGGCGCAAAGAACGACTGGAATATCTTCATTAAGAAACTTTATGGCGTTTACCAGGTGAATAATGCCCTTCTGCCGGGTAATTCTTCCGACAAAAAGCAAATACGGGCGGGTCGGGTCGATGCCGAATCGGGCAAAACAATCGGTAGTCGAAACTTTCTTGAATTCATCAGTGTCTATACCATTGTAAATAACCTGCATTCTTCCAGGTGCAACTTTGAATAGCTTCTCCACATCAGCTTTTGTTCCGTGACTGACCGCTATTACCGCGTCAGCCATTTCAATCGCCATTTTTTCAACCCAAAGCGAAAAATCATACCCTCCCGCGAGTTGTTCGCGTTTCCATGGACGCAGCGGCTCAAGAGAGTGGGTTGTGATCACCAGAGGCACCCCATAATTCAGTTTTGCCCAAATTCCTGCCATGTGCGTATACCAGGTATGACAATGAACGATATTGGCGTCTATTCCATCGCCTACCATTTGCAAATCCCGATCCAAAGTCTTAAAAACCGATTGCAGGCCCTTACTCACCGAGTTATATCCACTCAAGGATTCATAGCCAGTAGCAACAATCTTTTCTTTCTGTTTCTGATCTCCGTAGCATCTTACTTCGACCTGAGCCAGCTCAGCGACTTCTTTTGAAAGATATTCGATGTGCACGCCAGCACCGCCGTAAACATGTGGTGGATATTCATTTGTAAAATATAGTACTTTCATCATTATCTCCTTGCCTTAATCGTTTTTCATTCTTCCATGATAATCTGATTTTTGTTTTTCTGCAGCTTTTCTGCTTCTCTCGCCTTGTGATATCTTGGCATCGCAAAAGCTCTGAAAGCTTCCAATCCAACCACGATCACACCGGTCAAAGTATCTTGCGAAAAACCTGAAACACTTAAACTAAACCATTCCTCTTCTGACCAGCATTTCATCGATTCTGCGATCTTGATCGCGAATTTCTTCTGCTCTTCTGGCAAGTGCCCCATCTGGTTGGCGGCAAGATGCTGAATCGTCTGAATCTGCATTTTACCAATGGCGACCCATTGTTCAAGCAAACTTTTATCGGTTATCTGCAACCTGGCCAAAGCCTGTTCTGAGCTAACTTTAAACCTAAAAATCCGAAAAGGCTCAAGTCGGGGGTCCAGATCAGATTTCTTAAACTCTCCAGTTTTTTTGGGCCGATTAATCGATCCATGCACTGAACAGGAAATTTCTACGCCGCCTTCGTTATTCAAAGAGTATTTTCCCCCATCACTGCAGCGATATGAATGCGATAGAAAGTGTTTTTCGGCAAGCAAATCCAGATCAAGTTCTTTCATCAGATCACCGGTTTCGAGCTGATACATTTCAACAGCATTTTTTATTGCCATAAGGTTGCCCAGGCAAACAGAATGACGGCCTTCCTGAACTTTCAGGGCATTGAGTTTTTTTACCACGTCAAAATTTATCTGAACATCGATGAGAACTTGCTTATCATTCGAACTTTGAATCAGGTTTTCCCAGATTATTCCAGTTTTATCATCGGCAACATGATCTTTTGCCTGCAAAGAAATTGTGTCGGTTGCTATTCTGAAAACCAGCCCAAATTGTCGAGTCGGAATTTCAATTTCAACCAGCTCTGCCTCACGCCTGGACGCCACCAGTACTTTCGGTTCGCCCAATTCCTTGAAAAGAATCGCATATAAATCCTCAGGGTTGAATATGCCGCTAATTTTCAAATCAGGCCGGTATTTTTCATCTATTGAAAACCATATCGGTCCAGTTATTTTCAAGGTTCCTTTTTCAAAAAAACGATTAAATTCTTTGATCTGATTGCCAAGATCAAATCCTTTCAGGCCAAAAATTTTCAACAGATTACCATTGATTTCTTCAACCCGCGTTGTTTTTTCCGACAAAGCAAACTCATGCATATTCCTTGAAAAATTTTCAAACATTGCTCCGCCATTGAGGTAAATGGCACCGAGCGTTTCTTTATTGCCAACGGTGGTCTGGGCAGAAACACCCGCCGAAAATACAAAAACTAATAGAAAGACTGCTTTGAATAGTTTGCTCATAACTCCCCCCCTCATATCAGGTCTGATTTTACTACAAATAATCATGAATGTTAAAAAATGCCGTGTTTTTGCCTGAAATTTTGCCGTTTAAAAGCAAATCATTGCAAAAAAAAAGGGCTTCAAAAGCCCTTTTTCGCAAATCTCGCTTGGTAAAATCAATAGCCGGCCGCTTTTCTCAATTTCAGATAGTTTTCTTTGGCCGCCTGATACTTGTTGAATGTGTCCATAACTTCGCTCATTGGCGCCTGTTGCTGAACCTTGTACTGGTAGAGCTGCTTGTAATATAAATAGCTTTCGTATGCCCTTTGTAACTCAGCTTTTGTCGGCTTGGCGGTAGAAGAATTACTCGAGCTTGAGCTTGAGCTTGAATTTGAGTTTGCACTTGATCCATAGCTATTGCCGGAATTAGAAGACGTCGTTGTCTGTGAAGGAGATGAAGCCTGCTGGGGGACATCACCCAACTCATCGTATTGCCGGGGAAGTTTTTCGATTTGCTTTTTTACGGCCTTGATTCGATCTTCGGTCGGCGGATGGGTTGAGAAATATTTGGTTACCCTACTAAGCTTGCTGTCGTGGTTAATTTTGTTAAAGAATGATATAAGTCCGTTGGGATTGTACCCCGCAGCATGAGTATATTTTACCGCACATGAATCTGCCTCATACTCATCATTGCGCGAAAACTTCAAATTGGCAAAATAAGCAGCGATTGCCGCATAAGGAGCGTATTTCTGAGTTTTCTTGTAAATGCCCATACCTGCCACCAGAACGGTCAACAAACCTGCTTTTTCGGCCTGTTTTACGCTGTGCTTGCAATCAACGTGCCCCATCTCATGGGCAATAACTCCAGCCAGCTCATCATCTGATTCAATCATGTTCATCAGTCCTTTGGTTACATAAATGTAACCTCCGGGAGCAGCAAAAGCATTAACTTCATCAGTATTAAGAACCGCGAAATGCCAGGTGAGATCTTTTCTTTCAACATGCTTGATCAATCTTCTGGCAACCGTGCCAACCCGATTAAGATACTTTTTGTCCTTGGAAAAACCGGGGTCTTTTTTCAACGTCTCATGAGTCTTTTCGCCCATGGACGTTTCCCATTTATCTTCGAGACCACCTAAAAAGGCTGAAGTTTGTGGAGCTTTTTCGCGCGACTGCTCCAACACCTTGTAGTTATCTTCGGTCGCACCACCAAAGGTTCTGTCTAAGGTAGTGGTAACTCGATCCAACGCCCCGCTGACTTCTCCGAGAAACTTGCCGATATCCAGTGCCTGAGCTGAAGAATACGCAGAAACCTGGAAAAGCAACATAAGAACCAGAACAAAAACATATTGCCTGTTTCTCACAATGTACCTCTTTTAATTAAGAATATGTTTAATTTTATTAATTATCTACCAAAGCGTCAAGATCTTAAGCCAGCCCAAAAATAGCTTTTTAATTGCAAAACTAATTGCCGCTTATTCTCTTCACGAAATTTTTCTCCATTTCTGCAGTAGTTTCTTTGAATTTGTATTATACTTTAAAAACGACAAGATAAAAAAACGAGGGGACGATCAATATGATACCTGTTATCACCTCCGACTCCGTGCAGTTCAAAAGCATCGCCAAAATTCTCAAGCACTGTGAGAATGAGCCCGACACAATCCAACTTTCCGACTCGGAAAGCGCTATGGAATATCTGAGCATAGAAATGCCCGAACTCGTTATCATCGACTTTTCCGATGAAGTAATCCAAATTGACCAGCTCGCAGAAGAAATCAGAAAAGATCCATGGCTACTCAACTCAGGAATTATCGGCTTAACCTGCCATCCCCGCGAGCTCCGCAAATCAGCCCGGCTCAGTGGCTTGAATACCCTGGCACTTATTCACCTGGGTATGGTTGAGCAACAACTGCCGGGTGTAATCAGAATCATTTGCCATAACCGCCGAATCCTGTCTCAAAGATTTATTGGTGCAGACCTGGGTAGCAACATTTCAATATCTTTTGAATTGGAAAATGACCCCCTCGAAGCCTACTGTTTTACCAACCTGATCTGCAACTTTCTTTATAACCTCAACAAAATCGACGCCAATGGAAAGGATGCCCTCAACATTGTTCTGGTCGAGCTGCTGGTCAACGCCATAGAACACGGCAATTGCGGCATCTCTTACGAAGAAAAGTCCCGCTGGCTGGAAAGCGGCGGCGACATTTTCCAACTCATAAAAAACAAGTGCCAGAACCCTGAAATTGCCGCGAGAAAGGTTCGGCTCGATTACACTATCCATCAAACTCATACTTCTTTTCACATTGAAGATGATGGCGAGGGCTTTGACTGGCAAGAAATACACTCGAAAACGGACAAAAAAGACCTGCTCGATCTTCATGGTCGCGGCATCCTCATTTCCTCTGGCATGACGCGAAATCTTTCTTTCAATGAAAAGGGTAACGAAGTTGACTTTGAATTTTTGCATCAGGAAGGTATTGCCAACGTAACCCCTGCCCTCTTCAAAAATCTCAAAACTGTTGATATCAAAAAAGGCGACACAATCTTTCAGGAAGGCGAATTCTGCAATTACCTCTATTACATCGTTAGAGGCAATTACGATGTTCTGGTCGAAGATACAACTATTTCCAGCCTAAGCCCTGACGACATTTTTATTGGCGAAATGTCCTTTTTATTGAACAATAAAAGAAGTGCAACGGTAAAAGCCACCACCGACGGCTGTCTTATCAGGATTTCCAAGAGAGATTTTGTAGAAGGAATCAGGGAAAAGCCCCACTATTCTTTGTTCTTGTCGAAACTCCTGGCCAAAAGAATCGAAAGACTGAATCATTTGGTCTGCAAAAACAATCCACATACCTGAGCATTGATCAATCAGGCTGTCTCTCACCCTTCAAAAGGAAAGTCCGCATTTGCCCTTTTCCTTTAACTTCTATAAGACCACGCTCTTCAAAAATGAAAATGTCTTTAAAGCATTGCCAGGTCGCCTCTGTGACCTGTATTTCACCAGCGATTCCGGTAGATTCCATTCGGCTGGCAATGTTTACCGCATCACCCCAGAGATCGTAGATGAATTTTTTCAACCCGATTACCCCGGCCACCACCGGACCAGAATGAATTCCAATTCTCAAAGAAAGAGAAGTTTGGTTCTTGCTGTTAAAAAGCGAAAGCGCCTTCTGCATATCAAGAGCAAGTTTCAGAATTGATCCCCTCTCGTGCTTTTCCGGTTCAGGCAAGCCTTCTACAGCCATATATGCATCGCCAATCGTTTTTATCTTTTCCAGTCCGTGGCGCACTGCCAATTCATCAAAACTGGAAAAAATCCCATTTAGCATTTCTACCAGACAATCCGGGCTTAGCCGGCCCGACAATTCCGTGAAGTTAACGATATCTGCAAAAAGAATGCTCGCTTCGTTGAATTGATCAGCAATCAAATCGGAGTTTCGCTTCAGTCTGACCGCAATCGGCTCTGGCAAAATGTTTAACAACAGCTCTTCAGACCTTTTCTGTTCTGCCCTGATACGAAAAATGAAAAACTGAACCAACAGAAAAAGAATGAACGAAATCCCCAACAAATGACCGACAAAAAACCAGGGCGAAAAAACAATCAATCTGGCAGCCTCGATTTTTGCGGCATTTGCGTCCAGTACCGCCGCCAGGCTAACCAGCCCGGCATAGGCCATGAACCATTTCATTGCCTGCCCCGGACCATGGAACAGCACTGCACAAATTGGGGCACCAAACGACCAGATTATTGCTGACCCTGAAAGGACGAAGCCGCCGTGTGTCAACTGGGCGATGAAGGGCATCGTTAAAATAAAGGCAAGCTGGGTAAATCTGAAAAGACGGTACTTTTTGGTTATTTTCAAGTGAATGAAACCGGCCAAAGTTACCAAAGAATAGCTGAATGTGACAATTCCCATGGTCGGATAAGCAAAAATCACATCGTGAAGCCCAAGACAAATTTCCGCAATAAAACCCAAAAAAGCAAGAAGCGAAAGCAAAGCTTTTTGCAACTTTTCATCGTCTGAATCGTCTGCGGTAATTCCAGCAAAAAGCAACCCATGCAAAAACCGGTAAAAGGCTGAATCAGAGCGAAAATAGTTCTCCAGTCGCTCATCTATTCGATCAAAGGTTGATTTTCTAATTTTGGCCAAATAATCCTCCAGTTGTCACCGTTAGATTCTATTACTTATTAATCATATTGCCAACTGCAATAAAAAATGAAGCATGATTCGCCAAGTTTGACCTTTGCCGACAGATGGATTAAACTTCTCAACAATAAATCGAGCCATTTAGTCGGGAGGCACCATGTTTAAAAATAAGAGTTTCTTTATTTTCGCCTTTTTACTGGCAACAGCGTTCAGCCAGAATTGCCATGCCGTTGATTTGTCGGCCACCGAGATAATTGAAATAAACGGTAGAGTCGAAGTAAAAAAAGGTCAGAGCGAAGAGTTTAAAAAATTAAACAAGAACTTAAAGTTGTCAGGATCACTCAAACGACTGGATGGCGGAGATAAAGTAAGAACCTTCACCTCAAGCACTGCCGAAATGGCATTGAAAGAAACCTGTATTCTCGCCGTTAAAGAACAAAGCCTTTTTGAGGTTCCCCAAACCCTCGGGCAGGATGCAATAACCCAGCTTAGGGCCCAACAAGGATCGCTACTATTCAAAGTCATTTCTGGCAGCAATTTTGAGGTTAAAACCTCCGATGTTATCGCCGGCGTAAAGGGCACCCTGTTTGAAATGGATATTGTCGATGGATTCAGAACGATGCTTGAAGTCCCGGGTATGCAATTAGGAACAGCCGTCAGCGGTGGAACCATCGTTAACGTCTATCGCGGTGAGGTTGACCTCACCCACGCAGTTACCGGCGAATCGGTAAAGCTAAAAGAAGGCCAATCGATAAATGTTTACAACCGATCAGCCTTGAAGTATTTGCAGGGCTTCTATCAAAATGGCTTCAGCAAAATTAATCCAATTAAAAATATCAGGGATTTTCTGCAAAAAAGTTTCGGAAGGGGCGCAGCCCTTCTTCTCGAAGTCCCGCCGCAGCTAGGGCCCATAAAAGGCTTCGCCGGAGTTGGCAATTTCAACCCACTCCGAGGCTCCAGAGCAGAAAAATACAATACTCTGTTTGCCGCAGCTCCGAAAAATCTCATTCGCGACATTCAAATAGGTAATGGATTTAGTATTGGCGAAGGCCTGGAAGTATTGGAAGGCCTGAAGGACGAAAGA
>Ga0116152_10004043_pt1 | contig 11648 bp, 11 predicted proteins | sample AD_UKC119_MetaG_FD_89894 | JGI IMG/M metagenome (GOLD analysis project Ga0116152, IMG submission 89894) | Active sludge microbial communities of municipal wastewater-treating anaerobic digesters from Hong Kong - AD_UKC119_MetaG | ecosystem: Engineered > Bioreactor > Anaerobic > Digestate...
AATAACGCGCCCATCCGTTCATCATTCGTCATGCTTTACGTCCTTTACAGCGGAAGCGAAAACCCTATCGTTCCCACACCGCAGGCGTCCTTTTGGATGGTTACGTCAGGCATCAGCGTTTCCAGCACACAGCGGCTCAGCTCCTGATCCACCGGGGTTATGCCGGAAGGCTCCTGGGCATAAATACCACGGAAACAGCAATGCATCCGCTCGCTGCTCAGCCATGCGCGCAGCTCCAGACGATCCGCCCTTTTCTGCTGGTGCATCAAACAGTCGCAGCACTCATCCGTGGCTGCCCGTACGTCGTCAATCAGCCCCACATCAAGCCCCGCAATCATTCCCAGCCCGCACAGCGTCATCCGTGCCAAAAGCACAAACTCCTGATCCGCAGGTAAATTGAGCAATATCTCACGCTGCTCTTCTATCATCACTTTCGCCTCTTTCGCCGTGCCGAGTATGGATACCGGTTCGGCTTATGCTACCATATTATACGTTTGTTTGGCAAGGCTCGCGGCGCTGGCCTTACGCATTTTACAGTGCTAAACCGCGGACGGAAACACAATGTCTATAAGAATCTTAATCAACAGCAGCCCAAGCACCACCAGCATCATCCACCGGATCAGCCTGCTGCCTTTGCGGATGGTCAGGCGGCTGCCGATATACGCGCCGACCATGGTGCACATGCCGGCCGGCAGCCCCAGGAAGACCAGCACATTACCCGTAAGCAGCATGCTGCAAAGCGCCGCGATATTGCCGGCCAGATTGATGATCTTGGCCGTTCCGCTCGCTTCCACCGCCTCCAGCTGAAACACCTGCAGCAGCAGCAAAATGAGAAACGTGCCGGTGCCCGGGCCGATCAGGCCATCATAAAAGCCCATCACACAGCCCAGCAGCAGTGACAGCCAGAGCAGTGCCTTGCCCACGAGTTGATTCCCCTGCCGCTGCTTGGGCTTGCGCAGGGTAAACACCGCCGCGATGGGAATGCAGCACAGCACCAGGATACGCACCACGTTTTGCGGCAGCGATGTCAGCACCAGCGCGCCCAGCGTGCCGCAGATCAGCGCGCCGATCACAGCGGGGATGCCGATCCGATAGGAGATCTTCCCCGCCCTGGCGTAATTGATCGTCGCGACAACCGTACCCATGGAGGCGGACAGCTTATTTGTGCCAGCCGCCAGTGCCGGCGGCAGCCCCGCCAGATAATAAGCGGGCAGCGTGATCATGCCGCCGCCGCCCGCAATGGAATCAAGAAAGCCTGCCAGTAAGGCAAGCGGGCAAACGATCAGGTACATGGCAGCCGTCAGCGTCATACAGCATCCTCTTTTTCATCGGGAAGTTTATGCAGGAATAAAAACAGGGAAAACAGGCAGACCAGCGGGCTGAAGGCAAAAAACCGTGCGTCCTTGCCGCACAGCACCAGCATGGTGCCAAGATTATATATCAGCACCGGCAGCGCGATCAGCAGCGATGCCGTGCCGTTTTGCCGCAGCGACCACAGCGCGGCGATCAGCATCAGCGCAAACGTTACGCCGATGTTGCCAAAAAGCCAGCGCAGCGGGAGCACATCATACGGCTTGGTGATCACGGCTTTGATGGCTTTCCCGATCCGGTTCATGGTACGGTCCAGCGTGGGTACACCGGGCAGGTCATGCGAGTTGCGCACGGCAATCACCGCGTCGCCCTCGTCGGCCACGCCCCATACCAGATCCGTTACGCCGCACACCGCCAGAAACGCGGTACGCGGATCGCTGCGCGCCGCATCGGCCGTCATGCGCAGGATATCCGTCAGGGTAGTGTGTGCAATCACCCCGCGCGTCAGCCCGAATTTAATGGAATTGTAGGTATGCGGCTGGTAGCTTTCCCAGCCCGCCTCATCAGCCATCGCGTCGGTAAACGCCGTAGTTTCCGCGTCCAGCGCATCGGGATTTTCACTGCGGATATCAGAGATGATCGTCATCGGGATCCCGATGGATTCCTCCAGCGTATTGCTGGGATAAGTCACGTCCAGCGCGCTGTACAGCGGGCCCCACACCAGCGCCAGACAGGCAGCCAGCGTAGTAACCGACAGCAGCACAGCCTGCCATTGCCTGCGAAAGCACAGACCGGCGGTTATCAGCAGCGGCAGCGTGAAGAAAAACGCGTTATGCCGCACCATAGTGGTAAACGCCAGCGCCAGCCCGAACGCCACGGCATGCGGCCAGCGTTTCAGCCATTTTCCGCGGCTGTACCCTTTATTCACACTTTGTGCCAACAGCAGCGTAACGCCGATGGTCATCGCGTTGTCCTTCCACAGGTACATCATGCAGTTGCCCACGATCGGGGACAGCACCACCAGCGCTTCTGTGATCAGCAGTGCCCACAGCTTCATCCCCCACCGATAAAAGACCGCAACCAGATATCCGATTGCCAGGCTGAATACGCCGCATTGGAGGGCGACCACAAACCCGTAATTGGGACGAATGAGATACCCCAGCCGCAGCAGCAGCGTGTGGAACACGGGGTGCCAGTTGGAATAGGTATTGGTGATCGCCTGCGTCCACTGCACGGCGGAATCCACCGAAACGCCGCCGGGATAATCCGCCGCTGTAAACACACCGAGGATCAGCAGGCTGACGCCCGTTCCCGACAAGAATACCCAAAAGTTCAATTTTTTACGTGCCGTCGGCGCCTTCAGCGGCAGCGGACGCGCCGATACAGTGCAAAGTGCAAGCAGGATCGCCGCGGCAATCCCCAAAAACAGAACCGCCGCGATCGCCGTTTGCGCAGCGGAACAAAACAAACCGCTGCGGCACAGGTACAGCGCAACAGACAGATATACAGACAAACAAACCGCGCAAATCCAAAACCAGATTCGCTGCGGTATGGAATGAAACGCATTGGATTGTATACGGAGGGGGTTTTTCATCCAAGCCTCCTATTGCACAAACTCCTGATAAATCGCCTGTATCGCGGTCTGAAAGTCTTTGGTGTCCACGCCGACCAGGATGCTCAGCTCGCCGGAGCCCTGATCGATCATCCGCACGTTTACGTGCGCCCGGCTCAACGCCGAGAACAGCCGTGCCGCGGTGCCGGGATTGTGCACCATGCCGCGGCCAACGGTGGCAATCAGGCCCATATCATCCTGAATTTGGATGGTGTCGGGCGCGGCAAGCTGCAGGATGCGGGACTTGACCTGCTCTTTAACCGGATCCAACTGCTGGGTTTCCATCACCACGCACAGCGAATCGATGCCGGTCGGCAGGTGTTCAAAGCTCAGGCCCGCTTCCTCAATCGCCTGCAGCACCTTGCGGCCAAAGCCGCGCTCGATGTTCATCATCGCTTTTTCTACAGAGATTACGGAAAAGCCCGTACGCCCCGCAATGCCTGTGATGACGTGTTGGCTGTTCAGTTCTTCGGTCTGGTGGGTAATCATGGTGCCGATATCGTCAGGTTGGTTGGTATTGCGGATATTGGTGGGGATACCCGCGCTGTGCACGGGGAACACGCTTGCCTCGTGCAGCACGGTTGCGCCCATATAAGCAAGCTCGCGGAGCTCCTGATAGGTGAGCGAATGGATAACCTTCGCATCGGGCACGATGCGCGGATCCGCCATCAGAAAGCCCGACACATCCGTCCAGTTTTCATAGCATTCGGCGTCGGCCGCGCGCGCGACAATCGCGCCTGTGATATCGCTGCCGCCGCGGGAAAAGGTATGGATGGAGCCGTCGGGCATGGAGCCGTAAAAGCCGGGGATAACGGCATTTTCCACGCTGCGCAGCGCCTCACCCAGCACACGGTAGGTGCGCTGGTCATCAAGTGTGCCGTCTTCCCGAAAAAAGATGGTATCCTTGGGATCGATAAACTGGAAGCCCAGAAATTTGCTGAGCAGCAGACCGTTTAAATATTCGCCGCGGCTGGCGCAGTAATCACAGTTTTCGCCCTGTGCCAAGTCCGCCCGAATGCGGTCAAACTCCGCATTGAGATCTATGTCGATCTGCAGAGCGTCGGCAATGGCGGAATACCGGTTTTGGATCATCGCAAACAAATCGCCGCAATCGCTGCCCGCGCAGTGCAGGCGGTGGACGGAATAGAGCATATCGGTCACTTTATCGTCCTGCGAATGCCGTTTGCCGGGCGCGCTGGGCACCACATACACGCGGCGTTTATCCATATTGATAATATTGCGGACTTTTTGAAACTGGCCAGCATCGGAAAGGGAGCTTCCGCCGAACTTTGCAACGATCTTGCCCATGTCATATCCTCCTTGCCTTCACAAAATGATATTGTATCGAAACAGTGGGCGAAAGTCAATGCTGGTATGGGGAAACGCGCAACAAATCCCAGGCGCGCCGCCAAGGCGCGTTTTCACCTTGGTTCAGCACGCCGCAAACATGCCGGCGGCGCTCTGCGCTGAAAGCGCCAGCCGCGGATACAGCGTCCGGGCGGCGTATGACAGATACGGCAGGGAGGCCGTATCCGTAAGCGACAGCCTGCGGCAGGCGGTATGGGCCGCCGCCGTCAGCGTTTCACGCCCCGCCGCATCATCCTGTGCAGTGATTTGGCGGTGGATCTGCGCGGCCTGTGCGTATGTGATCTCCAGCCGTTCTATGGTTCCGTCTGCCAGTGCAAGCCCCACGGCGTTGGCCGCCACGGGCTCGTACAGGTTTTGCGGCAGCTCCCGATAATCCGGCGACGCCCGACGCTCCAGCGCCTCCACGAGTTCGGGTGCAAAGCACGCCAGCAGCCTGGTCTCCGTCAGCAGCCGCTCCAGCCAGGCGCGGATGTACAGCACACCCTGCAAGGTTTCGGGCACGGGGCGGCACAGCGGATAATCAATGGATACAGGGATATCATGCGCATGCAGGCGGACATCGTAGCGTTTGAAAAATTGTCCGATACCCGCCAGCGTATCGGTCAGCGAGCAGCTGTGAAATGTATTCACGCTTCGCAAGGCGATCGCGTACAGCGTGCCCGCCGTATTCACCTCGGCCTGCAGGATATGCTGCGCCTGTTTGAGCATATCCGTCAGGTCGGCCGTCAGCAGCGTGCGCATCGGCAGGCCGTTTCGGGCCAGATCTACCCGCAGGGAAAACAGCAGCGATTGCAGCAGCTCCGCCGCGGTTTCCTCACGCAGGGAGGAATGATCGCCCTGCGTTTGCAGGCGCACTTGTTTTTCCAGCAGCATCCACAGCCGCGCCTGCATTTGCGCCTCTTCCTCCGGCGTCAGCGGCGCTTCCTGCATGGCCGGCAAGCTGTAGGAGGTGTCGATATAATCACGCATCCTCGTCGTCATCCTCCGCGTCGTCGCTGCGCAGGGCGTAAAACAGCCGGTTGATATCCATGTTTTCCAGATATTCCAGCGATCCCTGCGCCCTGCCATGAAAGATGGTGTGCATCGCTTCCACCAGCTCGTCGTCACTGAGCGCGTCATTCAAATCGTTTTTGAAGTTGTAAAACAACTCCTGCAGGGTTTCCAGCGTATCGGCCCAGCTGTCGCGGTTGATAAATGGCGAATCGCAAAACGCCGTTATCAGGCGCGGCAGCACGCCCTGGCCAAGCTCCAGCCTGCCGGTGCTGCGCAGCGTATGCGCCTCTGCCGCAATCAGCGATTGCAGCTGCGTTTTTGTAAGCGTAAGGCCGTATTCCTCCGCAATATGGTTCACATTTTGCAGCTGTGTTTTTTGCACCGCTGCTCTTGCCAAAAGCGTATCGTTTTCCATCTGCACCAACCCTTTCCCCGCTATGCTACCCCTGCCGTTTGGGAAAGACAAGACTTGTATTTTCGTCGGTTTTATGGTATGATAGCATCAGCGAAACGAAGAGGAAATACGCCAGCACAAGCTGGCCGTTTTCTTATGTGTCAAAAAACAGCTATGCCTCTTTTTTGAGGTTCGGGTGCTGTCTGCGGCATTGGCCGTAAGCTCCCGCCCAACCGGCAAAACCGGTCGATACGAATACCATCAGAAAGCTGCGGCTCTCCGATGCCTCTGGGGAATAACGCTCTTAAACAGATTGAAACCACCGGCATCATGCCGGTGGTTTCATCTTGGATTATGGTAGTTTTACTGCGCTTTTATGCTGTTTTCCCAGTCCGCTTTGAGGACCGACATCATATTCACGTCGGCATGCTTGCCGTTTACCATCGCGGCGTGGCGGCGGGTGCCCTCGTACACAAAACCGGCTTTTTCATAGCAGCGGACGGCACGCTTGTTTTCGGCATACACTTCCAGCTCTACGCGCTCCAGCCCGAGAATGCCAAAGGCATAATCCAGCATCAGCTTCATTGCCTCGCTGCCATACCCTTTGCCGCGTTTGTCCTCGCTGCCGATTACCGTGCCGATTTTGCCGACGCGGGTTTTCCAGTTGATTTCAAATAAATCCAGCTGGCCGATGTAGGATTCATCCTTGATATCGGCGATCACAAAATAAGCGGCATTGGGCGCGGCACGCATGGCACGGTTCAGAAAATCGGTCGTATCCGCTTCCGTTTGCGGAAACCAGAAGATCGCGGATAAATACTGTGATGTATTACGGTCGTTGACCCATTTGCGGATATGCGGGTAATCGTCCTGCCGGTATTCGCGCAGCATCACATGCTGTCCCGTCATGGTCGGCATGCCAATCCCTCCTCAGTTTCCCCAGGACAGGGGATATTCATCCACCGGATTATCCAGGTGCTCCCCATTCTTTTTGAGGACAGTGAGCACGCTTTCGATGTTTTCGTACTTCGTGTACGGGGTAATGGCAAAGTCGTTATAGCTGGTGTTGGAGGAAATCCGCGCGGGAATGATGATGAATCCATCCGGCGTGGTCACCTCGCCGTCTTTGACGTTGAACTTGATCTGGAAAATGAAGGTGGACATATCGCTGGGCTTGTTGTTGCCCGCAAAGACGAAGTTGCCCAGCGAATATACGATATACTTGCCGTTGTAGATTTCGATCGGGTTGATCCGGTGGCTGTGGTGCCCCACGACCAGATCAGCACCGCCGTCAATGGCGATTTTTGCCATCTTCTGCTGTTTATCGTTTGGGTAATAGTCCAGCTCGTCGCCCCAATGGAACGCGCAGATCACCAGCTGTGCGCCCTGTTCCTTCATGGACGCAATGTCCTCCGGCACCTGCGTATACAGGGTTTCATACGCGCCGTCAAACGTCTGGTAAGCGAGAATGGCCACGTTGACGCCGTACAGCGTAAACAGCGCCGGCTCGGTTGTGCAGGCATAACCTACGCCTGCATCGGCAAGCACCTGCTTGGTTTGGGCGTAGCCATCCTCCCCCATGTCCAGCACGTGGTTGTTTTCCAAGGTGACAAACTCCACGCTGTTATCCGTTAAAACCGATACATAAGAGGGATCCGCACGGAACAGGAAGGAGTAGTTCGACCGGTTGCGGTTGCGGGACGCGGTGGTCAGCGTACCTTCAAAGTTAAGGATGGTCAGGTCGTCGTCTTCGAGCACATCCACAATGTTGCGGAACATGAAGTTCATGTCCCCGTCCTGCCGGTCCAGCTCCTTTTCAAAGATGGATTTTCCGCTGGACTGCACATTATCGCCGATGGTAAAGTCGCCGCCGAAGGTCATTTTCAGCTCGATAGAGCCATCCGGCTCGTAGCGCGGGAGGGCGGTATCCACGGTTACCACATCTTCCTGGGATACCGTTTCCCCCTCTTCGTTGGTAATCGTAACCGAGATCACCCCCGCGTCGATCAGGGCATCTTCCAAAGAGATGTCCTGATCGTCCTCGGTGGCAAACGCGGTGATCGGTAAAAACAAGCATAGCGTCAACAGGAAAGCAGTAAGTTTACGAAGCATGAAATTCCTCCCATTGGGATAGTCTACAAGTCCTGCAGAAATTCGTCGATTTTTTCCAGCGCAACGGTCAGCTGGTCCAGCGCCGTGGCATAGCAGCAGCGGATAAAGCCTTCGCCGCATTCGCCAAACGCAGTTCCCGGAACGCAGGCCACGCCTTTCTCCCGAAGAAGCCGCTCGCAAAACACTTCGCTGGTCAAGCCTGTTTTTTGGATGGACGGGAATACGTAAAACGCGCCCAGCGGTTCGTAGCAGTCCAGCCCCATGGCGCGAAATCCGTCTACCATCAGGCGGCGGCGATGATTATAGCTTTGATGCATGGTGCGCACATCGGCATAATCATCCTCACGGCCGCGCTTAAGCGCCTCTTCCGCGGCCACCTGCGCCTGAATAGATGCGCACATGATGGCATACTGGTGGATTTTCAGCATGTTTTCCAGCAGCGCTGCGGGCGCGCACAGGTACCCGATGCGCCAGCCCGTCATGGCAAACGCCTTGGAAAAGCCGTTGATATATACGGTGCGCTCGCGCATCTCGGGCAGTGTCGCAATGCTTACATGCCCTTCCTCGCTGTAGGTCAGCTCCGAATAAATCTCGTCGCTGATCACGATCAGATCGTTTTCCAGGATCACATCGCGCAGCTTCTGCAGGCTTTCCCGGTCGATTACGGCGCCGGTGGGATTGTTTGGGTAGGGCATGATCAATACTTTGGTCTTTGGGGTAATGGCGGCCTTGAGCGTTTCGGCGGTCAGCATAAAGTTATTGTCCGCGTCGGTCACAATCGGCACCGGCACGCCGCCCGCGAAGATCACCCCCGGGCAATAGCTGACATAACTGGGCTCGGGCACCACCACCTCGTCGCCCGGGTTAAGCAGCGCGCGCAGCGCCAGGTCGATGCCCTCGCTGGCGCCCACGGTCACCACGATCTCGCTGTTGGGATCGTAGGTCAGGCTGTAACGGCGCTTTAAGTAGTAGGCAATCTCATTGCGCAGCGAAATTTTACCAGCATTGGAGGTATACTGTGTTTCGCCGTCCAGCAGGCTGTCAATTGCGGCATTGCGGATATGGAACGGGGTTACGAAATCCGGCTCGCCCACGCCCAGCGAAATGGCCTGCGGCATGGTCTGTACAATATCGAAAAACCTGCGGATACCGGACTTTGGCACGGCGGCAATGGCGGGGTTCAGATAGCGCGAATAATCCATCAGGGGTTCACCGCCAGTCTCCTATCCTTCGGTTCCGGCTCAAAGATAATGCCGTCGCTTTTGTAGCACTTGAGCACGAAATGCGTTGCGGTACCTGTGACGTTTTCCAGCACCGACAGCTTGGAGGAAACAAACAGCGCCAGCTCCTTGAGCGTCGGGGCCTCCACATGCAGCAGCAGATCATAGGCTCCACTCATCAGATACACGCTTTTTACCTCGTCGAAACGATAAATCCGCTTGGCGATCGCGTCAAAGCCCTCGTCGCGCTGGGGTGTGGTGCGTACCTCGATCATGCCTTCCACTCGTTCCTTGCCCACGCGGTCCCAGTTGATCACGGGCGCGTAACGCAGGATGACGCCGGTTTTTTCCATGTCGTCCAGCATCTCGGCAATGGTTTCCAGCGGCTGGTTCATCATCACTGAGAGTTTTTCCAGGGGGGTGCGGCAGTCCTGCTGCAATAATTGCAAAAGTTCCAATTTCATATGATCCATGGTTTTCACCTCATTAAAACAATCCTTCAATGTCTCCGTTTTCGTTTACGTCAATGGTCAGCGCCGCAGGCTGCTTAGGCAGACCCGGCATGGCGATGATCCCGCCCGCGAACGCTACCACAAACCCCGCGCCCGCCGACAGCCGTGCCGAGCGGATGGTGAGCTCAAAGCCCTCCGGCGCGCCGAGTACGGCTTTGTCCTCCGTCATGGAGTACTGGGTTTTAGCGATGCACACGGGACAACGGCCGTAGCCATCCTGCTGATAGCGGGTAAGCGCCTTGTTCGCATCGTCGGTAAAGGCAACGCTGCCGGCGTGGTAAATCCGCTTGGCCACCGCTTCGATCTTCTCCTGCAATGTTGCGTCCTCGGGATAGGTGAAGTGCGGCGCTGCGGCAGAGCCGGCATCCACGGCCGCACCCACAGCCTCCGCCAGCGCTGTTGCCCCATCACCCCCCTTTGCCCAGCCCTCGCACAGCGCAAAGGCAATGCCTTGCGCCTGCAGAGCTTCGGACAACGCCGCGACCTCCGCGTCGTCGTCGGTCGAGAAGTGATTGATCGCAACCACCACAGGGGTCTGCCACACATTGCGGATATTGCCGATGTGTGCCATCAGGTTATCCATACCCTTGCGCAGCGCGGGGATATTGGCCTTGGTCAGGTCCGCCTTGGGCACGCCGCCGTGGTGCTTAAGCGCCCGCAGCGTTGCCACCAGCACGATGGCGTTGGGCCATAATCCGTTCATGCGGCACTTGATGTCCAAGAATTTTTCCGCGCCCAAATCCGCGCCGAAGCCCGCTTCGGTTACCACGTAATCCGCCATCTTCATGGCCAGCGCCGTCGCGGCCACGCTGTTGCAGCCGTGGGCAATATTGGCAAAGGGGCCGCCGTGCATCAGGCAGGGCGTACCTTCCAGGGTCTGCACCAGATTGGGGTCGAACGCGTCACGTAAAAGCGCGGTCATCGCGCCCGCCGCGCCGATCTGCGCCGCGGTCACAGGTTCGCCCGTATAGGTATAGGCCACCACGATACGGCCGAGCCTGTCTTTCAAATCCTTTAGATCGGACGCCAGGCAGAATACGGCCATCACTTCGCTGGCGGCGGTGATATCGAAGCCGTCCTCACGCGGGGTGCCGTTTTTTACACCGCCCAGCCCCTGCACAATCTGGCGCAGCTGGCGGTCGTTGACATCCAGGCAGTGGCGGAAACAGATAGTACGGGGGTCGATGGACAGGGCGTTGCCCTGCTGTACATGATTGTCGATCATGGCGCAAAGCAGGTTGTTGGCGGCGGTAATGGCGTGCAGATCGCCCGTAAAATGCAGGTTGATGCTCTCCATGGGCACCACCTGCGCATAGCCGCCGCCGGTCGCGCCGCCCTTCATGCCGAACACGGGGCCCAGCGACGGCTCCCGCAGCGCCAGCATGGCATTTTTGCCGATGCGGCTCAGGCCGTCCGCCAGTGCAACGGACATAGTGGTTTTCCCTTCGCCCGCGGGCGTGGGATTAATCGCGGTCACAAGCACCAGCTTGGCCTTTGCAGGCAGCGCCGCATACTGACGCGCGTTGATCTTTGCGATATACTTGCCATAGGGCGAAACCGCGTCTTTGGCAAAGCCCGCTTTTTCCGCAATCTGCCCGATGGGCTGCAGGGTGGCTTTGCGCGCGATCTCCAAATCCGTCATGATGGTTCCTCCTCAGGTTAAAAACATTTCTCACAGTATACCGTATATGGAAAATACATTCAAGCGTGGCATATTGTCAGCAGGCTGCATGAATACCGCTGTATAGTTCGTTTGATATGGCATAAGGAGCATGATGCGCTATGAAACATTTACTACGGTTTACCGGTTGTTTACTGCTTGGTTTTGCAATCGCGCTTTCCACCGCGTCGGCCAACAGCTGGGGGCTGACCGGCGAGCTGTTTGAGGCCGTATCGGCCGTGGATACATGGGATGACTATACCACGCTTTGCAAGCAGGCGGGCAACTTTGCAGTTATGTATTCCCGGCATCAGAATGTGTTGATGATCGTGCATGACGGGGTGCTTTCCGCCTATCCCCTTGCCGTGTATCAGCCGGATGCCATGCTGGGCAGCACCGTGACGCTTACCCAAACAGAAACCGGCTTCACGCTTTCATACGGTGATACAGAGTGGTACACCTTCGT
>Ga0116152_10004044_pt1 | contig 11647 bp, 7 predicted proteins | sample AD_UKC119_MetaG_FD_89894 | JGI IMG/M metagenome (GOLD analysis project Ga0116152, IMG submission 89894) | Active sludge microbial communities of municipal wastewater-treating anaerobic digesters from Hong Kong - AD_UKC119_MetaG | ecosystem: Engineered > Bioreactor > Anaerobic > Digestate...
ATCAAAAGAGTTGATAAAACGAAACCCGGAATTGTCCGGAAATTTCTGAATTCAGGAAATTCTAAAAAAACACCAGCCTGCAACGAAATCAGGACAGTCAGGAAAAAGACCAAAAGGTATTTCAGTCTCCCGGACAAAGGGGTGTGCGTAAGCCCCCTTTAGGGGATCAAGGGGTGTGCGTAAGCCCCCTTCAGGGGATCAAGGGGTGTGCGCAAGCCCCCTTCAGGAGATCAAGGGGGCATCTAAAATTACCAGATCAGGTTTAGTTATTCAAAAACAATTTCCTGTTTTTCTTCATCAATGGTAAAATTTCCAAACTGCATCAGTGTAATTTCACCAAGCAAAACCTGACCTTTCAACTGATGATCAACCTGAAACTCCACATCATTGAGGGTAAGTCCTCCGATTCTGAGTGTTTTCGCCGTAAAAACAGAGCGGTTGGCAATCGATCCTTCAAAAAATATACGTTCCGGATCACCCTGAAAATCCGTGCGGGTAATGGCTCCGTCTTTTAGCAGCCGCAATGCACTCCCCAGTGAAATGGTCGGCCGGATGATCATTTGATTATAAACAAAACTGAAAGTGATTCCGTTCAGAATGCAATCTGCTTCAATAGCACCGGTAGTTGTCTTTCTGAATTTTACCCTATGCTCGGTAGGATCGGTAACGATTTCCACAACCGCTTCTTCAGTCCTGATGCGCGGTTTGGGCACAAAGTCATTGCTCAGAATCGAAAACTCTGTTCGCCGGTTGAGCTGATGGGCAGCTTCTTTCATTTTTACATCCGGCAGAGAGTCAATAAATGCTTCGGTAAGAATGGTTCCTTTTTCAAAAGTAAAGCCGTCACGGGTGATGGTATTCGAAAGCTTACGCGGCACCCGCTCACCATATCCTTTGGCAATCAGACGATCAGGGTCAATGCCTCGCTGGATCAGATAATTCACTACTGATTCAGCCCTTCGCTGGGAGAGTATGTCGTTCGATTCAACTGTACCACGGCTGTCGGTATGTGCAGCAAGTTCAATCACAAGTGTTTCATTGGCATCCAGTGTTTTAATCAACCCCTGGAGTGAATCCTGAAACTGGGGCTTTAAATCCCACTTGGCCAGATCATAAAGTATTTCAGGCAGCAGGATGGGTTCGGCAGGAATAGGTTCAAGCTGGAAATTCATCTCAAAATCCTTACTGGCTTCAATTCCCAGTGTTGTCTCCATTGCTTTGTCGGTGAAATACTTTTCTTTTTCAACGATGACTTCAAAAGTAACATTGGGTTTCACCTGCTCATCAACAAACTCGTAATAGCCCACGGCATTCGATTTTACCGAAACGGCTGTACCGTCGGAGCTCACCAGGCTGACCAATGCATTTTCGACAGGTTGATAAGTATTGTTGTCAAGTATTTTCCCTTTAACGGTAAATATTACCGGCGGGTTGATGAAATAATAAATATCATCACCTCCTCTGCCTCCACGGCGACCGGATGAAAAAAAGCCCTCGTTGAGCCCGTCGGGATGAAAACAAATGCCGAAATCATCATAATGGGAGTTTACGGGAGGCTTCATGTTTACCGGAGGAGCCCAGCTTCCGTCTTCCTGTTTTACAGATTTAAAAATATCGAGACCTCCCATACCGGGATGCCCGTCTGATGCAAAGTATAGAACAGAATCGCCCCTAAGAAACGGGAAAAGTTCGTTCCCGCGGGTATTAATTACTTCTCCAAGATTTCTCGGTGCCGTAAACTTATCTCGTTCATTTTCACGCGTTACCACCCATAAATCCCTTCCGCCGGCTCCTCCTTTCCTGGTCGAGGCAAAAATCATCATCGTTTCCGAAGGGTTGATGGCAGGATGTCCGAAAACAGAGGTACTGTCACCCCCAAGATCAATCTGCTCCGGTTCGCTCCATCCCCTCCCCTGCTTACTTGTTACATAAATCTGACAACCATTCACAGTCAGGTTTTCCTTTCCGCAACGGGTAAAATACATCTTTCCGAAATTTGCATTGAAGGAAGGTTGTCCCTCATTGAACGGTGTATTGATGGCTTCGGTCTGGTCGATGCTCACCGGCTGACTCCAGTTGTCCTTTGTATCTTGTCGCGTGGTGAAAAGGTCAGTAAAATTCAATCCTGTCCATTCGTCCGTATCCTTTCCCACCACACCGTCGCGGCTGGTGGTAAAAATGATTACTCTTCCGGTAGGATCGCTGTATGCCGGTGAAAAATCGTTTTCTCTGGAGTTAATTTTTTTAATACTTTCAATGGTGAAATTTGCAGGATTCTTTTCCCACTCAATGGCCAGCTTGCACGACTCCAGCCCGGTCAGTCCCAGCTCATCATCAGGCACACGTTCAAGAAACGTTTCATAATTGGTCAGGGCATCGTCATAATCACCATTGGCACGCTGCATGTCAGCCAGCCTGAGTAAAACCAGCGGTTCAATCCTGTCGTAGTTGACCCGCGTCAGTCTTTTGTAAAAAGCTTCCGCCCTCTTGGTCTGATTTGTCAGACGATAGCACTCGGCCATCTGGTACGAAATCCTGTTTCGCTCCACCTTATTGCGCTTCGAACGGGCATAGGCCTTTTTGTACTTGGGAATGGCCAGCGAATATCTCAGGTTTTCAAAATCGTCGTCGGCAGCCTGTGCTTTTCGGCTTTGTGCATTGGCTGATCCGAAAAATGATAAAACCAGTACGATTGTCAGAAGGATAAAGAAACTATGGAATGATTTCATGTTCGATTTTGCTCTAACCAGAATGTTTATTGTTACGTTTGATGCCAAAACAAAAAGTGATTGGTAAACGAAGGCACTCATACCTTTAGTATTCAGTGTTTACTGCTCCTTCAACTTACCGTCGGATCGTGCATCAGTTGTTTTCTCATCATTGAGGTGATACAGGTCATCAGTTTTATCAGCCATGGGTTTGCCCGGTTGATTTATGGATTGGATATCAATCTTCGGATTCAGCTCCTGCAGCTCCTGCCCGATATCGTTTTTTACCTTGGTGGCAGTTCTCCTGATCTCTCCGGTTTCCCGGTCAATCTCACTGCGAATGTCATTGGTTGCACGCTTAATTTCACTAATCCCTCTGCCAAGTATTCTGGCAATCTCCGGGATCTTATCCGGTCCAAAGATGAGAAAGATCACCAGTACAATGACAAAAAGCTCTCCTCCGCTGATATTGAAAAATCCCAGAACCACGTCAATAGATTAATAATGAATTATTGCCTGCAAAGGTAAACAAAAAGCCCCGACCATATTCATTGATAGTCGGGGCTAAAAATTCATTTTATCAAAACATCTGCAATTATCAGGATTGTTTTTTCTTTTTGCTCATGAGCATATCGTAAGCAAGGGGACTTGCAACAAAAAGTGAAGAGTAGGTCCCTACCAGAATACCCATGAAGAGTGCAAAAGTAAAACCACGGATCACTTCACCGCCAAAAATGAAGATCATCAGCAATACCAGAAGCGTAGTGCCCGAAGTGTTAAGAGTTCTGGCAAGTGTGCTGTTCAGACCATCATTGATGTTGGTCTTCAGGTGCTTTTTGGGATGCAGGGAAAGATATTCCCTGATACGGTCGAAGACAATTACGGTGTCGTTGATCGAGTAACCGATAATGGTGAGTATGGCCGCAATAAAAGCCTGATCTATTTCAAGGTTGAATGGCAATACATTATAAAATACAGAGAACAGGCTGATGGTGATCAGCGAGTCATGAAACAGCGCAATTACACCCGACAAACCAAACTGCCAGCGTTTAAAACGAATGGCAATGTATGCAAAAATGACCAATAGTGCAATTACAATACTCATCACTGCACGGTTACGAATGTCGGAAGCAATGGTCGGCCCTACTTTTTGTGAACTCAGAATACCGATCAGCTTTTCAGCATCGGTTTCGGCAGTAAAGTCCTTGTAGGTAATGCTTTGATCACTGTAAAACACTTTCAGGTTTTCATAAAGCTTACGTTGAATAATGGAATCAACAGCAGGAGAATCATCATCAATTCTGTATTTTGTGGTGATCTTAACCTGTGAGCTTGGACCAAAGGTTTTTACTTCGGGCTGCTGCTCAAAGGGCTCAACCAGTGCTGCTCTTACTTCATTGGTGTTTACCGGATTGTCAAAACGAACCACATACGTCCTGCCTCCCGAAAAGTCAACCCCGTAGTTCACTCCTCTGAGCATCAGCGACCCCAGTCCGATAACGATGACAACAGTTGACAGAATATAGGCCTTTTTCCGCATGCCGAGAAAATCAATATTCACTGTTGCAAGTGCATTGTTGGTCAGATTATTGCCAAAAGCAATGGCTTTATTCTTTCTGAGATAATAATCGAAAATAATTCTCGAAATGAGAATGGCCGAGAACATTGACGACAAAATACCGATAATCAGAGTAGTAGCAAATCCCTGTACAGGACCTGTTCCAAAAGTATAAAGAACTATACCGGTAAGCAGCGTGGTAACGTTGCCGTCGATGATGGCAGAATAGGCATTTTTGTATCCGTCGCTGATAGCTAAGCGCATGCCTTTACCTGCCCTCACCTCCTCCTTGATACGCTCGTAGATAATTACGTTGGCATCCACAGCCATACCAAGGGTGAGCACAATACCGGCAATACCGGGCAGCGTAAGCACTGCTCCAAGCGAGGCAAGTACACCAAAAATAAAAAGAATATTGGTGAGCAGGGCAAGGTCGGCAACCCAGCCTGCTTTGTTATAGTATAAAACCATGTAAAGCAACACCATTACAAAGGCAATGATGAAAGAGGTAAGTCCGTTGGTTACAGCAACGCGGCCAAGTGACGGCCCTACCACTGCTTCTTCAACGATGCGTGCCGGAGCAGGCAGCTTACCGGCTTTCAAAATATTGGCAAGGTCCTGGGCTTCGGCTACTTCAAAATTACCGGTGATGGACGAACGACCATTGGGAATTTCATCATTGACATTGGGAGCAGAATAAACATAACCGTCCAGCACAATAGCTATCTGACGGCCGATATTCTCCCCCGTCATACTGCGCCATATCCTTGCTCCTTCACTGTTCATGGTCATCGTTACTTCAACACGTCCGCTTGTGGGTTCAAAATCCTGACGGGCATCCACAATTGCACTTCCGTCCAGACGGGGTTTCCCATCTCTGGTGGTAACTTTCAGGGCAACAAGTTCGAGCAGTCCGGGAGCCCATTTCTCCGGTTTTATCTTCCAGGCTAACTTAAGATTCCGTGGAAAAACATCATTCACCTTGCGTAGGTAATCGTTGATGCGGGCTGTATCTTTAATCTCTGCAAAACCAACCGTTGCATTCGGTGCCGGTTGCCATCCCCCGTTTTCGGTCTGCTGAAGATTAGGACGCAGATAGGCAAACAACGGATTGGTCCTGGCAATCTCTTCTGTTGATTTTGCAAGGGTATCAGCAGCAGTATCCCCAATTTCTTCAATGAGTTTGGAGGTGGTGGTATCGGCAAGACTGTCAGTAGTGGCTTCAACAACTTCGGTGGCAGCAGGTTCAGTGGTTTCTGAAGTTGCTGTTTCAGGAGCTGCAGTAGTATTATCAGCAGTAGCTTCGGCATCTTCAGTTTCCTCAAGATTGAGAATTTTTACCAGCCGCTGGTCTGCAGTTTCAAAGTAGGTATAAACATCAGGATAATTGAAGGTTTCCCAAAACTCAAGCTGGGCAGTCCCCTGTAAAAGTTTTCTGACACGCTCCGGTTCTTTGATCCCCGGCAGCTCTACCAAAATCCTTCCTGCTGTCTGCAACTTCTGGATATTGGGCTGCGTTACGCCAAAACGGTCAATACGTGATCGTAAAATATTAAAAGTACGATCAATTGCCTGATCCGTCTCTTCACGGAGAACATCCAAAACCTCGTCATTTGTCGAATTGAAGGTTATTCTGTCCTTAAACTCAGACATAAAAACCGATGCCAGTTGAAAATTCGGATCTATTTCGTTGATGGATTCGCCAAAAAGGGTAACAAAATCTTCCTGACTTGTCCGCTCCTTTATTTTAGCCATGCTGATAGCCTCGGTAAAAGTCGGATTCTGGCTGTTCCCCGACAAGGCAGTGATGATGTCTGCAACCGCAACCTGCATGGTGACGTTCATTCCCCCTTTCAGGTCAAGCCCCAGGTTCAGTTCGCGTTCCTTAACTTCCTTGTATGTATATTTTCTCAGCAAAATATTGTAAACAACCTCATTTGACATAGAGTCCAGATAATACACTTCTCTGGCTTTCGCAATGGAGTCGTAAACAAACTGCCGTCTGGCTACATCATCCCCCGAAAGAACATCCACCAGTCGGTTTGTTTCTTCACTGTGTGCGTATGCACGTGCTTTCTTTTCTACTCTCGTTGTAACGTAAGTAAAGGATAAGTGAAATAAACATACCAGAGCAAACAGAATGGCAATGCCCTTGATAAATCCTTTGTTTTGCATTTGTAAATTGATTTTGAATAATAATTACTTCAAATAGAACTACCTTAAAATTTTGAGGGTGCAAATATAGAACAACATTTACAATTAACAAGTAACATGAATCAACAAAATCTTGGAATATCTCTGCTGATGCTTTCTGTACTTTGCTTTCAGGCAATACCACTGACTGCCTTCAGCTTAGTTTTTTACCGGCAGCCATGCGTATTTTTTATCATAATCAAGCATTTGCAAGGTAAAATCCTCAGGATAGCTGATCGTAACATCCGTTATCTCTCCGTTTTGATATTCCGGAACCAGCACAGGATTGATAAACCCCGAAAATCTCGCGATATTTAAAGCCTTCCAGCGTCGGAGCACTTCCTGATGCAGCACGGGATCAACCCTGACACCGTAATCTTCAACCAGTTTCCTCGCTGCTGCATAATCTCCCTCCGACTTGATGCGCTGGATTTCCCATAAAAGTTTGCCAAACAATTCTCGTAGTTTTTCGTAATCGTTAATCACAAAAAATGTTTTTCCGTCACGGATTTTTTTCTCCACTACATTTTCAGGTAATCCTTTTTCATAGGCCCAAGCTGCAATCAACTGCCGGTTTCGCATGTGCGATTCCTCGAGATTCTTTCCCGGCTCAATCCCCGCGAGCTGCACCATCATCCCGCCGGTGATATAGTTATCATAAGCTGCATATCCGGTTTCCTGATCGGGCATCAGCCCCAGCTCAATCAGCTTCGGGTCGGTGGCAAAATATAGTGCAAACAAATCGGCACGCGCCTCTTCTATGGTAGAAGCATAATTTTTAAGCGTATCAGCAGGATTCCCTGTGCCGGGTTTCAATTTACCGGAACCGTGTCCGATAATTTCATGCAGGTCAACATGCAACAGGTAAGACTGATTACCATGGGTGCGCTGCCTTTCAGCCTGAACATCCGACCATGCAAAAGCTTCTATGACACCTGATTCGCGCGAAGCTTCATTGTGTGCCGTCATGATGTTGATCAGCACAACTGACCTCGAACCATGCTCTGCCCTGATCCAGTCAGCATTAGGTAAATTGATGCCTACCGGAGAGGAAGGCGAACAATCTCCTGCTTCCACCACCACATGAATGGCTTTTGCCATGACTCCCGTAACAGCTTCTTTGCGGTATTGCGGCGGAATGGGCGCATGATCTTCAAACCATTGCGCATTTTCGCTGATGATCTTCGTTCGTCGGGTAGCTTCCTCATCACGCACCGAAACCACTGATTCCCAGGTTGCCTTTCGTCCCAGCGGATCGCCATATACTTCGATGAAACCATTCACTGCATCCACCTGCGGTTCACGGTCATTCAGCCATAAAATATTGTATTCATCAAACTTTTTCAGGTCTCCTGTCCGGTAAAATTCGATCAGCTTGTTAAATGCAGCCTCCTGTGCTTCATTTTCGGCTGTCTTCGCAGCTTTCTCCAACCAGTAAACAATCCGCTCAATGGCAGCCGAGTACATACCCCCCACCCGCCATACTTTCTCCTTTAGCGCTGCACCTTCCTTCACCAGTTTCGAATTCAGCCCGTACGAAACAGGTCTGTCCTTGTCGTCAGGAATCAGCCTTTCATAATACAATCCGGCTTCTTCCTGCGTAACTCCTTCGTAAAAATTATTTGCCGAAGCAGCCACCAGATCAGTCCCTTCATCCAGACAAACCCGCTTGCTGTCAGTATGCTTGTCGAAAATCAGCAACAGAATGTATTCCGTGAATGCTTCCAGACTGCTGAATTCATCGGGAACAGTTATTTCCTCACTGCTTGCCGGCAGACTGCGGAAATATTCCTGCGAAAAATCCGGAACCAGTTTTTCCATCGAATAATGATGATGGATTCCGTTCGAAAACCAGACTTTTTTTACATACAGCAAAAACTTCTTCCAGTCTTCAGTGGTGCGGTCTCCCTTAAAACCACTTACGATCTGCCCGAGCATCCGCCGGATCAGCAGATTGTACCTGTAGTTCTGATCCCAGATAATATCACGGCCCGACAACGCTGCTTCATAAAGATAATAAACCAGCAATTTCTTTTTCAGCGGCAATGCCTCAAATCCCGGAACCTGATATCGCAATATCCGGTAATCGTCAAACTGCTCGGCAATTACCCTGAAATCCTCTTTAAATGCCATTTTTGGTAATTATAAATGAATAAATCCGTTTTGCCGGCAAAAATAATGTTGATCACCATTTCCGGCATTCAATGGTCTTAGGTATGCTTTGACCGGCATTGAACAAAACAGGCAAAGAAATTACCGCCTGTCAGGCTTCCAGCATTGCTTTTACAATGTTGAAGGCTCCTTCATAAATCTGACTGATACTGGCATTGAGCATGTAGCAGGGGGTCGTGAAAAACTTGTGCTTTTTGTCCTGTATCACTTCGCCGTGAGTCGTTTTAATGTGCTTCCCTCCCATTTTTTCTATTCCCTCAATGGTCCCTTTGTCCTCGCCTACTGTTAGTTCAACCTCTCCGAAAAGCCTGGCAAGGATCACCGGGGCAATACACAGCGCCCCGATCGGTTTGCCCGCTGCATGTGCATTTCTGAGCACTTTTTCCACATCCGGGTGTACATCGCAGGCATCGCCTTTGAAAGCAAAATTGCAAAGATTTTTTGCAACACCAAATCCGCCCGGCATGATCACTGCATCAAACTTATCTGGTTGTAAGGTCTTCAGATCGGCAATTTTACCCCGCGCTATCCGGGCCGATTCCACCAGTACATTGCGCTGTTCTTTCATCTCCTTGCCGGTCAGATGATTGATAACATGATGCTGAACAACATCTGGTGCAAATATTTCATAGGTGGCCCCCTGCTGCGCAATGGCCAGCAGCGTCAATGTGGCTTCATGGATTTCTGCTCCGTCATAAACACCACAGCCTGAAAGAATTACTGCAAACTTTTTCATAATTTATCCCTCATTGATTGTTAACTGATAAAAAAAAACTTTGTTTAACAAAATAAACAATTTGCTGTTATTGTTTGCAAAACTAAAAAGTTTAACCGTGATGACACCATTCATTTTTAAAAAAGTAACAGCATGTTGTGCTAAAATATCATTGACACTTTTCCTTCTGCTCTATGCAGGAATTACGTTTTCGCAATCTTACGCAGGATTCAGTGCCGAAAATGCCCTCCGTCATATCGGATATCTGGCTTCTGATCAGCTCAGAGGACGAAAAGCGGGTAGTCAGGAAGGCCTGATTGCAGCACAATACATCAGGGATCATTTTAAGCAACTGGGAATGACACTTCCCGGCGACAACGGCCTGCAACCCTTTGAAGTCATTACCGGAATTTCACTGGACGAAGGCAATTTCCTTACCATCGGCGATCATAGTCTCACACCCGGCGAAGATTATACCCCACTGCCTTTCAGTATCAGTGCCGACCTTTCCGCAAACCTTGTTTTTGTTGGTTATGGATTTGACCTCACCAGCGATACACTCACATGGAACGATTTCGGTGGTGTTGACCTGAAAGGTAAATGGGCAGTAATACTGAGAGGAACACTTACCTCTTCTTCCGGAAAAGAACTTATACCTGCCAATGCCGACGAACGTTTTAAGGTGATGATCGCTCAGGATCATGGCGCAGCAGGCGTAATCTTTGTTTCCGGTACTATGACCGACCAAAGCGACAACCTGTTGAAGCTTTCCTATGATAAAAGCCCTGCTACTGCCACCATTCCTGTAGTACAGATCAAACGGGAATTTCTCGACGGTCAGCTTGCTCCTCTCCACCTGCGCATCGAAGACCTCGAAAAAGAAATTTCAGACAATAAAAAGCCAAAATCAATGGAATGGCCGATCACTGTTACTGCTTCTGTAAAACTGTCAAAAGTCCGGTCAACAGCTTATAACGTTGTCGGAATTATTGAGGGCAGCGATCCTGAACTTCGCAGGCAGTCAGTCATCATTGGCGCTCATTTCGATCACCTCGGAACAGGCGGTTATGGCTCAGGTTCAAGAGTTCCCGACACGATGGCCATACATTATGGCGCCGACGATAACGCCTCCGGTGTTTCAGGTATCCTCCTGCTGGCAGAATACTTTTCCCGGCCGGAACACAGACCCGCCCGTACATTGGTTTTTGTAGCCTTCGATGCTGAAGAAATAGGACTGATAGGAAGCAGGTTCTTTGCCGAAAATCCGCTCACCGACCTCAAAAATACTTATGTCATGGTCAACTTCGATATGATAGGACGGCTGAAAGAAACCAATACCCTGTCGGTCGGTGGTACCGGAACTGCCGTCGAATTCGACTCCTTGCTCAATCAACTGGCAAACCGGCATCCGCTCGCCTTAAGCCGCTCTCCTGAAGGTTTTGGCCCCTCAGACCATGCATCCTTCTATGCAAAAAATATCCCCGTTCTCTTTATCTCCACCGGTGCCCATGCCGACTACCACACCCCGCGCGATAATGTGGCCGGTATCAATGCCGAAGGAATGACCACTGTACTGGATTTCAGCGCTGACCTCATCACTGCTCTCGCCGGTAGTAACGAAAAACTTACCTTCACCGAAGCCGGACCATCCTCACGTGCCAGTCATCGCTACAACTTCAAAGTTACCCTCGGCATAATGCCGGATATGACCTCGGCCGGCAACGACGGACTGCGCGTTGAAGCCGTCAGACCGGGTGCTCCGGCTTCCGGCGGTGGTATGCTCAAAGGCGATATCATCACTGCCATCGACGGGAATCCTGTCGGAAATATCTATGATTATATGGGCCGGCTTAAAAATCTGAATCCCGGTCAGATCATCACTGTTGATGTTATGCGCAACGGACAACACGAAGTACTCCTCATTCATCTGTAAACAGTTATGGAAAAATTCACCGACATCATCAATGGCAACAAACCTGTGCTGGTTGATTTTTCCGCAGAATGGTGCGGACCCTGCAAAATGATGGCTCCTATCCTCCGTGAAGTAGCACAGAAAATCGGCGACAAAGCAAGAATTATCAAAATCGATGTTGACCGCAACCCTGCTATTGCCCGTAAATATCAGATCGTAAGTGTTCCTACCCTGATGATTTTCAAAAATGGTAAGATTCTAATGCGCCAATCAGGTGTGATAGCTGCCGCAAATTTGATCGGGTTTCTTGAAAAATACAGCCGGAACTGACCGTCATTCCCGCTTTTATCTGCCCTTACCGATTTGAAGCTGCAAACGTTTAAAATCAT
>Ga0116152_10004045_pt1 | contig 11644 bp, 15 predicted proteins | sample AD_UKC119_MetaG_FD_89894 | JGI IMG/M metagenome (GOLD analysis project Ga0116152, IMG submission 89894) | Active sludge microbial communities of municipal wastewater-treating anaerobic digesters from Hong Kong - AD_UKC119_MetaG | ecosystem: Engineered > Bioreactor > Anaerobic > Digestate...
ACTTCGTCATCGGATGCTGGGCTCTTCTGCTGGTTCTCGCTCCCCGGTGGTTCTCCGAGAACTTCACCTCCGAGATTATATTCATCGTCCTGATCGTAACACCAATCCTCCACAGGGCTACGAACATAATCGGGTACAAGATCAAAGCTAAGAAGGAGCCGTGGTGAAGAAGATCGACCGGTTTTCATTGCAAACCCCGGTGTTTTCAGGTTGTAAACAGCTTTTATCCAGGATTCGATGGTTTTTTTCTCGGTATCATCAGCTTTTTTCTGGGGGAATGCCCTTAAACTTCCGAAAATCCCTATTATATAATTCAATCTTTGATTATTCATTTTTGTCCCGTTCGGCCCCTCCAAACCCGAGACGAAAAAAGAAAAATGAGGGTAACATCGCAATTTCGAAAGCTTTATAAGTCCAGTAACCGATAGTCAGTACGTTACTCGCCAAATTTTTCATAGATTACTATGATTTGGCAAGAATTAAAAAGGAGGAGAGCAAATGGACATGGTTAGCATGGGGCTCCTGGCAGCTATGGGTGCCCTTGCGACAGTAGCCGGTGCAAGCGAGGACTTAGAGTCCGATGTGGGTTCTCAGAGCAACCCCAACTCGCAGGTCCAGTTGGCTGCTCAGGTGGGTCATCCCCACAGAATTTACAACAAAGCCATTTCTGGAGAGCCACCATCGAACGCTCTTTACGCCAGCCTTGCCGCAGTTACAGCTAGTGTCTTAATGTCCGGGTATGGCATGAACGCGTTCTTTGCGATCGCCATCGGTGCGGTCGTCGCTTCGATATTCAACGGCATCTATTCAGTTACCGCCTATATGGGCAGGAATACGAGCCAGGCGCGATTCAACCAGTACGTCTACCTGGACGTTCTGCGCACTCACACCACCGCCATCATGGCACATGCGTACATTACTGCCTTCTGCGTTGTCGGCATCTCCTACATCATGACAGCCCCGTGGCTTCCGATTCAGCATCCCTTCCCGATGCCCCTGGTGGCATTGATATGGGGTCTTGCCATCGGTGCCATCGGCTCGTCGACCGGAGACGTTCACTATGGAGGAGAGAGGGAGTTTCAGAACTACATATTCGGTGCGGGGCTCAACGCCGCCAACTCCGGTGACATAGTCACCAAGGCCGAGGCTGGCCTGAGAAGCTCCATCGACAACGTCTGGTTCTGTGCTCGGTTCGGAGGCCCAGTCACTGGTATGGCCTTCGGGTTGACCGTCTTCCTGGACAACTGGCGGACCACCATCTTCGATCCGGCCACCCAGGGATGGTATGCGGTGCTGACCGGGATAGTGATCGTCATTCTGTTCATCGTCTACAACAGAATCCTAGAGGTCAGAGCGAGAAAGAGGTACGGGCCCTATCCCGAATACAAGGGGGACATTGAGGCATGATTCCTCCGATTGACTCTAGCATGCTAGTGCACATAATTGAGATCGTCATTGGCGGGTTATTGGTGGGCATCGGCGTCCACTTCGTGCCTGTCGGTGGCGCTCCAGCTGCCATGGCCCAGGCCACCGGTGTGGGGACGGGCACAGTGCAGCTTGCTGCCGGCTCTGGCCTCACCGGCCTCTTGAGCGCCGGCCTGATGTTGAATTATACAGACAACATGTTTCTGGTGGTTATAAGTGGTGCCGTAGGCGCCATGATAATGATAGACGCCACCATGATCGTGGGCAACTGGGTCTACATCTATGGTGTTGGTACTCCTCTGGCATCTGCCAAGGCGAACTACGACCCGATAACCAAAGATTCCCAGGCACCTTACGTCGCCCCAGGGACCGTCGGCCAGGGGATACCCACCGTCTGCTTCGTCAGCGGAACCATCGGAGGTCTCCTCGGTGGAGCTGGTGGATCCCTGATCTACTACGTCCTCTATCAGATCAACCGGGACCCGGGGCTCTCAGCCTTCTTCGCCATCGGGATCTTCGTGGTGAACGCCGTCATCGCATCCTACAACATCCAGGGGACGATCGAAGGGTTCCACGACCCCAAGTTCAAGCGGGTTCCTCGGGCCTTCCAGGTCTGTTTGGTGGCATCGCTGATCATAGCAATATTTGCCGTGCTGATTTCGGGAGGTCACTGATATGAGCGTTGCAGCAGGTGGAGGAGAAGCGAAGATCGACAAGACGAAGCTGAATATGTACGGCCTCGGCGGTGGAATCCTCGGCATATACCTGGCCCACGTCCTGAATGACGTCACCGGGACCGCCTACTTCTCGTTCCTGGCGGGCCTCGGGGTCATCGCCGCAGTGGTGATGGGCGCCGACGCCACCCGGAGAGTCTGCAGCTACGGTATCGGCACGGGTGTCCCGTCCATCGGCCTCATGGCCATGGGCATGGGGCTTGTCGCGGCGATGTTCGGCCTCTCAATCGGAGGAGTTGCAGGCCCGATCATAGGGATCGCCGTCTCCATGGGGTTCGGATACTTCGTCGGCCTTCTCACTAACAAGATCATCAAGATGAACATCCCCGTCATGGAGGAGACTCTGATGACCCTGGGCGGCGCTGGTGCAATCGTTCTGATAGGCTTGGGCGTCATGGTATCCGGAGTGATCGACTATCCGATCATCATCGGAAACGTCATCGATACTGGATACATAGCGATAATCTTCATCGCCGGAAGCCTAGCCATATTGCACCCCTTCAACGCGAACCTCGGGCCCGATGAGACCCAGGACAGAACCCTCATTCACGCCGTCTCGACGGGTGCCCTGGCGATGTTCGCCGCAGGTCTCGCGTCCCTATATACCATAGGCTCCGAGGGGATAATCTCGGTGATCATAGCCGCCATCGTCTGGATCGTCTTCTTCAAGCGGTACTTCGCGCTTGTCAAGAGGGACTCTGCTGGCGTCAAAGGGACCGGTCTTCTTCCTGAGGGAGGTCTGTAGATGGGAATTGTTAGAGCTGCTCCCTCTGATCTGCATCTGGTCTTCGACCCCCTCGAGGGGATGATCGCAGAGGAGAGGGATGACGTCGTCCAATTCGCTCTGGACCCGATAATGGCCCAGATCGATGAGATAAACAAGGTCGCCGACGACCTGGTGAACTCGCTCGACCCCCGGGCGCCCCTCCTGAACTCTTACAAGGGAAGAGAGGGCGCAAGCTACATGGCGGGGATTTATACCAACATCTGGTACGGGTTCATCATCGGCCTAGTCGTCGCCTTCGTGTACTTAATCTCCCATGGAGGTGTGTTCTAAATGGCCAACAAGAAGCCGACATCTGACCCCTGGCCCTGGCTCACCGGCGAGTACGTGGTGGGAAACCCCGAAAGCCCGGTGGCCGTCGTGACATGTGGGTCTCACCTGAACAACACACCCTTCCTGGATGCGGGCGCGGCCCTGGCGGGCCCCTGCAAGACAGAGAACATCGGCATCGAGAAGATGGTCGCCAACATAATCTCCAACCCCAACATCAGATTTCTGGTAATAACCGGGATGGAGGTCAAGGGCCACATCACGGGCCAGGCGATCGAGGCTTTTGCAGCAAACGGGATCGATCAGGAAGGGAGGATCGTGGGGGCCACGGGAGCCATCCCCTTCATCCAGAACCTGACCCCCGACGCGATTGAGAGGTTCAAAGAGCAGGTCGAGACGATCAACATCATCGACACCGAGGATACCGGCACCATCGTCTCCAAGATCAAGGAGTGCATCTCCAAGGATCCGGGCGCCCTCGACGTGGAGCCCATGGCCGTGGAGATCTCCGAAGGTGGAGAGGAGGAGGAAGCTCACGGGCTTCGTCCCATGGCAGGGGAGATCGCCAACATCCGGGCGAGGATGAAGCAGATCGAAACTGCAATGACCAGCATGGGGATCCAGAACAAGCACGCTGCCGGTGTCTACGCCGGGAAGATCGAAGGGATCGCAGCGGGACTGACAATAGTTCTGGTCCTCTTCGGTTTGATCCTCAGCATAGGAGGGATGTGAGATGGCAGATGAAGAGATGAAGACCGAAGAGGTCGCAGAAGTGGCGAAACCGATAACTGCCGACATCCCATACGGGAAGGGACTGCCCACCGTGTTGATGCCCTTCATGGGACCCTTTGACCAGATCACCGATAGCATCGTATACAAGGCACAGCTGGTGGCCAGAGATCAGAAGTTGAGTTCGGGCGTTAACGCCTCAATGCCCATCGGAGCCGTCGTAGGCTTCCTCTTCGCGATTCTGATGATTCTCTTGCCACTGTATTTATGACCTGAGGTGATACAGTTATGGCTCAAGATAATCGAGAGGTAGTACCCAGCGTCGTAGTCGATCAGGATCAGTACAGACAGGTCCTGGACCAGCTGACCAAGATCGATGAGAAGATAGAGTTCGTGAGTTCGGAGATCGCCCAGAGGCAGGGCAAGAAGCTCGGCAGAGATATAGGCATCCTTTACGGGGTCTGTGGAGGATTAATATTAGTGCTGGCATACTATTTGCTGGCAGTTGTGTGAGGGTTTGATATGTTCAGGTTTGACAAGAAGCAAGAGGTATTCGAGTTCGGCAAGATCAAGGTGGGAGGTCAGCCCGGCGAGTACCCCACCGTCTGCATAGGCACGATGTTCTATTCCCGGCACAAGATAGTGACCGACGAGGACAAGGGTCTCTTCGACGTTGCCGCCGCGGAGAAGCTGTGGAAAGACCAGGAAGAGATGAGCGACACCACTGGTAACCCCTGTTTCAACCAGATCGTCGCCGAGACCGACGAGGCGATGACCAAGTATCTGGACTGGTTCGTCGATATATCCGATGCGCCCTTCCTGGTGGACTCCAGCGCCCCCAGCGTTCGTGGGTTCGGTGTCAAGTACGCCACCGAGATCGGCGTCGCCGACAGGGCGATCCACAACTCCATCAACGCCAGCATCACCCCCGAGGAGTTCCAGGCCGTCAAGGAGAGCGATCTCGACGCCGCCATCGTCCTCGCCTTCAACGCCCTCGACTCCACCACCAAGGGGAAGATGGACGTTCTGACGAAGGCTGCAGGAGGCGCAGAGAAGGGAATGCTCGACTACGCAAAGGAGGCGGGGATTACAAGGCCCCTCATCGACGTCGCTGCCATGCCCCTGGGCAACGGCTCCGGCGCCACCATCAGGGCAGGGATGGCCGTCAAGGCTCTTCTCGGACTGCCCGTCGGCGCAGGCTACCACAACGGCGCCTCCGCCTGGGACTGGATGAAGAAGTACAAGAAGGTAAACAGAGCTGCCTTCCCGCCGGTGGACATCGGATCGAACCTCGTGGCCGGGATTGTGGGAGCCGACTATTACCTCTACGGCCCCATCGAGAACGCCACCATCGTCTTCCCAGCAGCTGCCATGGTCGACATCATGTGCGCAGAGAGCGCAAAAGAGCTCGGCCTGGAAGTCCTGGACCCGAACCACCCCATCAACAAGCTGCTCTGAACCCCCCTCTTTTTTTCTTTTTTTTTCCTTTTTGAGGCGATCTTCTTGCCGATTCGTGTGGAAATCAGGGCTGCCTTCGGCTCCGCCCGTTTTCGATGCCAGCGCTGTGGGTCCTGCTGTCATCACCGCCGTCCCGATGAGTTCGACGACCTGGTCCCTCCCGAGAGGCAGGCGGAGTTCGTGGAGAAGAGCAACCTGATCTACCTCACCGGAAAAGACATCGAGAAGATCAGCAGGAAGACGGGCCTGGCTCCCGAAGAGTTCGTCGACACCCTCTACGAGGAGAAGAAAGGGTCGGTGAGGGTCGAGGAGGGCGGGGGAAAGGTGATCCTCGACCTGCCGGTGATGAAGTCAAGGGTTTCGGACGGAGCCTGCGTCTTCTTCGAGGAAGGAAGGGGCTGCACCATCTACCCGGTGCGGCCGACGGCCTGCCGTCTATTCCCCTTCGTCGTCGCGGAGAAGTCCGGTCCCTCGGGGGTGATCATTCTCGAGATCGGCTACAACCCCACCTGTCCCGGCATGGGGAAGGGGAAGGAGCCGGACAGAAAGAGACTGGAGAAGCTCGTCGGTGACCAGTTCGTCGAGAGAATGGAGGCGATAGGCCCAACAGTCCAGAGGCTGAGGATGGAGGGGAAGATCCTCCCCGACGCCCGCATCTACAGGACGATGCCTGGGAAGAGGAAACGGCCTATCTGATCTGTCCTCCCTTCTCAGCCACCTTCTCAGCCGGTTAGCTGGCTCTAGAATACGATCGTCCAGCCCTGTCTTGAAGCGTCCTCTTTGGTGTAGCTCGCGCCGTCGACCTTCAGCCCTTTTCCGTCCAGAAGGGTGATGATCCCGCCCTGGTTGGATAAGACGACGTCTTCGCCCGAGAGGGCGACTTTGAGGACGTCGCCAGCTTTGATGGCGCCTTTGAGAGGGGACTTGTTCTTGTTCTTGTCGGCGAGGGCCCATCCTGCAAGGTCGATCGGATCGGGTGTCGTATTGAGGAGGAGGACGCTCTCGGAGCCCTGATCTGTGCCTTTCGGGTTTATCAGGGCTGCGATGATCCGGACGCTTCCGTCTCCGGTGGCCGGCGATTCGTCGATGCAGTGGCCCGCCGCATCGTCGGTGTGGAAGCACTGGGACTGGAAGGCGAGGAATATGGCGACCCATCGGCCCTCGTCGGGGAGGTGGATTATCAGGCCGCCGTCCTGGTAGACGCCGTCGTCATCCCTCCAGCTCTCGGAGTTCCCCTGGTTCATGTGGATGTCGTGGATGCCGCTTCCCGGCTTGAAGCCGAAGTACGTGTCCCGCTTGTTCTCCGGTCCCCACCTCTGGCCGAAGGCGTAGACGGCGCTCGTCTCCATCCCGATGGCCCGAGCGATGTACTTGTGGATCAGCTCGTTGAGGTCGTTGTCGGGGCCGGGGACGTTGTAGGGGAGGGGTCTCATCCTGGATGGATTGAAGAGGTTTCCACGGATGTAGTCGAGGGCCATCCCGCCGGGCTTCGATTCCAGGCCGACGAAGCCGAAGGGGAGGGCTGCCAGCTCCTCGACGATGGGGTGGCTGAAGTCCTCGTCCACGTAGTAGAGGAGATCCGACGGCGGCTCGCTCGACTTGACGTTGATCGCAATCCGATGCCTGAGGTCGGCGTCGACGGCCAGAACCTGAAAGTGGGGGCTCTCCCCCACACCGTTCTTGCTCTCGATCGCCTTTGCTTTCAGAACGCCGTATCCTTCAAGGGGCATATTAACACCTCTTATCTTGATCTTCCCTTGGAATAGTTTATGAGAGTTAAAACATTCCGTCCGATCCGTTCGATTTTCCGTCCGGCCGACCTTCTGCAAAGCCGGCCGAATGGTCCCCCATTATTTTCTCTCCTCCAGATACCTCTCCAGCCTCGCGAGACCCTCATTGATCCGCTCCAGGGAGCTCGCGTAGGAGAACCGGAGGTACCCCTCGCCGTTCGCGCCGAAGTCGACGCCGGGGGTGACGCCGACGTGGGCCTTTTCCAGTATGTCGAAGGCGAGGCTGTAGGAGTCGGACGAGAGGTGGCGGGCGTTGACGAAGACGTAGAAGGCGCCCGTCGGCTCGGTGGCGATCCCAAAGCCCAGCTCCCGGAGCCGCCGGATCATGAACCGCCGCCGCTCGCCGTAGGTCCGCCTCATCCGGGCGACGTCTTCGGCGGTCTTTTGGAGGGCTGCGATCCCCGCCCTCTGGACGACGGAGTTGGCGCAGATGAAGAGGTTCTGCTGCATCTTCTGGATCGGCCTTATGAACTTTTGCGGCGCGATCAGGTAGCCGAGGCGCAGGCCGGTCATGGCGTAGAGCTTTGAGAAGCCGTTGAGGACGATGGCGTCGTCTTTGAACTCCAGGATCGAGTGCTCCTTTCCATCGTAGACGAGGCCGTGATAGATCTCGTCGGATATGACCCGGACCCCCAGATCGGCGATCGCCCGCATCCTTCCAGCAGAGAGGACGATTCCCGTGGGGTTTGAGGGTGAATTGATGACGACCGCCTTCGTTCGATCGGAGATCCGGTCGGCGATCGCCTCGGCCGAGAGCTGGAAGCCGTCGGCCTCGGAGACGGGGACCGGGACCGAGACGCCGCCCGCGAACCTGATGAAGTTAGGGTAACAGGCGTAGCCTGGGTCGGATAAGATCACCTCGTCGCCAGCCTCCAGGAGGGCGGAGAAGACGAGCATCATCGCCGGCGACGTCCCGGAGCAGACTACGATCTGGTCGGGCTCGACGGTGACGCCGTACCGCTCATTGTAGTGCTCGGCGATCGCCTCCCGCAGCTGAGGGTCGCCGAGGCTGTGGGTGTAGTGGGTGTGCCCCTCGACGAGGGCCCGTTTCACCGCCTCGCAGACGGGGGTGGGGAGGTCGAAGTCGGGCTCGCCCACCTCCAGGTGGACGACGTCGATCCCCTCCCTCTCCATCGCCCTTGCGCGCTCCAGAACGTCCATCACCAAAAAGGGGGTCATCTCCTCTGCTCGTCTCGAGATCATGTCGATGGGCTCCTAACCTGATACGAAAAGACGACGTCGATAAGGACGATAGACCTTTCGATTGAGCTATATACATATAGCTCAATCATATCGCGATAGTGGGGGGGAGCCTCGTCTCCAACGAGACCCGAAGTACCATCGCGATCGAGCCGAATATCAGATCGATGCATCCTATGGAAGATCATCCTGGATCGGGGCCAAAATTACGCACCTCCCGCCAGGGATCTTTTGCCTTATTCAAGCAAAAATGTTGCAGTTCAATAAACTTATATGCAAGGAACAACAACCTGATACAACAGAGGTGCTGCGATGATGAAGATCAGGGTTGTCAGTTCCAAGAAGGAGATCGACGAGTTGAACAGAAACGAGCAGATGATACACTTGGCCTTCAGGGCTTCAAATACCGACATCTTCAGGCTCCTTCAGGCCTGCCCGCGACTGCGGGCGATACAGGTCCCATCATCCTATTACAAAACCATGTCCCATGCGGGGCAGATGTTTCTGGAGATGCAGGGCGTCGAGATCATAGAAGGAGACGTCTGGGGGCACCGGAAGGACATCGACGAATACTACACCGTCAATGACAAGGTGATTGAAAGGATTAACAACCTTCAGTCGGAAGGTGTAAACGTCGACGAGATTGCAGGCAGAGTCTCGCGGGAATCGAAGCTCTCCCCTGCCATGGTCAAGTACATGGTAAAACAGGCAACTTGAACGTTAAAGAAGCGCATCCGACCGCTGCCAGCGGAGAGAAACGCGTTCCGCGTAAACGGCAGGAGGTTAATCGTATTCGATTACGTTCATAATTTGGGAGGGCGGTTATAATGATGAAGATAAGGATAGTAAGCTCCAAAGATGACATAAACGGCATTGCGAGGGGCGATCGCACTGTTCATCTGGCCTACAGGGCCTCCAGCACCGATATGTTCAAACTTCTACAGTCCAGCCCCAGGCTCAGGGCGGTACAGGTCCCACCATCGTACTACAAGAATATGCCCGAAACCGCTCGGATCTTCCTCGATACTCAGGGAGTTGAGATCATCGAGGGTGACGTCTGGGGTCACAGGAAGGACATCGACGAGTATTACGTAATCAACGACGATGTCATCGAAAAGATAGAAAAACTCCAGTCCGATGGACTGAACGTTGACGAGATCTCATCCAGAGTCTCCTGGGAGTCGAAGCTCTCACCGGGAATGGTCAACTACATCATCAGGCAGTCTGCTTGATTTCCAGCTCGACCAAAAGCCCCGGGTCCGCCCGACCTGAGGAAGGCCCGGCGACCCGCACTCCAAAACCAATCCATTTGTTATTCTGCCTATAGATCCCCTTCGTCGATAGCTTCCAGCATCTCCACCATCCGGTCCAGAACCTCGGGGACACCCTCACCGCTCAATGTGGACATGGTCATCTCGGCGCCCTCGTAAGAGGAGAGGTCTGCCTTGTTTGCCACCACCAGCACCGGAAGATGAAGCCAGCTCTTGATATCAGTCAGAAGTTTAAGCTGGTCGGCGAGGGTGAAGCCGCAGTACTCGCTCGGGTCCAGGATGAAGAGGACGGCGCCCCGAAGGTGACGGAGGGCGGCGATCGCCTGAAGCTCGATCTCGTTTCTCATGGAGAGGGGCCTATCGAGGAGTCCCGGTGTGTCCACCACCTGGTACCTCTGATGATGGCGGGTGAAGTGGCCAACACCCACCCCTTTCGTAGTGAAGGGGTAGGTCGCGATCTCCGGCCTCGCCCCGGTGACGGCGGTCATGAAGCTCGACTTGCCGACGTTCGGGTATCCAGCGACGATGACAGTGGGGAGGTCCGGATCGACCGAGGGCATCTTCCTCAGCTTCTGGCGGGCATCGTTCAGGAAGAGCAGGTCGGGCTCTATCGACTTCATCACCGAGGCCATCCTGCCGAAGGCGGCCCGCCTCAGGGCCGGCTTGTCTGCCGTCCCTCTCATCCTCGTCAGGTGATCTCTGGTGATGGCCCGGATCTGAGAGCCGGCCCAGGATACCCTGGAGAGGTGAACCCTCATCTCGTCCACCCCCACGGCAGCGTCGGCGAGGTCGTGGTAGAAGGGCGGGATGTTCATGAAGGAGGGGTACTTTCGCACCAGGTTTGTCAGGTTGTCGGATAGGATGTTTCCAGCGGTCATGAGCATCGCCTCGTCCTTCTTCTGGCCCGTTGCCGCCCTCTTTGACCGTCTGAAGGCCCGATCCACCAGCTCCTGGGATGTGGGGACGGTTGGAAGCCTTTCGAACATAACCGCCATGGACGTTCCTTCCAGGAGATAAACTTTGAGTCCCAGGGGAGAGGCAAAACTCATCGAATAAAATGTTTGCGGAACATTTATATAAGATGGCCCCGAACAAGCTGAGGTGAGGTGACCTGTTGAAGAGGTTGGGCACCACCCATCATTTCGTCCAGAAGAAGTTGATTGTGCGCACAGAGGCGTCGAGCGGCGCAAAAGATACGGAACTTCCGAAGATCAATTCTGTCGTCGTAGATCAGAAGAAAACGAAGATCGGTCGGGTTTTTGACATATTCGGTCCGACGGATCGGCCCTACATCGTCGTCAAACCTTATCGGAACGTCGATGGGGCGGTTCACCTGGGAAAGAAACTCTATTTCGAGGAGCGCGGATTTGGTGGAAGAAATAGAAAAGATTAGGGAGATCGAACGGTCTGAGAAGGAGAAGATCCAGGAGAAGATCAAGCTCAGGCGAGAGAGGGAGAAGGTAGACGAGTTCGAGAAGTTCATCGTCGAGTGTCCCGAGTGCGGAAGCCACGCCCTGGTCCACGACTATGAGAGGGCGGAGCTCGTCTGCAGCGACTGCGGTCTGGTCATAGACGAGAACTTCATAGACCAGGGCCCCGAGTGGAGGGCCTTTGATCACGACCAGAGGATGAAGAGGTCGAGGGTTGGCGCTCCCATGACCTACACCATCCACGACAAGGGCCTATCGACGATGATAGACTGGAGGAACCGGGACTCCTACGGCAAGACCATCTCCTCCAAGAACAGGGCCCAGCTCTACCGTCTCCGAAAGTGGCAGCGGAGAATCAGAGTCAGCAACGCCACCGAGAGGAACCTCGCCTTCGCCCTCTCCGAGCTCGATCGGATGGCCTCGGCTCTGGGCCTCTCTCGGAACGTGAGGGAGACGGCGGCTGTGATCTACAGGAAGGCCGTCGACAAGAACCTGATCAGGGGAAGGAGCATCGAGGGAGTCGCCGCAGCGGCTCTTTATGCGGCCTGCAGGC
>Ga0116152_10004047_pt1 | contig 11641 bp, 9 predicted proteins | sample AD_UKC119_MetaG_FD_89894 | JGI IMG/M metagenome (GOLD analysis project Ga0116152, IMG submission 89894) | Active sludge microbial communities of municipal wastewater-treating anaerobic digesters from Hong Kong - AD_UKC119_MetaG | ecosystem: Engineered > Bioreactor > Anaerobic > Digestate...
CCACATGGCCTTGTAGTCGAGCAGCTTGTCGCGCGTCAGGTCGTTCTGGCGGAAGGTGTTCTCCGTATCAGCCCAGCCCTCGGGGCGCTCATCCGTGGCCGTGAGGTAGCGTTCGAAGGCGGTCTTGTCCGGCTTGGCAAGCAAGGCCAGCATGCCATCGTAGGTGGGCGGTGTGGCGCGCTCGAAGGCCACGTGACGCGCGTTCTTGCTGTAGTAGAGTGGCACCAGATCGCCATGGGCGCGTTCGCACCGGGCGAGCAGGAATAGGCCTTCCACCATTTCTCCGCGTGCCATCAACTTCTTGCCCAGGTACGGGTGCAGTTGCCCCAGGATGTTGCGACCGCTCTCCCGCAGCTCGGGGGTCTCGTTCACCAGGCGCACGAGCGAAAGGATGTTCGCGCGCGTGGCTTCGTTGAGGGTGGGACTGCTCATCACGCCGGAAAGGATCAGGTCCAGATGGGCCTGGGCCTTGATCAAGGGTGCGGCCTGCGGATGGTCCACCAGCTTTTCCAGCAGGTTCCGGCACGAGGGGAAGCGGCCCGCAACGAAGCTCAGGTGCCCGTCCAGCAGGTTCAACAAGGGCCGGTCTTCGGCGTCCGCCTGGGGGGCGATGCGACGGATGAAGGCCTGCACATCCTGCAGGTAGTCCATGTCCGCGCGCAGGACCTCTTCGGGCTGCACGCCTCCTTCCGGAGCCGACCATTGACGAATGGCCGCGCCATAGTCGGTGAGGTCCGTGGTGAGCAGCCAATCCTCCAACTTGTTCACCTCGCGGGTGAGCAGCAGGGGGAGGTGCGCGTTGCCGGGATCCCACGCAGCGATGCGCTCCAGGTCGTTCAGCGCACGTCCCGGATGCTGCAGGTCGCGCATCACCAGCAAGGTCGCGCCCTGGGCATCGCTGGTGGCGAGCGTCAGGTAGTTCTCCACTTCACTGCTCGCGAACAACTGCGTCATGCGGAACTGCTTGTCCGTGGCGCGTTCGAATGCTTCTGCGAAGGCGAGATCGCGCTGCGGCTCGGGCAGCATGTTGGCCAGGTAGAAGGCGGCGGCACCTTCCATCCACGTGCTGTTCCGCAAGGGCGCCAGATGCTTCTCGTAGATGGGGCGTACGTCCAGGTCCGGGCGCTCGGGATCGTGCGCATAGTGCGCCAGACGGACCAGCTGGAAGGCAAGGCGCGCCCGCAGTTGTGGATGCTCCGCGCGCTTCAGCTGTTTCACGCCATCCGCCCATGCCTTGCGGATACCGTCGCCGTCGTGTGCGATGAAGCCCCAGGGATCATCGCTGTTCACCAATTGCTCGCAGCGTTTGGCGTAGGCGATGTAGACTGGCCAGCCCTGCTTCATCTGCTTCAACCGGGCGAGGAAAGCGTTGCTGCGGAACAGGGAGTCCTGGTCTTTTTCGAACTGATCCAGGTCGATGCCATAGAGCACCTGCTCCATCGCCGCGTCCGGCACATCATCACCGATCACCGCATGCCACTCACGCAGGTTCGCCGCATAGGGCAGCTGGGTGATCTCGTCGTAGTCCGGACCGTTGAGCAGTTCGGTGGTGAAGTAGAAGGCGTGGAGCGGTCGCGCCCCGGCCAGTTCCGGTTGCAGCAGCCAGAAGCGGAAGGCCTCCGACTGGAAGTCCCAACCGCAACTGTTCAGTGTGGCCGGACGCATCCCCAGTACGAGGGCGAAGAGAAGGGCGCGCTTCATCATCGGGTGCTGTCCATGACAGGTTCGAGCATGGTGGTGTCCGGCACGATCCACATCGTATCGATCTTTACTTCGGCCTCTTCCATGATCGCCCCGTTGTCGAAGAAGGGGCTTGTTCGCAGCCTGCCGAAGCGCGTGAAGCCATCGCGCACCACCGCCCGCGAGTAGCCCTGGAAGTTGTGCGTACCGGTCTCGAAGTAGGCCACCGCAAGTGTGTCGCTGTTGACCGCCTGGCTCGCCAGCCCCGCCACCTGCTTGAGCACCTGCGGGCTGATCTTCTCCACACGGATCTCATCGCCGAGGTGCAGCGCGGGCATCTGGTCGTTGTCCTCGTTCACCACCTGCAACAGGCCACCGGACCGTCCAGTAACGAGCCCCAGGTCGATCGCCCGGTCGACCTCTTCTTCACGCAGGATGCCGAGGAACGTCCCCTTGCGGAACTGCACTCCCCACGAGAAGGCAGGCAGGCCGATGTCCAGCGGAAGGGGATAGGGCTCATTGCTTGTGAAGTACGGGGCGGCCGTGGCTTCGTTGAAGATGGAGTTGCTGGTGCCAGGGGCGGTGAGGCGACCCACGTTGTAGGGCATGAGCATGCCGCGATCCGCCGGTGGTACCCCTGTCTTCGCAGGTTGCGCGTATTGGTGCAGCCGGATCGTCACCGTGAGCGGCACGTCCAGGCTGTCGTTCATGATGCGTGTGAGGTGGAAGAAGGGCTTGCGCGTCTTCTCCGTCCAGTCACAATCCAGCAGCACGCCGTGGATGGTCTCCGGACATTCCATGCGGAGCTTGCGCAGCAACTTGGTGGCCAGTTCGGCCACTTCCGCATCGCTGAGCTTGAGGAAGGTGCCGTTGGTGATGTAGATGCTCGGCACCAGCTCCACCTTGTCCTTCCAGTTGCCGGGATAACCCCAGGAGCTGCGCCATTGGTGGGGCACCCGTGCCGAAGAGATGGGATGAGCACCATGGGCCGAGTTCCAGTCGATGTCCAACAGTTTGAGGTAGACCCGCTGGAGTCCGTTCGTTTCGATGGCCTGCGACTCGGCCCCGTCCAGCCAGGAACTGTTGCGCCAGCGGAATGCGGCGGGTATCACGACGGGTTCCGGCGGCTCCGGCAGGAAGGCCTGAAGCATGAACGGGAGGAGGAGGAACGCTGGCAGCCAGCGCAGGAGGCGATGCATGCGGGTGGAGGAGGAACGCGATCGCGAAGGTGGTATTTCGGACCGGTTCAAACGCTCGGCGGTGAGTGGTCACGAGTTTTCGGGAACCGTAACGCGCAGCTTAAGATCGCCCTTCGGGCTGCGCGAGTTCCTTTCGAACCCTATTGCATTGCCGGAATCTCAGTGAGCACCAGATCGAGCGCGGTTCTGCCGCCTCGCCTATGCACGAGATCGTTCACGCTCGCTTCCAAGCGCAATTTCGACAGGCGCGTTAACTGAACATGGACAGCTGCCCGAGCTCCGGACGCTGGAAGCGTGAACAGTCCAATTCGGGAAATTGCCTGTCCGCGAAATGCCTGCGGCGCATCAGCGCGAAGACCTGGCGGATGTTCTCGGCAAAGTGACCTTCACCGCGTAACCGTCGTCCGAAGCGGCTGTCGTTCGTGTGCCCGCCATGCGCATCGCGGATCTGGGCGAGGACCTTCTCTGCGCGGTCCGGGAAGTGGGCGCGGAGCCAGGCCTCGAAGACGGGCTTCACAGCGCCGTTGGTCCGAACGACGGTGTAGCTCGCGCCCAGCGCACCGGCGTTCGCAGCGGCCTCGATCAAGGTGGGCACTTCCTGTTCGTTCAGTGCGGGGATGATGGGCGCGATCATCGCGAAGACCGGCACCCCCGCTTTGGTCAGGGTCTCCATTGCCTTTAGCCGGTTCGCTCCGGTGCTGGTGCGTGGCTCCATCACGCGTCGCAGGTCCTCGTTCAACGTGGTGAAGCTGATGGCGACGCTCACCAGGTCCATGGCAGCCAGCTCGCGCAGGATGTCCAGGTCGCGAAGGACCAGGGCGTTCTTCGTGATCATGCCCACGGGATGGCGGAATTCGAGCAACACCTCGAGCATGCGGCGCGTGATGCGTTCCGTGCGCTCCACCGGTTGGTAGCAGTCGGTGTTCCCACTGAACATAATGGGCTCAGGCTTCCACTTGCGGTCCATGAAGGTGGCGCGCAGCAGATCCGGCGCATTGCGTTTCACCAGGATCACGCGCTCGAAATCAAGACCCGCACTGTAGCCCCAGTATTCGTGTGTGGGCCGCGCGAAACAATAGGCGCAGCCGTGCTCGCAACCTTGGTAGGGGTTCATGCTCCAGTTCATGCGCAGGTCCGGGCTGTCCACTTTGTTCACGATCCGCTTCGCATGTTCCGGTACGTACCGGGTGGCGGGGTTGTCTTCCACCACCTCGTCAATGCCCTCCCAATGGGCCACGCCGTAGCTGTGCTGCAGGAAACGATTGCCCACCTGCGTGTTCGCACCACGCCCCTTGATGGCTTTCCCGTCGATCGGCATGCCGATAAGGTAGCGCCTTGATGAAGGCTTCCCGACAGCAGCCCTGCGGGAAGGATCGGGTCGGATCTACGGCGTTGGTGCCAGGGGCCTGTCGCGATCCGCAGCGATGACGGTTTCCACCTCTTCAAGCAGGGCGCTCACCGCAGGCGGATGGGCCGGCAATTGCAGCAGCAGTTGCCTGAGCTCATGCCGGATCGAGCGATCACCCTTGCCGTAGTCCCAGATGGAGCGGATGGTGCTGGCGAAGAGCAGCTCGAAAGGCCACTCCCGGCGGAGGACGCGGAGCTCACCGTTGTCATCCTTCAGTTGCAGTTCGGGATGCCGTTCCAACCGCACCAGAAAGAGGCGGAAGAGGCTGTGCAGGCTGAGCAAGGCCGTGCCGGGATCATTGAGGCCGGGGCTCAGGGCCTTCATCGCCACCTCGGTCAGTTCGCGGAAGCCGAAGGAGTAGTGGCCATCTATGGAAGCGGAATGCGAAAGGGGCACCAGGTGAAGAAGGCCCTCAAGCTCCTGTCCGGTGACCGGTCGGTCCGTGCGCAGGAGCGGTGCGCCGCGCAACACGTAACTGCCCGGCAGCTCATCGAATTCCACCCGGATGGCGTGCGACCGGCAGAAGCGCATCATCGCACTGGCCGAGAAGCCTTCGAACACACCGGAACTGGTCGCCCGCACCACGAAGGGCAGGGGTGCCCGTGCCTCCAGGACGACCGGCTCGGTCCTCGGCAGGGTGCCGTTCATCGCCTTTTCAGTGCGCGCCCGTATCCGTTCGATGATCACCTCGTACTTCACAGCACGCGTAATGAAGTGGAGGAAGTAGATGAAGAGGAAGATGTCCAGCACGGTCGCGATGATGAGCCCGTAGATGCTCAGGGAGGGCAGTGCGGCATCCACCTCGCCCTGGCGGATGATGGTGAGCAGGGTCAGTGCATGTACGATGGTGCCGATGTAGAGTCCCAGCACCGTTTGCTGGAAACGGTCGCCTATCAATTCGTCCAGGGTGCGGTTGCTGAGCTGCGCGGCGGCCTGGTTCAACACCACCATCACCATGGAGAAGCTGAACACGGCGAGGGATAGCACTCCGGCCGCCACGGTGGCCACGATCGTGCGCGCCGCTTCGGCATCCTTCAAGCTCAGCCAGGTGTGTGCGCGCTTCAGGTCCATGCCCCAGCCGGACCGGTCGAGCAGGAGCAGCGCGAAACCTCCCGCCATGAACGCGAGCATGATGAGCATCGGGAAGAAAGCGATGCTGGTGATCACCGCACGGTAGCGCAGCCGTAGCCAGGACCAGGTGTCACTCCACATGGTCGCGTTGGCTGTGTTGGATGGACATGTTACAAAGATGGTCAAGCGCGAAGGGAGGATCGCTCAAGGACCCGTTCAAGTCTTTATCAATGGACGATGTCGTAGCAAGTGGAAGTGGGGTATGTGCACACCGCACGTGCCACATATCGCGTATGTACCACCACACCTGCCAGGTCCGTTAAAGTATGCCAACGCTTTGTCAGTCCTGGGTTCGCTGCCGCCGTTGCCTTCCGGAACGATGATCGCAACGAGGGGACCAAACCCTACAACGATGAGAACCCTGATCACTTCCCTGGCCATCGCGGCCAGCGCCGCTGCCTTCGCGCAGCAGAACACCACGCCACCAGCGCCACAGGATCCCGCCGCCTTCCAAATGAGCATCTATGACGAATGCCTGCGCACAGCCGGCAAGAATTCGTGGGAGGTGCTGCATCTGGACCAGCAACAAGTGGCGAGCATTACGGCGTTACAGACCCGTTACAAGGAGGAAGCGGCCGCCGCCAAGGAGATGGCCATGAAGGAAGGGAAGAAGCCTGCCCGCCAGACCAAGGCGGAGGCGAAGTATGATGTGCCACCCACACCCGCCGACCAGCCGTATGGGAATGACACGACGGGGACCATGGATGATGAGCTCGACGCCACCGCCGCGGTGCCCATGGATGATGCTGGTGCACCCCTGCTTTCTCCCGTTGATCAGGAGCTGCACACCATCCTTACCCCCGAACAACTCGCCATCTGGGAACGCCGCTGCGATATGCGCATGGGCATGAAGCCTTGATCGGTCAACCTGCAAGTGGAAAGCCATCCGATGGGATGGCTTTCCATGTTACCTGCCGCACGGCGATCATTGTTTCACCACGCGACAGAGGCCTCTTCGGTCGCCAGCGAACGTGGTCATGATGACCGTGTAGGTCCCTGCTGGATGATCAGTGAATGCCAGCTCAAGGCGAGCGGTTCCTGCGAGGAGGAGCTCCTGTCGGATGGAACGTCCCAAGCCGTCGATGACATTCACCCACATCTCCTCACGGAAAGGGTCGAAGGTGAGGGTGCATACGTCCCGGGTGGGTATCGGGCCTGCATGTAAGAAGAGGTCGTTGCCAGCGGCGGATACATCCACCATGCTGCATTCATTCAGCCATTCTCCAGCGATCCCGGTATTTTGAACAAGCAGTTCCTTGGTGCCGAACTCCGCATACGGGCTCAACTGTCCTTCTTCTGCCACAGTTGTCGAGATCGATGAGGTGGTGAACGGATGATCGGGCAGGGTGCAGTCCAGACCGTCACCGTCCATGCTCATGTGTACGAGGAGCAGATCTTGTGGGGACGTCCCGTCCAGCCTGAAGCCGCCGCATACCCAAAGGGCGTTCTGGCCATTGGGGAGCGTGGTGATGCAGGATCGCTGGGGGATCGAAAGATGGTCTGCAACGCCGAACACGTGCGACCAAAGGACCTCGCCTTCCGGATCCATTTTCACTTCCAGCACATTCTGGTCGAAGCCGTTGCTTCCGGTGAAAGCGGTCATGTAGAGGGCTCCTTCATGCCATTGAAGGTCCGTTAAACTGCCGGGAAGCGATGCACTCACTTTCCGTGACCATTGCAGCTCCCCATCCGCAGTGATCTTCGAAAGCACGAGGTCCATGCCATTGAAGTTGTAAAGCTGTTGCACGGTATAGAACGATCCCGCATCGTCGCGTACCATCGCTCCGGTCGGGGCGCCGTTGCCGTCGTGGTCATAGGTGCGGGACCAGAGGAGTTCGCCGCTCGGGGACACCTGTGTCAAAAGACCGCGGTTATCGGCCGGACCCGGTACGTTCACCAAGGCATAACTGGTGATGACGCCACTTTGCGGTTCCACGATCGAGCTCACCGGTTGCATGGAGCATCCCGGAATGTCGACCATTACGCCCCAACTCGGGGCCAGCTGTGCATCGAACCGGGCGATCAGCATCTTGTACCAGTATTGCGCCGGTGTGCCGACAAGGGTGCGTCCCAGCACGATCGCGTCGTCTCCGATCATGGCCAGGTCCGCAGGAAGCTGGGTCAACAGACTGGTGCCCATCAGCGTTGCCGTTGTCGTGCTTGTACTTTCCGAATACCGCATGAGGCAGATCGTGTACGCGTCAGTGGGGTTGGTGCCAGTGCTCACATGACCCAGTGCGATGCGCTCGGCACCTGAGGAAGTGCGCAGCTTTCGCAAAGTCACCCCCTGCTCGCCGGTTGGGTCTGTAATGCTTCTCGTCCCCACGATGTTCCCGGCCGCGTCCAGCTGCAGTTCACTGCTGTTGGTGTGCAGCATGATCATCCGCAGGCCGCCATCCGCCTCAGGGGTGATGGATACACCGCTGCTCGATCCTTCCAGGTGATAGTGCTTGAGAAAGTGTTGGGCGGGGAGGGGGTGACAGAGGGAAAGGAGAAGGAGCGGAAGGAATGGTGTTCGTTGCATGGGGTCGATATGTCCCACATCGAAGCACATCGCCGAATGTGAACAGGCATTGGTGGTACAGGGACGCGGCATGGCTGCAGCACGGTGCTGGCCTTCTCCCATTTCCAGAATTGATCGCCGCTTTCCAGGACCACGGTGGCCGCAAGGTGCCCGGTCGTGCTGATGTTCAGGTCGCACACCGCGCTAGCCTTCGTGCGTCCCGGGAGCACGAGACAGCGGTCGCCCCCGTTCAGAGATGGTGGCATCGGGACATCCGGTTAATTCAAGGGTGATGGTGTTGTGGAGTTCCCGGTAAGCCATCCTGGAAACCTTTAATTCCACCCGATCGTCGGCGCGGGGCCTTTTTAGTCGACCTTTGTGTCATCATGGTCCCGGCGCTTTTGCTGTGGACCGAACAAGCCCTCGTCAGATAGGGGCGCATTACAAGAAGTACATGTCAAGTGGTACAGTGAAGTTCTTCAACACGGAGAAAGGTTTCGGTTTCATCACCCCGGATGAGGGTGGCAAGGAACTCTTCGTGCACAAGACCGGGACCCGCGAGCCCATCTACGAAGGGGACAAGGTCTCTTTCGATGTGGAGCAGAGCGCGAAAGGCCCCAACGCGGTCAACGTGACCAAGGCCTGAGGTCGATCCTCGCGCAACATCAGCGAAGCCCCGGCATTGCCGGGGCTTCGTCATTACTGCCATTGTACAGGAAGCTGCCTGCCTTGCCTCAGCGACAGCCACCCAACTGCTGCAGGCGGCGCACATGCGAGCTTAGGGCGGCACGGAAGCTGGGCTTCACGTTGTAGGGCAGGCCGAACTCCTCCGCCGTACGTTGCACGATGAGGGCGATACGTGGATAGTGAAGATGTGATACGCTGGGGAAGAGGTGATGCTCCACTTGGAAGTTGAGGCCGCCGATGAACCAGGTGAGCAACCGGTTGCGCGGCGCGAAGTCGGCTGTGGTGAGCAGCTCGTGCACGGCCCAATCATTGCCGATCACGCCCTCAGCACTGGGCAGGGGTTGTTGGGCGCCCTCCACCACATGCGCCAGCTGGAACACCGTGCCCAGGATCACGCTACAGGTGAAGTGCATGAGGAAGAACCCGAGCAATACCTGCCACCAGGTAAAGGGCGTGAGCAAGAGGGGCAGCCCGATGAAGAAGAGCAGATGCACCAGCTTCACCAGCACCATCACGCCCAGGTCGCGTGCATAGCTCCGGCCCTTGTACCGCGCATCGCCGCTGCGCGCCAGGCGGGTCAATGAGATGAAGTCGTTTCCCAGCTTCACCAGGGTGAGCAGACCGTAGAAGAAGAAGGAGTAGACATGCTGGAAACGATGTACGCGCCACAAGGGTGCGTGTTCGCTGAAACGTAGCAGGTCCGGTGGGTCGATGTCCTGGTCCACACCGTCCACGTTGGTGTGTGTGTGGTGCGCTCCGTTGTGCTGGATCCGCCAGGTGAAGGCATCGCTGCCCAGTACGTACATGGTTCCGCCGAGCAGGTCGTTCACCCAGGGTCGCGTGGAGCTGGCTCCGTGCAAGCCATCGTGCATCACGCTCATGCCCACGCCCGCCATGCCCACGCCCATGAGCACGGCCAGCGCCAACGCCCACCATGCCGACATGGGTACCAGCAGGATCACGGCCATCGGGGCCAGGAAGAGGCTGAGCAGTATGATGACCTTCGGTGCCAGGCGTGCGTCAGCCTTCGTGGAGATGCCTGCTTCCCTGAAGGATGCGTTCACCCGGGCTCGCACTGTGCTGCCGAAGGAGCGTTCATGGTCCGTGCCGATGTATCGAGGGACTGCCTGGGTCATAAGGTTGGTTCGGTGTTCAAGGGAAGTGAAGGGATCACCAGGTGGCTCATTGTTTCCGACCCTTCGCAGGTTGATCGAGCACCTCCGCCTTCGGATACCGCTCCTTCCAATAGGCGAACTTGTCCATGCTCTTGATCAACACAATGGTGCGTTGGTCCAGACGTACCCGGATGCGACCCGTCTCATCCGGCTTGTCCGCCAGGTTGATCCGTGATCGCCTCACGCGCGTCGGGAGATGCTCGTCCAGGTCAGGAGCCCTTCCCACCCGTGCAGCAAACGCAGCAGTAGGCATCGGACGAAGTGACCGCGGTAGCTGGCATCTGGCCAGGACTCCCAAGGGATGGCAATGGCAATTGGACGGTGACGATCCATGTGATCGGCTCTTGCGAGCGGTATTGCGTTCTCCCGCGGAACGGATCGCACTGCCGCCACAATGGAGACAGGGCCACTTCGGGATCGCCGATCGGAGGATCGTTGGCTGGCCTTGCTCTGGCCGGGGCCACTGGGCCCGCAACGTCTTCAGAAGACCCGGCAAGTGAGACCGGGAATGGGTACAAGGTAAGGCATCGGGGGGCGAAATGGTTGCATGGGCAGCACTTATATTTCGCGGGGCCGACCGCCTACCTTCAAGCCCTCATCTGCGCACGATCATTGGGATGGTCCAATGGTGATGTTCCGAGAAGAGATGCTGGCCTTTGGACCGGTAGTTGTGGGTGCGACGCGTCGTCGCAATAAAATAGCTGTAGCCAAGAATGATGATGCCCATGGTAAAGCAGCCTGCTGCATGCCTACCTCGATCCACTGCCACGATGCGTGATGGCGTGTTCCTGCGGGTCGCTCCCCTCGAATGGGCAAGGCTGCTTCTCCTGGGGCTTGCGTTATCCCCGTTCCTGCGACCAGTCATAGCACAGAACTGGAACTGGCAGAATCCGTTGCCACATGGCCTCAATTTGAACGAGGTGTTCTTCACCACACCGGATACGGGTTATGCGGTGGGCCTTGACGGAACGATCCTACAGACCACCAACGGGGGCGCCGATTGGAGGCCGCAGCAAAGTGGCACCACCAATGGCCTGACGGCTGTGTATTTCACGGATCCGGATACCGGATACGTCACGGGTTCGTACTCCACACTGCTCAAGACCACCAATGGAGGCGAGGACTGGTCCGCGCTTTCCCTTCCCGTGCCGCTGCTGACCTCGATCCATTTCACCAGCGGCAGCGTGGGCTATGGTGTGGGCATGAACGGCACCGCTGGGGTGATCATGAAAACGACCGATGGCGGGTTGAACTGGGTGGTGCAGCATACCGGGACGGTGACACTGTACAATGCGGTGTATTTCGTCAACGACAGTACCGGCTTCGTGGTGGGTGGGAATGGAAGGATCTTCGGGACGACCAACGGCGGCACCACGTGGACGCAGCAGACCAGCGGCGTCACGACCAACCTCCTCTCCGTGTACTTCACCGATGCCAACAACGGATACATCAGTGAGTACGGCCGTATACTGAGGACTACGAACGGCGGACAAACCTGGACCTACCTCACCATCTTCCAGTCCTATGAGCTGTGGTCCATTCGCTTCGCCGACGCGAACACCGGCTATGCGGTAGGCCGTACGGGCAGGATCCTCAAGACCGTGGATGCCGGGGCAAGTTGGAGCTTCCTGACCAGCGGTACCACGGAGGATCTGCGGTCGGTCCACTTCACCGATGCGGAGAATGGCCATGCCGTTGGCGGGAATGGGATCATCCTGCGAACGACCGATGCCGGCTTGAGTTGGACACCCATTGCAACGAGTCCGTACTACACGGACCTGAGGGATGCCAGCTTCCCCAGTGAATGTGTGGGGTATGCCGTGGGGATCCAAGGACGGATCTTGAACACGACCAACGG
>Ga0116152_10004050_pt1 | contig 11636 bp, 13 predicted proteins | sample AD_UKC119_MetaG_FD_89894 | JGI IMG/M metagenome (GOLD analysis project Ga0116152, IMG submission 89894) | Active sludge microbial communities of municipal wastewater-treating anaerobic digesters from Hong Kong - AD_UKC119_MetaG | ecosystem: Engineered > Bioreactor > Anaerobic > Digestate...
ACCCCGGTTCTGCCGCCAAACTCGCGATGCTCCATCATCAGGCGGTCGAAGCGCTCGGAAGCTTCCTGATTGCGGGCTGGCCAGCGCAGCTGGGTTTCGGCGACCTCGACCGGCCTGACATCAGCCTGAGAACCGCCCGCCGCCACCAGCGTGGCAGGCGTGGCGTCGCGATGCTGCACATCGGCAGCGAGCTGCATCGGCTGACCCGGTTCACCCGGCCGCGTCATCAGCTGCGGGGCGACCATGATTGCCGCGGCGGCAACTGATGCCGCGATCGCAAGGCCAGCGGCAGGCCGGGCCCAACGTCGCGGTCGCTGATGTGCCCGTGGCCTTGGCGCCAGCACGGGCGGCTCGTCGCGCAGGGCCTGGCTGACCTTGGTCGCGACCGAGCCCGCCAGTACCACCGATTCACCGCGCATGACGTCGCCGATCAATCGGTAACGCGCAAATCGATCCATCCCATCCTGCCCGGAATCCAGCAATCCGGATATCGCCCGCTGCGATGCGTCGTAATCCAGTTCGTCGTCGAGCAGTGCCGAGATCAGCTCATCTTGCTTGTAGTTCATCAGCCAGATTCTCTCTTGCTATGGCGCCAGCAACGGCTTCAATTTGACATCTATCGCTTCGCGTGCCCTGAAGATCCTCGAGCGCACGGTGCCTATCGGGCAATCCATCGCCTGCGCGATCTCTTCGTAACTCAGGCCCTCGAGTTCACGCAGCGTGATCGCGGTGCGCAGGTCGTCCGGCAATCCGTCCAGCGCCTGCTGAATCGTCGACGCTATCTCGCGTTGCAGCGCGAGATTCTCCGGCGTGTCCGTCTCCTTCAGCGCCGCCCCCATGTCCATCTGTTCCGCGGTCTCCGCCTCGATGTCATCACCCGGCGGCCGACGTGCCTGGGCAGCGAGGTGGTTCTTTGCCGTATTGATCGCCACCCGATAAAGCCAGGTATAAAACGCACTGTCACCGCGGAACTTCGGCAACGCCCGGTAGGCCTTGATAAATGCCTCCTGGGTCACGTCCAACACCTCAGAGGAATCGCGGATGTAGCGCGAGATCAGATTCGCCACTTTGTGCTGGTATTTGAGCACCAGCACATCGAAAGCCTTCTTGTCACCGCGCTGAACGCGCTCGACCAGCACCTGGTCCGCTTCCTTTTCCGCTGTCACGCCGGCGACGCTCCAGGCGTTCGCCGGGTGAAAACCGCCGCCTCGTGCCTATTGACCCCGGTGCAGCGGTAAAGTTCTGTGTGATGAGCAAACGGGGCCAATTGGGGTATGCACTCTGTTGTTATTGCTTGCAGCCGGTAATTTTGCAGGCCGGGGCGTGACGCAGCCGACCCGTACCGACTAATCTTGGGCATGATTCGGCGACTTTTCGCCTGGATCTTGACCCACGCCGATTATGGCGACTCATCCCGGGACCATCAACGCCATGACACAGACCGACCACCTGAGCTTCGACGTCCTTATCATAGGCAGCGGCGCCGCCGGTCTGAGTCTCGCGCTGCGCCTGCCCTCAGACGTGCGGATCGGGCTGGTATCCAAGCGCGAGCTGGAGGAAGGCAACACCCTGTACGCCCAGGGCGGGATCTCCGCTGTCCTCGACGCCAGCGACTCAGTCGATTCACATGTGCAGGATACCCTGGATGCGGGCGCCGGACTGTGCGACGAATCCGTGGTCAGGATGGTCGTCGAACAGGGGCCGGAGAACATCCGCTGGCTGTTCGAGGAAGGCGTCGAATTCACCCGTACGCCGGTGACTGGCAATTCGGGCTATCACCTGACGCGCGAGGGTGGGCACAGCCACCGCCGCGTGGTCCACGCCGCCGATGCCACCGGACACGCGGTGGAGACCACGCTGGTGCGCCAGCTGGATGCGCACCCGAACGTCAGCGTGTTCGAGCACTGCATCGCTGTTGACCTCGTTACCGCAGACCATCAGCAGGGACGACGGGTGCAGCGGCGCTGCCACGGTGCCTATCTGCTGGACATCAGATCCGACCGGGTGGTGACTGCGTCTGCTCGCTGCGTGGTGTTGGCGACCGGCGGCGCCAGCAAGGTCTATCTGTACACCAGTAATCCGGATGTCGCGACCGGGGATGGCATCGCGATGGCGTGGCGTGCCGGTTGCCGCGTCGGCAACATGGAATTCATCCAGTTCCACCCGACCTGCCTGTTTCACCCCGCAGCCAAGTCGTTCCTGATCAGCGAGGCGGTCCGCGGCGAAGGTGGCCGGCTGCTGCTACCCGATGGCACCCGGTTCATGCAGCGCTTCGATGAACGTGCAGAACTGGCACCGCGCGACATCGTCGCCCGCGCGATCGACCACGAGATGAAGCGCCTGGGCGTCGACTGTGTGTACCTGGACATCAGCCACAAGCCGGCGATCGAGATCGAGAACCTGTTTCCGACCATTCACCAGCGCTGTCTCGAACTGGGATTCGACATGCGCAAGCAACCCCTGCCGGTGGTGCCGGCCGCCCACTATACCTGTGGTGGCATCCGTACCGACCGGAGGGCGCGCACCGACGTCAACGGCTTGTACGCGATCGGCGAGGCCGCCTACACCGGGCTGCATGGCGCCAACCGCATGGCCAGCAATTCACTGCTCGAATGCCTGGTGTTCAGCGAGATGGCGCGGGCCGACATCCTCGAACAACTCGGGCGCGATGACACGCCGGCGTTCGATATCGCACCCTGGGACGAGAGCCGGGTGTCCGATTCGGACGAAGAGGTCGTGGTGTCGCACAACTGGGAGGAGCTGCGCCGCTTCATGTGGGACTACGTCGGGATCGTGCGCAGCAACAAGCGCCTGGAACGCGCGCGCCGCCGTGTGAACCTCCTGCATCACGAGATCAGCGAGTACTACGGCAATTTCCGGGTTTCCAACGACCTGCTCGAACTGCGCAACCTGGTCGATGTCGCCGACCTGATCATCCAGTCGGCACAGCGCCGGCGCGAGAGTCGCGGACTGCACTACAACATCGATTTCCCGGACAGGGACGACAACCAGACCGCACCGACCATCCTGATCCCCGACAATTACGTGCCGCGCCGGGCCGAGAACTGAAGACAGGACCGGCCTTCATGGTTGTGTCGGGTCGGTGACCGGCCGAAATCCGATCAACGCGCGTCGCAATTCACGATGCTGTGCATCCGACACGCATGTTCCCGGGATGAAGAGTTCACAACGCTGACCAGGGCCTCCAAACAGTCGCGCACTCACCAGCCAGGGCCGGATGACCCCCGGCCTTATGCCGGTGACAGCCCAGGTCTCGGCACTGGCCAGCCGACAGTGCACGCCGCCGTTGCGGTCTATCTGCAGGCTGACCGGGCGTCGGCGGCGAAAGCGCCGCCACAGCACCAGCCAGCTCAATGCAACACATGCAGCGCAGCCAAGGCGCCAAACCCAGGCGATGGGACAGGCCAGCACCAGGCCGGCAGCAGTCAGCAGGAGGAGATGGGCATACCTGTGCATGTGCCGCGTCAGCGGCAGGTCGATCGTGGACATGCGATTTCCTTATCGCTGCAGTTGCAATATCAGCCCCCGGCCGTACTGAAGAGCCGATAGAAATTTTCGCGTGATTGCCGCGCGACGGCCTCCGTGCTGACCCCGCGGACCGCCGCGACCGCCTCGGCAACCTTTCCCACGTATCGCGGCTCGTTGGGCTTTCCGCGGAACGGCACCGGCGCAAGATAGGGCGAATCGGTCTCGATCAGAATCCGCTCATCAGGGACCCGTGCCGCCACGTCACGCAATGCGGTGGCATTCTTGAAGGTCACTATGCCGGAAAACGAGATATAGAAATCGAGGTCCAGGGCCGCCTTTGCCATCTCCCAGGACTCGGTAAAACAATGCATCACGCCGCCGACGTCCCGGGCCTGCTCTTCGCGCATGATCGCAATCGTATCGTCGCGCGCATCCCGGGTATGAATGATCAGTGGTTTGTTCGCTTGCCGGGCGGCACGGATGTGAATACGAAACCGCTCGCGCTGCCAGTCGAGTTCGCCTTTTCCGTGGAAATAGTCCAGGCCGGTCTCGCCGATCGCAACGTTTTTCGGATGCCCGGCCAGGGCGACGAGTTCTTCGATACCGGGCTCGCGGCGATCGAAATCATTGGGATGGACACCGACCGACACAGACACTTCGGGATAATCCTCGACCAGTGCCAGCATCGCCGGATAGGACTCCAGGTCGATCGATACACACAGCATGCGTGCCACGCCGGCTTCCCGGCATGCCTCGATCAGGCCGGCGAAGTCGCCGTGGTAGGGCGTCAGGTCCACCCGGTCGAGGTGGCAATGTGAGTCGACCAGCATGCAAACAACCGCTACATCGTGTGGGTGGGTTTCTCCGACTGTAGCGCACCCGCGAGGTAGCCCTCGATCTTGTTGCGTGCCATACCGCCGTCCTGGTCGCTGAACTGTACACCGATCCCGGCCGCACGGTTGCCCTCGGCCCCAACCGGGGTAATCCAGATTATCCGCCCGGCCACCGGCAGGCGCTCGGCCTCGTCCATCAGGCTGAGCAGCATGAACACCTCGTCACCGATGTTGTACTTCTTGGTTGTCGGAATAAACAGGCCGCCGTTCTTCACGAACTGCATATAGGCGGCATACAGCGCGTTCTTGTCCTTGATCGTCAGCGAAAGAATACCCTGACGCGCACGCGGCATGGGTGGTGCGGACATCTCATTGACCTCCGGGGCGAGTTATCTGTAACCAGCGGTTTGCAATATATTCCAGCAGCATCTGTACATTCAGGTTGTTGGTCGAATCCCGCTCCAGACGCAGTATTTCATCGTTGAAGCGGTACAACTGTCTCAAGTCTATTCCCTGGCCCAGACATTGCAAATCATCACGCATCCGCAAATGGCAGATCGGGATGCCGGCGACCCCACTGGCCAGTTTCACCAGGTCGTTCACACAGCGTTTCAGGCCATCGAACACCAGGGTTAGCGGCCGCTTCCCCCATTCCTCAACTGTCTGCAGAGGATTGATTGAACGTTGCCTCAGCGCGCCCAGGTCGTCGATCAGGCGCCGGCCCTCGGCCACCCAGCCTTCCTGCAGTGCCTGCAAGGCACGAAACGGCGCACCACCGCTGATCGCCAGCAGCTCATCCACGTCGGCACCCGGGGTGCGCGGACCAAGCCAGGTGCGCACGGTATCGGCATCGGGGTTGGCAAACCGCACGACCTGACAGCGACTGCGAATCGTGGCCGGCAGTCTGTGCGGATGCGAGCTCACCAGGATGAGCACCGAACGAGAGGTGGGTTCCTCCAGCGTCTTCAGCAGCGCGTTGGCGGCAGACCTGTTCATCGCATCGGCCGGTTCGATCCGGTAGATGCGATAGCCACCCGCCTGCGCGCACAGCACGCTTTTTGCCGTCAGCTCACGAATCGCGTCGATTTTTATCGGCTTTCCGGGTTCGTCGGGGACGATATACCGTTGGTCCGGATGACTGCCGGAGCTTGCCTGCCGGCAGGCATCACATGTACCACAGGCATCGCCATCCTGGTTGGGCTGGGCACATACCAGGGCATCACTGAGTCGCTTGGCAAACGCCGATTTGCCGAGGCCCTGTGCGCCAACCAGTAACATCGCGTGCGGCAGACGTCCGGCAGCGCGTGCCGCGGCAATGCGACGCCACTGGTCGAGGTGCCAGGGATAATGCTCATTCGCGCTCATCCGGCGTCCGCACTGTCGAGGAACGCGTCGATGGTGGCAGTGACCTGCCGTGAAACCTCGTCGAGGGACTGCCCCGCGTCGATGACACGAAAACGCCCGGGTGCGGACGCCGCAAGACTGAGATAACCCTGGCGGACGCGGTCGAAGAAGGTCAGCGCCTGGCGTTCGAAGCGGTCGGGCGTCGATCGCCTGCCGGCTCGCTGGAGCCCGACCTCGACCGGAAGGTCCAGCAACAGCGTCAGGTCCGGCCGGCGTTCACCCTGCACCCAGGTCTCGAGTGCTGCGATGCGCTGCACATCGATACCCCTGCCGTACCCCTGATAGGCGTAGGTGGCGTCGGTAAACCGGTCACACAGGACCCAGGAACCGGCCACCAGCGCCGGTTCGATCTTTGCGTGCAGGTGTTCGGCGCGTGCTGCGAACATCAGCAGCAACTCGGTATCATCGGCCATGCCGTCGTGGCGGTGCCCGAGCAGCAACTGGCGCAGGTCTTCGCCCAACGGGGTACCGCCGGGTTCACGCGTCACCAGCACCTCATGGCCACGCTGGCGGATAAGCTGTTCGAGCAGATCGAGGCAGCTCGTCTTGCCGGCGCCCTCGATACCTTCAACGGTGATGAAGCGTGGCATGGTCATTGTCCGAGCTGATACTTCCGCACCGCTGCGTTGTGCTCCGACAAGGTGGCGGAAAACGCATGCGAGCCGTCACCTTTCGCCACGAAGTACAGGGAATTGCCGCCTGCCGGCGCGACTGAGGCCTGCAGCGCGCCACGTCCCGGCATGCATATCGGTGTTGGCGGCAGTCCGGTATGGACGTAGGTGTTGTAGGGCGTGTCCTCCTGCAGGTCCTTGCGTCGCAGGTTGCCATCGAAACGGTCACCCATGCCATAGATCACGGTTGGATCAGTCTGCAACTTCATCCCCTTTCGCAGCCGCCGGGCAAACACACCGGCAATCTGTGCGCGCTCACTGGCCTGCCCGGTCTCCTTCTCGACAATCGACGCCAGGATCAGCGCCTCGTATGCCGATGCCAACGGGACGTCGTCTGCCTTGCTGGCCCATGCCGCTGCCAGCTCTGCATCCATGGTGCTCAACGCCCGCTGCAGGAACTCAAGGTCGGTCATGCCACGCGTGAACTGGTAGGTGTCAGGAAAGAACCGCCCTTCCGGATGCTCACCTGGCCGCCCGAGGCGGACCATCAGCTGTTCATTGTCGACATCCTGCAGCGTCTGAACCAGTACATCGTGTCCGGCCAGTGCTGCCCTTACCTGTGCGATCGTCCATCCCTCGAGCAACGTCAGGCTGTACGTCACCGATTTTCCCGACACCAGCAGCGCCAGCAGCGTATCAGGTGTCATTCCGGCGGTCAGGCGGTACTCACCCGCGCGAATCTGTGTCGCCTGCCCGGTATACCGTCCGTACCAGCGCAGGTAACGTGCCTGTTCGATCATCCCCTGTGCCTGCAGGTCGGATGCCACCATGGCCAATGTCGCGCCCTTTGGAACCGCATAGATGATGCTGCCTTCGGCAACCTTCAGCGGTGCATTGCGGAATTCCTCGAATTCCATCCACACCCAGCCCGCCAGCAGGCTGCCGAGGAGCAGCAGGGCGCCGATCAGTTTGCCTAGCATGGCCGTCCCCACTCAACCGGCCTGTGACACTGGCTGCGCGTCTCGGTCATCAGTGGGTGTTCGACGACATCACGATCGAAGATCCTGTCTGCGAAGCGGCCCACCCGTACCACGCCGATCAGCGAGTTCGAGAGAAACAGGGCATCGGCAGCATGGACGGCGTCGATGGGTACGTCGACTTCTTCCAGGACCTGGCCACTGTCAGATGCGAGCTGCCGTGCCAACTCTCGTACCACGCCGGCAATGCCGGCACGCTTCACACAAGGGGTGGACAGTCTGTCGCCCGACTGCAGAAACAGGTTGCTCATGGTGCCGCAGAGCACGCGACCGTCCTGGCCGAGCACCAACCCTTCCTGAATGGCATCGTCATCCCATTCCGCACGCGCCAGCACCTGGTCGAGACGATTGAGGTGCTTGATTCCGGCCAAAGCGGGATTCTCGCCGAGACGATGCGCACACTGCCTCAACGACCAGAACGCGGGCACGGCCGATTCGTGCCATTGACTGATTCGCAACATGCGACGCGGCCGGATGACCGGTGGGCGGCGGTAACCGCGTTCGCTGTGGCCCGCGGTCCAAAAGATCTTCAGCACAGCGCGCGCACGTCCGCCGGCAAGTCGCAGGCATTCGTCATACAGCAACTGTGGATCGGGAGTCGGCAACCGCAGACGCCGGCAACCGTCGAACAGGCGCGCCAGGTGCGCATCCCACAGGCACGGGAGACCATCGACGATGGCAATGGTCTCGAAAAGACCATCGCCGAATTGAAAAGCACGCTCGTGAAGCCAGCCCTCGTCCGCCGCCATGCCGTCGATCAGGGCATCCTGGTGCATGTCGGCCGCGACCCACCCTATCCGGGTGGTTTATCCCGTGAAGCGACGGAAAACCAGGGTGCCGTTCGTCCCGCCGAACCCGAACGAGTTGGAGATGGCGATGTCGATCTTCGCCTCGCGTGCGGTGTGCGGGACATAATCCAGGTCGCACTGTTCGTCGGGATTGTCGAGGTTGATCGTCGGCGGCATGACCTGATCGCGGATCGCCAGCACCGTGAACAGGGCCTCCGCACCGCCGGCGGCACCCAGCATGTGCCCGGTCATCGACTTGGTGGAACTCACCGCCAGTTTGTACGCGTGGTCACCGAAGGCCGCCTTCACCGCCATGGTCTCCGCCACGTCGCCGGCTGGCGTCGAGGTGCCATGGGCATTGATGTAATCGACCTGGTCCATGTTCAACCCGGCATCGGCCATCGCCAGGCGCATGCAGTCGGCAGCACCTTCCCCGTTGGGCGACGGCGAGGTCATATGGTATGCATCGGAGTTCATCGCAGAACCCGCCAGTTCCGCATAGATGCGCGCACCGCGTGCCTTGGCATGTTCGAGCTCTTCGAGCATCAATACCCCGGCGCCGTCGCTCAGCACGAAGCCGTCACGATCACGATCCCAGGGACGGCTCGCGGCCTGCGGGTCATCGTTGCGGGTCGACAGGGCACGCGCGGCAGCAAAACCACCGAGCCCGGTTGGCGATGTCGCCATCTCTGCGCCACCGGCGATCATCATGTCGACAGTGCCGTACTGGATCATGCGCATCGCATCGCCGATGTTGTGCGCACCGGTGCTGCACGCGGATACGATCGAGATGTTCGGGCCCTTCAGGCCATACATGATCGACAGGTTGCCAGCGACCATATTGATGATGTTCGCCGGAACAAAGAACGGTGAAATCTTGCGCGGCCCTCCGCTCAGATAGGCGCCGTAGCCGTTTTCAATGCCCGTCACCCCACCGATGCCGGAACCGATCGCAACCCCGATGCGCTTGGAATTCTGGTCAGTGATCTCGATCCCGCTGTCCTTTAGCGCCTGGGCACCCGCGGCAATCCCATAGTGGATAAATGCATCCATCTTGCGGGCTTCTTTCTTCGGGATGTACTGCTCCACATCGAAGCCGTAGATGGGCCCACCAAAGCGCACACTGAACGGCGCGATCTCAAAATGCGTGATCGGCTGAATACCACTTTTCCCGGCAACAATGTTTTCCCAGCCGCTGGCCACATCCAGCCCCACTGGTGCGATCAGGCCAAGACCTGTTACGACTACCCTTCTCTCTGACATCTGGGAAAACCCCTTTGCACAGGCTAACTTTCAAACCAAACGGCCGCGGCCCCGCATGACGGAACCTACGGCCGGATATCGAACATCGAGAGCTAGATCAGCTGTGGGCGGTGACGTAGTCGATCGCCTGCTGCACAGTCGTGATCTTTTCTGCCTCTTCATCGGGAATCTCGGTCTCGAATTCCTCTTCAAGGGCCATGACCAATTCGACCGTATCGAGCGAGTCGGCGCCGAGATCATCGACGAAAGATGCAGAAGGTACCACTTCTTCTTCTTTGACTCCCAGCTGCTCGATGACGATCTTCTTTACGCGTTCTTCGATAGAGCTCATTCTGACAATTCCTCCAGAGATGCGTGATCAAGGCGCCACGCAGTGCCGCCGTATTGTATTCAGTTTGCCCCCGGCTTCAAAGCAGCAAGACGCAATTTCAGTACTCTCTAAAACACCGACAAATCCCCCGACAGGGCGGCTGTCAGCTCATATACATCCCACCATTCACGTGAATCGTCTCGCCGGTGACATAGGCCGCGGCTTCTGATGCAAGGAAAACCACCACCGAGGCGATTTCCTCAGGTTTACCCAAGCGCCCCAGTGGGATACTGCCGAGCAGCGCATCACGTTGTGCATCCGGCAGCTCGCGCGTCATATCGGTGTCGATAAAGCCCGGCGCCACGGCGTTCACAGTGATCCCGCGGGAGCCGACTTCCTGCGCCAGCGACTTGGTGAAACCGAACATCCCCGCCTTGGCTGCCGAGTAGTTGGTCTGCCCCGCGTTGCCGCTGGCCCCCACCACAGAGGCAATATTGATGATGCGGCCGGTCTTGGCTTTCATCATTGCGCGCAGGCACGCCTTGCTCATCCGATATACCGAAGTCAGATTGGTATTGAGTACGCTGTCCCATTCGTCCGATTTCATGCGCATCAGCAGGTTGTCGCGGGTGATGCCGGCGTTGTTGACCAGTACCGAGACCGCGCCGAATCTGTCGCTGATGTCCTTCATCACCGCATCGACAGAAGTTTCATCCCCGACATCAAGTCGCATCCCCTGCCCTTTGATGCCCGCCTCGGCAAAGCGCTGCGTGATCGCCTCGGCTCCACCCTCGGTGGTGGCCGTACCGATGACCGTGGCACCCTGCGCACCAAGCGCCTCTGCAATCGCCTTGCCGATGCCACGGCTGGCGCCTGTGACCAGTGCAATCTTTCCTTCAAGCATTGATTGACTCCATTGCAGTTTCCAGACTGGCCGAATCGAACACCGGCAGCGCAGCCAGCGACTTGTCGATACGTTTTGCCAAGCCGGTCAGAACCTTTCCGGGGCCTGCTTCCAGGACAAGCTCGGCACCACGGCCCGCGATTTCCCGGACCGTCTCCACCCAGCGCACCGGACTGAACAGCTGTTCGACCAGCAACTGCTGGATCGCAGCCGGTTCATTCGCCTCGGTTACGCTGACGTTGTGCAGCACCGGCAATCTGGGCGACTTGAATGCAATCGCGTGCAGCGCCTCGGCAAGGCGCTCGGCCGCCGGCCTCATCAACGCACAATGTGACGGAACGCTGACATCGAGCAGCAGCGCGCGTTTGGCCCCGGCCGCCTTGGCCAATTCGGCCACGCGTGCGATTGCCTCCGCATTGCCGGCAACAACCACTTGGCCCGGCGAATTGAAATTGACTGCCTCCGCGACCTGGCCCTGTGCACCCGTGGCACAGACCTCACGGACCTGATCGTCGTCCAGGCCGAGGATCGCCGCCATGGCACCGGTGCCCGCGGGCACAGCCTCCTGCATAAAGCGGCCACGCATCGATACCAGGCGCACTGCATCAGACAGCTCGAGGACGCCGGCCGCCACCAGTGCCGTGTATTCACCAAGGCTGTGACCGGCCAGCACCAGCGGCGACAGCGCCTTCTGCAGATTCATGACGCGCATCACGGCCATGCCGGCGCACAACATTGCGGGCTGCGTGTTCTGTGTCTCGTCGAGTTGCTCTTTCGGGCCCTGCTGGCTGAGTGCCCACAGGTCGACACCAAGGGCCTGTGAACCCTCGTCGAAGGTCTGTCGAACCACCGGGAAAGCTGTCGCCAGGTCCGCGAGCATGCCGACGGTTTGCGAGCCCTGCCCCGGAAATGTAATCGCGATCTTCTTGCTCATCGAGAGTTCCAATCAGAATTTCAGGAGCACCGAGCCCCAGGTGAAACCGCCGCCGAACGCTTC
>Ga0116152_10004052_pt1 | contig 11631 bp, 13 predicted proteins | sample AD_UKC119_MetaG_FD_89894 | JGI IMG/M metagenome (GOLD analysis project Ga0116152, IMG submission 89894) | Active sludge microbial communities of municipal wastewater-treating anaerobic digesters from Hong Kong - AD_UKC119_MetaG | ecosystem: Engineered > Bioreactor > Anaerobic > Digestate...
CGGCTTGTCCTTGTCCGCGAGGTTCATGCGCTCCTTGATGATGCGCGCCATGCGCGACAGGCCCACCGAGAACTGGTTGGCCAGGAGCTCGCCCACCGAGCGGATGCGCCGGTTGCCGAAGTGGTCGATGTCGTCGATCTCGTTGTGGCCGAGGAACAGGGCGATCATCTCGCGGATGATGGCCAGGAAATCGGCGGCGTCAGCGTGGTCGTCTTGGGGTCGACGTCCAGCTGCAGGCGACGGTTCATCTTGTAGCGGCCCACCTCGGCCAGGTCGTAGCGCTTCTCGTTGAAGAAGAGGCGCTCGAACAGGGCGCGGGCGACTTCCTCGTTCGGGGGATCGCCCGGGCGCAGCAGGCTGTAGAAGCGGCGCAGCGCCTCGTCCTGGGTGTGGGTCGGGTCCTTGCGCAGGGTGTTCAGGATCAGGCTGGGCTCGTTGAGCGTGACCTGGCCCTCGGCCACCAGCTTGATCTCGTCGATGCTGCCCGACAGCAGCGACTCGCGCAGCAGGGCGTCGACGACCGTGCCGGCGCGGGCCAGCGGCTTCTCGTCGCCGGGGTTGCGGTAGACGTCCGCCGCGAGGATGCGGCCCTCGAGGGTCTCCTCGAGCTGCGTGTGCTTCTTGGTGCCCGCCTTGGGGATCTTGACCGCCTCGATCTCGTGGAAGAGGGCGATGATCTCCTCGCTCGACTGGAACCCGAGGGCCCGCAGGAGCATGGTCGCCGGCTGCTTGCGCTTCCGGTCGATGTGCACGTACAGCAGGTTGTTGATGTCGGTGGTGAACTCGACCCAGCTGCCCCGGTAGGGGATGATGCGCGCGCGGAAGAGGCGGCGGCCGTTGGGATGCGTCTCGTCGCTGAAGAAGACGCCCGGCGAACGGTGCAGCTGCGAGACGATGACGCGCTCGGCGCCGTTGATCAGGAAGGTGCCCTTGTCCGTGATCATCGGCAGCTCGCCCAGGTAGACCTCCTGCTCCTGGATGTCGCGGATCATCATCTCCTGGTCGGTGGCGCCCTCGGCCTCCTCCTTGACCACCAGGCGCAGGCGGACCTTCAGCGGCACGCTGAAGGTGAGGCCGCGCTCCTGGCACTCCTCGATGCCGTACTTGGGCTCGCCCGTCTTGTAGGAGATGTACTCCATGATCAGGTGGCCGCGGGTCGATTCGATCGGGAAGATGGTCTGGAATACGCCTTCGATGCCCTGCATCGTCCGCTCTTCCATCTTGCGGCCGACCTGCAGGAACTCGTTATACGATTCGAGCTGCACCGCCAGCAGATTCGGCATCTGCTCATCGCGCTGCAGCTTCGAGTAGTTCTTGCGCTCCGTGAACTTGTCGACAGGGATCTTACGCACTGGACCACTTCCTCGGTATGAAGGTCGCGGCACCCCGGGGGTCGCCGCCGTGGCTCGATCGGGCGGTCACGCGACCGCCGGCGGGCCGCCGCCCCGCCCGCAGGCGGGGCGGCGACGATCCGCACGCGGGGCCGGGCCCCGCAGCCGGTGCTACTTGAGGTCGATGATCGCGCCGACTTCCTCGAGCTTGGCCTTGATCTGCTCGGCCTCGTCCTTGCTGACGCCTTCCTTCACGTTGATCGGGGCGCCCTCGACGAGGTCCTTGGCCTCCTTCAGGCCCAGGCCGGTGATCGCGCGGATCTCCTTGATGACCTGGATCTTCTTGTCGCCGGCGGCGGTCAGCACGACGGTGAACTCGTCCTTGACCTCTTCCGCGGCGGCGGCCGGGCCGGCGGCGGCGGCGATGGCCACCGGGGCGGCGGCGCTCACGCCGTACTTCTCCTCCATGGCCTTGACCAGGTCGGCGGCCTCGAGGATGGTCAGCGAGTCGATCAGCTCGAGGGCCTTGGCGGCGTTCGCGCTCAGGTTGATGTCCGACATTGTCCTATTCTCCTTGCGTTCCGGGCCGGCTGGGCCCGGTGGGGTGTCTGGTTCTCTCGCCGCGGGCCCGCGCTCGGCGGACGGGCGGCACCTCTCTCGACAAAAACCCGATCAGGCGGCCTGCACCTTCGCCTTGTCGATGACGCGGGCGAGGGCGGCGGCGACGCCGTTGACGGTGCACGCGAGACCGCGCGCCGGGGAGCTGATGCTGCCCATCATCTTGGCCAGCAGCTCCTCGCGGCTCGGGATCGAGCTCAGGGCGACCACCTGCGCGGGGGTCAGGACCTGGCCGTCGACGAAACCGCCCTTGATCTGCAGCTTGTCGTTGTCCTTGGCGAAATCGACCGCCAGCTTGGCAGGATCGACCTGGCTCGACACGCCGAACAGGATCGCGGTGGGGCCCTTCAGGTTGTTCTTCAGGGCGCCGGCACCGGCCTGGTCGGCCGCGATGCGCGCGAGGCGGTTCTTCACCACGCGGCACTCGACGGACTGCGCACGGCAGTTGCGTCGGAACACGGTCATCTGCTCCACCGTCAGCCCGGTGTAGTCGGCCAGAACAACGCTCTGGGCGCGACCGAAGCTGTCGGCGATCGCCTGGACCTCTGCAATCTTCTCGGGACGTGCCATGAGGCAACTCCTTGCTTTCTATCGCACCGACCGCAAGGCCGGGGCAGTTTCCCTCTCCCTACTGGAGGGAGTTGGCATCGACGCGGATGGACGGGGTCATCGTGCCGGAGATGAACACCGACTTGACGTAGGTCCCCTTCACCGAGGCCGGCTTCACGCGCACCAGCTCGCGGAAGATCGCCAGGGCGTTCTCCTCGAGGGCGGCGTTGCCGAAGGAACGCTTGCCGATGGGGGCGTGGATGATGCCGGCCTTGTCGACGCGGTACTCGATCCGGCCCGCCTTGGCTTCCTTCACGGCCTTGGCGATGTCCATGGTGACGGTGCCGACCTTCGGGTTGGGCATGAGGCCGCGCGGGCCCAGGATCTTGCCCAGCTTGCCCAGCTCACCCATCATGTCGGGCGTGGCGATGATGACGTCGACGTCCGTCCAGCCGTCCTTGATCTTGGGCAGGAACTCGTCGGCGCCGACCATGTCGGCCCCGGCGTCACGGGCTTCCTGCTCCTTCGGGCCGCGGGTGATCACCAGCACGCGGACGGTCTTGCCCGTCCCGTTCGGGAGCACCACGGTGCCGCGGACCATCTGGTCGGCGTGGCGCGGGTTGACGTTCAACCGCACCGCCAGGTCCACCGTCTCGTCGAACTTGGCCTTGGGAAACTCGCTCAGCGTGGCCAGGGCGGGGCCGATGGCCACCTCCTGGTTCTTGTCCACGAGAGCCTTGGCCTTGTTGTAGGTCTTTCCGTGCTTCATGTCTTCGGTCTCCGGACTGTGAGGGTTCGATCGGGTCGCGGCGGACCATCCGCCCTTCCCTTTCTCCGGTGCCGGCATCCCGGGGGATCCGGCGCCGTGGCTTCGCAGCCGAGCCGGGCTAGACGATCTCCAGTCCCATGCTCCTCGCCGTGCCCGCGATGATCTTCAGCGCGGCTTCGGGCGATCCGGCATTGAGGTCCACCATCTTCACGGCAGCGATCTCCCGCAGCTTGGCGAGGCTGATCGTGCCGGCGGACTCCCTGCCGGGCTTGTGACTGCCAGACTCCAGACCGGCGGCCTTCTTGATCAGGACCGAGGCGGGAGGGGTCTTGGTGATGAACGAGAAACTACGGTCCGAGAAGACCGTAATCACCACGGGGATCACCAGGCCCATCTGCTCCTTGGTCCGCTCGTTGAAGGCGCTGCAGAACTCCATGATGTTCAGACCATGCTGACCGAGCGCGGGTCCCACCGGGGGGGCGGGATTGGCCACGCCGGCCTTGATCTGCAGCTTGATCTGCGTCACGACTTTCTTGGCCATTTCGACCTTCTCCTTCAAGCGGGGTGTGCCCTCGCCGCCGTCCGGTCCTTCCGCGGGGAGTCCACATCCCGCTTCCGTTCCTCGCGGCCGCTAAGGCCCCTTCTATGGCACGCCGCAAACGCTGAGAGAGGCGTCCGCAGCAAGAGCGTCGTCGGGTCCAGACTTCCCTCGGACGCGATGCGACAAACGGGGAGCTAGACGGGCTTCACCTGAAGGAAGTCCAGCTCCACCGGCGTCTCCGAACCGAAAATCGAGATCATCACCTTGAGCTTGCCCTTGTCGTGGTTGATCTCGTTGATGACGCCCACCCACTCGGTGAACGGGCCGTCCATCACCTGCACGCTGTCGCCCACCTGGTACGGGATCTCCAGCGTCTCGCGGGCCTCCTCGGGCGCCTGGATGCGGCCGAGGATGCGGTCGACCTCGTCGCGCGAGATCGGCTCCGGCTTCAGCGGCGTGCCGCCGATGAACCGGGTGACGCCCGGGATGCTGTTGATGAAGTGGTGGGTCTCCTTGTTCATGATCATCTCGACCAGGATGTACGAGGGGAAGAACTTGCGCTTCACCGTGGAGCGCTTGCCGTTCTTCATCTCGGTCACGTCCTGGGTCGCGACCAGCACCTCGCCGAAGAAGTCCTCCATGTGGTTGGACTTCACGGCCATCTCGATGTTGCGCTTGACCTTGTTCTCGTGCCCGGTGTTCGCGTGGATGACGTACCACCGCATCTGGCCCTTGCGCTCGATGGCGGCGCGGTCGTCGGCGCTGATCTCGAGCGACACGGCGGCCAGCAGCTCGTCGTCCTCGGCGGCGGGCGCCGGGGCGGCCGGCGCGGCGGCCTCGTCGTCCGGCTCGTCCTCGACGACCTCGTCGGGCAGGTCGAAGAACAGCGATTCGGCGTCGCCGTGGTCGTTCCGCTCGTCGTTCTTGCCGTCGTGATCAAACAAGAGGCGCTCCGATCGTCAGGCCTGCGCATCGACGCAGACATACCCCAGATGTGGGCTCATGTCCCACCTCCGGGGCCTGGTTGGCTGTGTCCGCTCTCTCCGGGCTCAGGCCCAGGAGATGATCTGCTTGATCCCCAGGTCGAGGATCTTGTCCACCGCGAACAGGAAGACGGTGATCACCAGGACGGTCACCAGGACGACGACGGTCGACTCCTTCAGCTCAGCGATGCTGGGCCAGGAAACGCGCTTCATCTCCTGGGCCGTCTCGCGCAGGTAGTGCTTGAAACGGTCGAACATTGTCCTGGTGGCCTTTCCTGCTGACGCCCGGACCGCGACTGGCGCGGGCCGGGCGATGGATCAAATGGCAGGGGCGGCAGGGCTCGAACCCGCGACCCTCGGTTTTGGAGACCGATGCTCTACCAACTGAGCTACACCCCTGCAAACCGGTCGCCGGGGCCGCCGCGCGGGCGGCCCCGGCTCGTGGACCTAGCGGGTCTCCTTGTGATCCGTGTGCTTGTTGCACTTCGGGCAGTACTTCTTGAAAGTCACCCGGTCCGGATGGAGCCGCTTGTTCTTCTTCGTCGTGTAGTTCCTCAGCTTGCACTCGTTGCAGGCGAGGGTGATGATGTCACGCATGGCTCGATTCTCCGATCGTACCCGGCAAGGGACCTAGGCGAGGATCTTCGCCACCACGCCGGCGCCCACGGTGCGGCCGCCCTCGCGGATCGCGAAGCGCAGGCCCTCTTCCATGGCGATCGGCGTGATCAGCTCGATCGTCATCTTGATGTTGTCGCCGGGCATCACCATCTCCACGCCCTCGGGCAGGTGCGCGTTGCCCGTCACGTCCGTCGTCCGGAAGTAGAACTGCGGACGGTAACCCGTGAAGAACGGAGTGTGGCGGCCACCCTCCTCCTTCGTCAGGATGTAGACCTCGCACTCGAACTTCGTGTGCGGCGTCACCGAGCCCGGCTTGCAGATCACCATGCCGCGCTCGACGTCTTCCTTCTTCATGCCCCGCAGCAGCAGGCCCACGTTGTCGCCGGCCTGCCCCTCGTCCAGGATCTTGCGGAACATCTCCACGCCCGTGCACACCGTGTTCTGCGTGTCCCGGATGCCCACCAGCTCGACCTTCTCGCCCGTCTTGACGATGCCGCGCTCGATGCGGCCGGTCGCCACCGTGCCGCGGCCCGAGATCGAGAACACGTCCTCCACCGGCATCAGGAACGGCTGGTCCAGCGCGCGCTTCGGCAGCGGGATGTAGCTGTCCAGCGCGTCCACCAGCTCGAAGATGCACTTCGCCTCGGGCGCGTTCGCGTCGCCGCTCTCCAGCGCCTTCAGCGCCGAACCGCGGATGATCGGCGTGTCGTCGCCCGGGAAGTCGTACATGCTCAGAAGCTCGCGGACCTCCAGCTCCACCAGGTCCAGCAGCTCCTCGTCGTCCACCATGTCCACCTTGTTCAGGAAGACCACGATGTACGGAACGCCCACCTGCCGCGCCAGCAGGATGTGCTCGCGCGTCTGGGGCATCGGGCCGTCGGCCGCCGACACCACCAGCACCGCACCGTCCATCTGCGCCGCTCCGGTGATCATGTTCTTCACGTAGTCCGCGTGGCCCGGGCAGTCGACGTGCGCGTAGTGCCGCGTCTTGTTCTGGTACTCCACGTGGGCCGTCGCGATCGTGATGCCGCGCTCGCGCTCCTCGGGGGCCTTGTCGATCTGGTCGAACGGCGTGTACTCCGCCAGACCCACCTTCGACAGGACCTCGGTGATCGCGGCCGTCAGCGTCGTCTTGCCGTGGTCGACGTGGCCGATCGTGCCCACGTTGACGTGATCCTTGGTCCTCTCAAACTTCTCGCGCGCCATGAGCGGCTTCCTCCCGTGGAAGGTTTTCGACCGACGTGCGCCGACTGCCTGGGGAGGCGGCGCGACAAGAGATACGCTGGGGCATCGGATGTCGGTGTGGAGCCCACGAGCAGACTCGAACTGCTGACCGCTTGCTTACCATGCAAGTGCTCTACCGGCTGAGCTACGTGGGCCCCGGATATTGCGTTTTCTTCGGCCATCCGAGCCGGGGCTCTTCAGGCGGTGGAGCGGGAAACGGGGTTCGAACCCGCGACCCTCAGCTTGGAAGGCTGATGCTCTGCCAACTGAGCTATTCCCGCTCGAAACGGCAAGGCCATGGTGGGGGGGGGAGGATTCGAACCTCCGAAGGCGTCTGCCGACAGATTTACAGTCTGTTCCCTTTGACCGCTCGGGAACCCCCCCACGCCGATCCCAGTTCCGCGTGGTTCGCCCCGCGTACCCCGCGCGAAGCTCTGCTGGAGCTGGCGAGAGGACTTGAACCCCCAACCGCCTCATTACAAGTGAGGTGCTCTACCAGTTGAGCTACGCCAGCTCCGAGACCCCTCACTGCTTCCAGCCATAAAGCGGCCCCGCCCCCTTCGGGCGCGGGACCGTTTTGGGTCCGGGAATATTAATCCCCACCCACCAGATGTCAAGGTGTCGCATTCAACAAAATGCTTGACGGGCGGCGGTTGCCCTGCCGTCAGGGCCGTTCCGCGGCCGTCCCGCCCGCCCGCAGGGCATCGAGGCAGAGGTCGACCACGAGGTCGTCGAACCCGATCCCGACCGCGGCGGCGGCCTTGGGCACCAGGCTGGTCTCGGTCATGCCCGGGATCGTGTTGATCTCGAGGCAGGCGTACTCAGCCTCGTTCAGTCGGAAGTCGATGCGCGCCAATCCCTTGCAGCCGATCAGCTCGTACAGGCGCAGGGCGTCGGCGGCGATCTGCTCGTACAGCGGCGAGGTCACCGGGGCCGGCACGAGGTACTCGCTGGCGCCGGCGGTGTACTTGTTGCCGAAGTCGTAGAAGCCCTCGCGAGGCCGGATCTCCAGCAGCGGCAGGCGGCGGCCCAGGAAGATGGCCGAGGTCAGCTCGCGGCCCGGGATGAAGCGCTCGATCAGGATATCGCCAATGCTGCCATGGGCTTGGTCGAGCACGGCCGCGAACGCCTGGCCGAAGTCGGCCGGGCTCTGGACGATGGCCACGCCCACCGAGCTGCCGCCGGTGTTCAGCTTGATCACGGCGGGGAAGCCGATCTCGTCGGCGGTGCGGGCGCCCAGGCGCTCGAGGGTCAGGGCGTCGCGGTCGGCACCCGCCGCGCCGGCCACGGCGCCGGGCCGGTGGGCCGCCTTGTCCCAGGTCACCTGCAGCCACTCGGCCGTGGGGATGCCCGCCGACCGCATGACGCGCTTGGCCAGGGCCTTGTCCATGGCCACGGCGCTGGCCGCCGGCCCGGACATGGCGTAGGGCAGACCCATAACATCAAGCAGGGACTGCACATGTCCGTCCTCGCCATCGCCCCCGTGGAGGGCGGGGAACACCACGTCGACCCCGACCAGGTCGGGGTGCCCGATCACGTCGGCGACCCTGGCGAGCACCACGTCGCGCACGTCATGACCGGCGCGCCGCAGCCCCTCGGCCACGGCCCGGCCCGACCTCAGCGAGATCTCCCGCTCGGACGAGTCGCCGCCCATCAGCACCGCCACGCGCATCCTGCCGGTCATCCCTCCAGGTCCTTCCGCTCGAGAACGACCGCCGCCATGGCGGTCACGCATTCGCCCCGGCCCTCGGGGCCCAGGCCCTCGCCCCGGGTGCCCTTGACCGACACCTGGTCCGCCCGCGCCCCCATGGCCTGCGCCAGGTTCGCCTGCATCTGGGCGGTGCGCGGCGCGAGGCGGGGCTGCTCGGTGATCACGATGCAGTCGGCGTTGCCCAGCCGCCACCCCGCCTGCGCGACCCGGCGCCACGCCCGCCGCAGCAGGTCGAGGCTGTCGGCGCCGGCGTAGGCCGGATCGGTGTCGGGAAACATCTTGCCGATGTCCCCGAGACCGGCCGCGCCCAGGACGGCGTCGGTCAGCGCGTGGCACAGGGCGTCGCCGTCCGAGTGGCCCACCGGGCCCACGGGGCACTCGGGGAAATGCACGCCGCCCAGCACGCAGGGACGCCCCGCGGCCAGCGGGTGGCGGTCCCAGCCCTGTCCGATGCGCACCATGACGGATCCTTCGCTGCGCCCGGCTGGGCGCCTACGGGAAGACCTCGGCGTCCCGGAACGGCACCCCGGCCCGGTCCTTGGCCGAGAGCACCGTCTCGACCCCCGGCAGCAGCGGCCAGGCGATGCCCAGCCCCGGGTCGTCCCACAGGATGACCCGCTCGTGCTCGGGGGCGTAGTAGTCGGTGCACTTGTACACGAACTCCGCCGACTCGCTCAACACGTAAAATCCGTGCCCGAACCCCGGCGGCACCCACAGCATGTGGCGGTTGTCGGCCGACAGTTCGGCGCCGGTCCAGCGACCGAAGGTGGGCGAACTGCGCCGCAGGTCGACCGCCACGTCGAACACCCGCCCGCTGATGACCCGCACCAGCTTGCCCTGGGGCTGCCGCACCTGGTAGTGCAGCCCGCGCAGCACGCCGCGGGCGCTGCTGCTCTGGTTGTCCTGAACGAACGCCGCGTCGATGCCCGCCTCGCGGAACAGGTTGTCGCGCCAGGTCTCCAGGAAGTAGCCGCGGGCGTCGCCCAGGACCTTCGGCTCGATCAGCTTCACGTCGGGGATGGCCGTGGGCGTCACCTTCACCGCGGCTCCTCCAGCAGGCGCTTGAGGTACAGGCCGTAGCCGCTCTTCTCCAGCGGCCGGGCCAGCGCCTCGAGCCGGGCGTCGTCGATGAAGCCCATGCGCCAGGCGATTTCCTCGGGGCAGGCGATCTTCAGGCCCTGCCGCTCCTCGATGACGCGGATGAACTGCCCCGCGTCCAGCAACGACTGGTGGGTGCCGGTGTCGAGCCAAGCGGCGCCGCGGCCGAGGATCTCGACCCTGAGGTCGCCGCGCTCGAGGTACGCCGCGTTCACCTCGGAGATCTCGAGCTCGCCGCGGGCCGAGGGCCTGATGCCCTTGGCGATCTCCACCACGTCGCGGTCGAAGAAGTACAGCCCGGTCACGGCGAACTTCGACTTCGGATGCGCCGGCTTCTCCTCGATGGACAGGGCGCGGCCGTCCTTGTCCAGCTCGACCACGCCGTAGCGCTCGGGGTCGTTCACCGCGTAGGCGAAGATGGTGGCGCCGCTCTCGCGCCGCGCGATCTCCTGCAGCGTCCGCGACAGGCCGCCCGCGTAGAAGATGTTGTCGCCCAGGATCAGGCAGGCCGGCTGCCCGGCCAGGAACGCCTCGCCCAGGATGAAGGCCTGGGCCAGGCCGTCGGGGCTGGGCTGCACCACGTAGGACAGCTGCATGCCCCACGCCGAGCCGTCGCCCAGCAGGGCGCGGAACGCCGGCTGGTCCTGGGGCGTGGTGATGATCAGCACCTCGCGGATCCCCGCGAGCATGAGCGTGGACAGCGGGTAGTAGATCATCGGCTTGTCGTACACCGGCATCAGCTGCTTGCTGACCGTCAGGGTCAGCGGGTGCAGCCGGGTGCCGGTGCCGCCGGCGAGGATGATGCCCCTGGTGCGCGTGGTCTGCATGCCCTGCTCCCGTGGGTTCAGATCCGGCAGATGGAGAAGCGGTACTTGCCCGACGACTCCTGCGGTATGGCGTCGACGAACACCATGTCGACGCCGAAGTTCTCGCCCAGGGCCTGCTGCAGCCTGGCCACCAGCTGCCGGCCCGTCTCGTCGTTCCACTCGTCGCCGCGCACGATGTTGGCCTGCACGTGCAGGCGGCGCTCCTGCACCAGCTGCAGCTGGCGGATGCCCGGGTACTTCGTCAGCGTGTTCTCGATCAGCGAGATGCCCGCCACCTTCGCCCCGTCGGCCGCCACCAGGAAGTCGGCCAGGCGGCCGCTCAGCCCCTCCATCAGGGGCAGGCCGCGCCCGCAGGGGCAGGTGCGGCCGGAGGGCGCCCCGCGGTCGCCCACCTCGTAGCGCAGCATGGGCATGCCCCGGTTCACCAGCTCGGTCACGACGATGCGCCCGTCCTCGCCCGCGGCGCACGGCGTGCCGTCGTCCCTGAGGAACTCGACGATGGCGTGGTCGGCGTTCAGGTGCATGCCCCGGTGCTGCTCGCACTCGCAGGCGATGAGGCTGACCTCCTCGCACCCGTAGCGGTTGGTGACGGGGATGCCGAACACCTCCTCGATGACCGCGCGCTCGTGCTGCAGCAGCATCATGCTGGTGGCCACGATGCCCGAGGGCCGCGGCGCCCGCCCGGTGCCGCGCAGGGCCTCGGCCAGGATGAAGATGCTGTGGGCATGGCCGTACAGCAGCCCCGGCTTCATGGTGCGCCACTCGTCGAGGAAACGGTCGATGGCCGCGTCGTCGATCTTCATGGTGTCGAGGTAGATGATGCGGTCCTTGAGCGTCGTGCGCACGTGGTTCTTCAGGGTGCGCGGCACCGGCGGGTTGCCCCAGATGGCGGCGATGGGCTGCCCCAGCCGCCAGCCCGACCACTCGTCCGAGCGCAGGGCCGCCGCGTTGCGCACCTCGACGCCCCGGCGGTCGCAGAACACGTTCAGCGCCACGCCGGTCGAACCGCCGGTCTTGGCGGGGGTCAGCTGGTCCTTGCGGTAGTCCGTCGACAGGATGGCGTCGAGGTTCCCGCGCACGTCGGCCTTGGTCAGCAGCGGCAGCCCCGCCAGGTCGGCGATGGTGCGCACGCCCGCCGGGTCGATGCCCGCGGCCGCGAACCGCTCGCGGTAGAACCGGCTGGTGGCCGCGGCGTGCCGCACGATGGCCTGCAGGCCCGCCTCCTGGCGGGCGCGCACGGTGTCGGCCGGCAGCCACTGGCTCTGCCGCAGCTCGTTCAGCGTGCGCAGGCGCACGCTGCCCTCGTAGCGGTCCCACAGGGGCTCGAACACGGTGCGCACCAGGATGTCGGGAACGCGCAAG
>Ga0116152_10004053_pt1 | contig 11631 bp, 10 predicted proteins | sample AD_UKC119_MetaG_FD_89894 | JGI IMG/M metagenome (GOLD analysis project Ga0116152, IMG submission 89894) | Active sludge microbial communities of municipal wastewater-treating anaerobic digesters from Hong Kong - AD_UKC119_MetaG | ecosystem: Engineered > Bioreactor > Anaerobic > Digestate...
ACAATCAATTCCGGCTTTCCGTCGCCGTCCGCGTCGCAGACGATCGGGATTTGAGGACGGATAATCCAATACTCACCGTATTTATAATAAGGACAAAGGATGAGATTGCCTTCGCTGTCATATTGTAAAACGCACGTGTCGGTTGTGCCGGAACCGCGGTTTTCAATGTTTTCGTATTCAAATGCATAAAACTCCTCGTTAACAAATTTATTAATAAAGTAACTCTCTTTGTAAATTACGGTCGTTTCCAGCGTCGTGCTGAAGAGGATCATGATATTATAAATGCCTGTGTTTTTACTTGCAGGTTTTACTTCCTGATCGGTTTTGGGGATCTGTACTTCGTTGCAGGCACGAACCAGTTCCTCGTCAATGCCGTCACCGTCGAGGTCGAACCGCCATACATCGGTGATGATTAACGGGGTGTCGGAGATATCATATCCTCCGTCATAACCGGTTTTCTCTTCAATTAACGGAATAAAGGCCTCTTTCCAATCAGGGCGGGCCGGTTGGGCATCGGCGGTATAGGCGTGATGAGTAATGGGGAAGTTGAAAGGATAATCGTCGTCGGTGAAGGCGATCCAGCCGCCGAATCCCCACTCATAACCGGCAGTTGCATATTCATCCTGAAACGTGTCGGAATAGACGGAATAATGAAAAGAAGCCGACGGAAAAGCGGGGAAAACTGTGTAGGGATATTGAATATTATATAAATAAACGTTTGTACCGACTCGGTCTTTTATCCACACCGCTTGATCCGGAAACAAACCGGACGCGAGAGGAACACCGTTATCGAATGCACATATATTCTGACCGAAATCACCCGCTTGAAGTATGACCATGCGAATTCTTTCAATCTGTTCGAGCTGTGAAGTTGTCAAGCTTGAAGAAGCAGGAGCACTGCTCTCTTCTGTGCCGGGTTGGCTCGAGACATAGGGCCAAGTCTGCGTACTTGGCATAAGCGATGTAATGGTTGGGCCTTCCGAACTGACCCAGCGGGAAGATGTCGGGATTGATTCGGTGACACCTTGGCAGCCGGTGACTAATAATATCATGCAGATGCACAAGGCGATGATTTTGATAAAATGAATCTTTTTTAGTGGATTGAATTTTTTCATGCCGACCACCTTTCCTTCAAAGATAAAAATTTAAAATATTAATTTATCATATCATAAAATGTTAATAGGATATGGAACTTTTATAAGCTCTCGAACCATTCGATGATGGTATTGATTTCATCAGGGCTTTCAATGCCGTGAGCATTGTCCCTGCGGGTGATGAATTCATAACTTTTATCGTATTGCTCAAGCAGTTCCGCAAAATTTTTTGCATCTGAATAAGGAGTTTTTTGATCGCGCGTGCTGTGAATGATCAGAATCGGAATATTGATTTGATCCGCGAAGGTCACTGCGCTGCGTTTTTCGTATTCTTCGGGAACCTCAGAAGGAGTGCCGCCGATACGGTTTTTCAGCACATCCTGCATGTCCGTGCGGAAGGAATAGAGGCTTTCCAAATCATAGACGCCCGAGACGGAAACCGCCGCTTTGATAACGGAGTTTGTGTCCTGGCGGATGGCAAGGCATGTCTCCATACCGCCGCGCGATACACCGAGCATATATACCTTATCTTGATCCCCGAACGCTATGGATTGCGTCATATTTACAAGAAAGAGTACATCGTTGACGTCTTCACCGCCGAACCGATCTCTGCCGGTTCCGATTCCCGTTTCGCGGTATTGCGTCGCAACTACGATATACTGGAAGTAATAAGCGTATCTTGCAATGCTTTCCGCTGTATTTGCACCGTAATCGCCATTGCCTCCGCGGTTGTAAATCAAGATCGGATAATTGTTCGTAAGATAATCGGAGGGTGCAGAGATATATCCGGTAATCCTAAATCCGTCGACCGTATAAACGATTTCATATGTTATCGTGTCGTTAGTGACTTCGTTTATCGCCGTTTCAGTTTCTTCATCTATAAAGGACGTTTCCATTTCGCTAAAATCATATGTTACTCTGCTGATGGAAACGACATCAGCATATCCAACGAGATCCTCGATGGTCTTGTATTCCTCAATGGCGATATCGCTTTCGGTCTTCGTCGGTTCGGAACTGCTCGCGGTTGTCGCGGGCGAATTGCCTGTGACGATATTCCCACAGGCGCATAAAAGCGTACAGAGGATCAATATAAATGCAATACAAAATTTTTTCATTTTAATATACCTCCATTATTTAAATTATAACGCAATGACGTTAGAATTACAAGAAATTTCCTTATAACTTTCAAAAAAAGCGGCCATATTGACCGCCTTTTTGAGATTTATTATTCGAGTTTCATCGAATAGAGGTCGGAGTCACAAAGCTCGAAACGCAAGCAGATAGGTTTGCCGGAGAGCGTTAAGAGCGGGTTTTTGAATGTCACCAGGCGGCAGACACTGTCGCCAAACAGGCGGGGTTCTTATAATTGACGATGAAAAGTGATGATGTCTGGATATGAAAAATCAAGATTATGATAGGATTTTACGCCAACTTGTCCTTTTTATCCCATTCCGCAGCCCATGAATCGAATATGAAATCTGATATTTCATGCTCTGCGATCAGTTGGTTTTCATCGTTTTCCTGCCACTGGTTGTTTTGCTTATTGTATGTCATATGCATCATGTGTTGATAAATTTGAATCAATGCATGGCGGCAACCCTGCTTTTTGCAAATGCATAAATCAACCGATGTGAAAGCAAACTTGCTCATTTCAGGCGTGTTGAGATCGAACAATGCGCTTTTCGGCTCATTTTCACTGATTCGCCTGATCAGTTCTTCCGTGTTGCAGCTATGTATTTTTAAAACATCCTTGCGCAAATATGCATTTGAATCACAGTACGGACAGAACTTGCCGCTTTTAATCTGTTCATTAAATATCGCAATACCCACAATGCCGAGAATCGGAAGAGCGAGCCCCATGATTAAAGACATGAATCCCGTAACACCGCCCGCGGCCCAAAACACGATTGTATTGTACAACGCGGAGGGAACAAAAATAATCAGCGATGTGACTACGGTGAGCCAGGTGCTGTTACCTTTCCCCCAAACATTGATTAAGCGTTTAAAGATTGCGGATATACCGAAGGATAGGCCCAAACTGGCAGCAGCATATATCACCAGAACAAGTATTACATAGTAAAGAAACGCGGAAAGCGTCAATATAACCGGTAATAAGAAATATAATGCCGCGCCGAAAACGCAGGAAAGAAGCAGAATCGGGATGGCTTTGCCGATCGGGACAGCACGTTTTTGATTCCATTTGGATTCCTTGGGCTCAATTTTCGGAAATTTGAACGTAAAAGGCAGCTTTTGAGTTCCGGATTTGTCCGCACCGCACCACGGACAGACCTCACTCCCGGGTTCCCATTCCGCGCGGCATTTTCTGCAGGTTAAAATTTCATCTGTCGGCGATGCTTCATTTGATGTTGCTAAAGAAGTGTCATTGTCGTTCATACACAAAGTCCCTTTCTTAAATCATTTATTCTTTTTTGGAAGCAAAATTGCGGCAATGCTGTTGTTTTTATTATAACACCAATATTCTTATATTACAATATATTTCCTGTAATCAAAAAAGCGGTCTGACGACCGCTTTTTAATGTAGATGACGGAACTTATTCAAATTTTATGGAGTAGAGGTCTGCGTCACAGAGATCAAAACGCAGGTGGACGGATTTTCCGGAGAGCGCCGAGAGCGGTTTTTCGAAATCCACCGGACGGCAGACGCTGTCGCCGAACAGGCGGGGGCTTTCATAACCGGGCAGGGGTGTTCCGTCCTCACTGCAAAGGGTGATCTTCACATATCCGGCTGCCGAGGTGGCAAAATTGACCGTCAGACGGTCGCCCGTGAACGTCAGGGGTTTGGTGGTCATTTGCCCGCCCGGATAACCCGCTGAAAGTGAGAAGAAGCCGTCGAGCCGCACACCGAACCGCATCAGTTCGACGTTTTCAACGCGATAATGGTCACCGGCATAAATTGAGAGCTCATCCGCATCACCCGGGCGCTCTCCGGCGGTCTGCAGCATCGCGTTGGCAAAATAACAGTCGCCGTAATACCAGTTGTTTTCGCGCTCCGGGCCGGGTGTGACATAGGCCTCGGACGGGCGGCGGAAGCGCAGACCGTCGCGGGAGGTCATGATCATTGTATCGGTCATCGCATAGCCGCTGCGTCCCCACTGTTTGATGACGGCCTCGCGGTGTTCGCGGTCTGGCAGATATTTTAAATTTTCGGGATCGACATTGCGCTCGGTATAACGCGTGGGCAGGCCGATGTACATGTGCGGCGCGCGTTCATAAGCGCGGACGTTGTTGGTGTACATTTGAAAATCGGGCGCGTTTTTGCCGTAGTTGAGTTGCCCGAGGTGCTTCCAATGGAGAAAATCCTTGGAGCGGGAATTACGGATATCGCGGATGCCGGTCCATTTGTTTTCGCCGGTATAGTCGTGCAGGTCGCGGTAATAGGCCATATATTCGCCGCGTTCTTTATCATAAAAAGCCAGATTGAGCGAGTCGAACGCACCGTCAATGTCGAGGCGTTCTTTTCTTGTAAAATGAATGCCGTCGGGCGAGGTCAGCAAAACTAAATCTTTGCCAAATTCTCCGGTCAATGCTTTATATTTTTCACCCGGATCGCAATTTGGGTTCTCGTCGAGGAAAAAGGAGATGTTGTCCAAAGAACCTTCCTGAATGATAATATTGTTTTTCTTGCTGCCTTCAAATTCGCAGATGCCCAGTTCGGGGCGGGTAAAGTGCTTTCCGTCACGGCTTTCGGCGTAGCAATACCGCCCGATACCGACAGTCTCTTTACGCGTGAGTTGCAGATCGGATGCACGGTAGTACATGCGATATAAATCACCGTCTTTAAAAATCGTAAAATACCCGCAGACATTACCTTCCCAAGGTGCATTGCAGGTAAAAGCCGTTCCGCGGTACTGCGGGTGATGGGTTTTAATTTCAACGCCCTTGTGTTCGGCCCAGAGGGTTTTATCCCAAAAGACCTCGCGTCGGTTTTTTAATTCGATCGGCATGATATTGATTGCCCTTTCGTAGTTATTGGGAATTTGATTTGATTCGGTAAAATTCGAAGAAGAAAATTCCCCGACTTGAAAATTTATTTTTAAACTTTCACCTCGTGTAGATTATATCGACAAAAAATTTTTATGTCAAATAAATATACGATAAAAAGCGATTTTTTTGCAAAACGGGTTTGCATCTTTTTCGAAAAATGTTATACTGTGCAAAAAGAAAACGGCTGCGGAGGAACATAAATGAAGGAACCCATCATTTTTTGCGATTTGAAGTCACGGGTGATCTCCGGGACAATTTCACCGTCGGGGTGGCGGGCAGTGGATTATGAAATTGGGGATTATAAAGGGAATATGCTTTTGGCGCGAAAGGGAAGCGACGCCGGAGCTATGATGCTGTCTCTCGGTCTTCATGGCTGGCACCGGATTTATCTCTGCCTTCTTCATATTGAGAACCGGACGACAACCTATTTCAAGCTGGATTCCGACCGCTGTCATTATCCGGTTTATTCAAGAGCATCGGAAAAAGGGTGGGGTCCTTACGAATATGTCGAAGAGGTTTTTTGGAAATGTGCTGATTTGACGGGACAAAATCTGACAATCGAACACCACAACGAGTTCAGTTCCGCACTGGTCTGGGTGCGCTGCGAACCGATGAGCGAGCAGGAAGTCGCGGATCATAAAGAGATGTTTATCGGGAAAGAGACGAAAAGGCTCTATACCTATGTTGATCCCGGTATTTTTCATGATTATAATTTTAAAAGCATTCAAGAATATGGGCTGATGATCAATGCCATGGCAGACAGCGACATACGGTTTGCATCCCAGGACGTCTCGTTGCAGTATACAGGTTACGAAAGCGAAGAAGAAACAGAAAACAAGGATGCAGCTTGTCGTGAAATGGTTAATTGCGCGCATAAATTCGGTATTCAGCTTTATGCCGCAAACCGCATGAACCTTGCGAATTTTTGCACGCCGTTCAACAACCATAAAGCCATTCGGTTTGTCGATGAGCATCCCGAATTCAATCAAGTGAACCGCTGCGGGAAAGTTATTGACGGCGCGATGTCTTATGCTTATGAGGCGGTGCGGCAGTACCAAGTGAATTGGCTGACGGACAGGGTGAAAGCCGGGTTCGACGGCGTTTCGCTCGTGTTCACCCGCGGAATTCATGTCGCCTTTGAAGAACCCGTTAAGCAATTATTTGAACAGCGTTATCCAGGGGTCAATCCGTGCGAACTCCCGGTCGCGGACGAGCGGTTGAACGGCGTATGGTGCGCATTTATGACCGGTTTTATGCGCGAACTCCGCGTTTCTTTGGATGAACTTGCGGTACGGGAGAACAGAAAAAAACCGAAAATCTGCGTACATGTCTATTATGACGTTGAAGGCAGCAAGAATTTTGGGCTGGATGTTGAGACCTGGGCGCGTGAAGGCCTGATCGACAGCGTCATTCAATCCAATATGACTCATTTTGAGGATCTCGGGGGTTGTATGAAAACGGATCAGCCGTCCGTGATCGATCTTGAAAAGCTGTCTGAAAAGCTGAAGACACAGGTCGTTTTGCGCCGCCGGCATTTTAACGAAGTTGAAAATATCTGCAAGGATATTCCGAAATTCAAAGAGATTGCGGATCGGTACCATATTCGCGTATATTCCGAGCTGCCCTGGGAACGGGAAAGACCCTCGATTTATCTCGATGCAGCGAAACGAATGTATGCCGCCGGCGCCGACGGTATAGCTGCATGGGACAGCAATTTTCGAATTCCGGTGCTTCCGGTCTGGAATATCACCAAAAAACTCGGTCACAAAGAGGAAATTGATCGGATGCTCGCTGAGAACGACGATTACGGCAATTTGTATCGTGTGCTGTCGATCGACGGGCACGATATCAGTGAATATCATCAGAACTGGCGGGGATAGAGAATAATTATCCCGATCGTTTATAAATATTGACGCAGACAACCGGAGCTTACAAGCGGTATGAAAAACGACCGAAAGCTCCGGTTTTTTGAATTTATAAAATTTTTGAAATATTTTCAAAAAACTATTGACATCGTAACAATGTTACGATATACTATGACCGTAACAATGTTACGAATCGCGGAAGGAGAGGAGAAAACATGACAATTAATTTAACCGAATCCAACCGGGAAGGAAGGATGTAGAGTGGAACGGGAACTGATTTCAAAAAAAGAACTTTTGGACAAATACGGCATTTCCTACGGGGCGCTTTACCGCTGGAAACGTATGGGGCTGATCCCCGAAGAGTGGTTTATTAAAAAAGCGGCTCCGACAGGACAGGAGACATTTTTCGATAAAGTGCTGATCTGCGCACGAATGGAAGAAATCATCGGTTCGAAAGACGAGGCCTCACTCAAAGACCTCGCGGAAAAGTTCAGCGAGGGTCAGCGGGGGAAACGGCTGCTCATTGTCGGCACAAAATTCGGGGAGACCGGATATGACTTCGAGCAGATCACGGTCATAAAAATCAAGAACGGAGATAAAGAAATCGACATTACGCAGGAATTAAGGAGGAAATAAATAATGGATATAAAGTCATGGATTCTGGAGATTTGCGAGGTTATTGCAAAAACTACTGATTTATCATTAAAATCGCCGAATACAACACAGCTGACAACGAAAGGATGGTTATCATGAGTAAAAACGATATGCATATCTCGGGCAGCGGGACGATTGCAGCCGGTGAATACGGCAATGTTAAAATCAGCGGTTCGGGAAAAATCAACGGGAGTATTTCCTGCACGGAATTGCATTGTTCGGGTTCCGCCAAGGCGGACGGCGACATCCTCTGTTCGGGCGATATCAAATGTTCGGGGTCATTTCATTGTTCCGGGAATATCGACGCGGGGAGCATCACGTGTTCGGGCGCGGCTAAAATCGGAGAAGCGATTAAAGCAAACACCATCAAAGCATCCGGTGCGATTAAGGCGACTGATATGGAAGCGGAACGCATTGTCCTCAGCGGTGGCTGCGGCGTATCGGGTCTGTTGAATGCCGAAACCGTTGAAATCAATCTCGGCGGGAAATGCAGTGTCGGCAGCATCGGCGGCGGGAAAATCACGGTAAAATTGGGCGGCGGTTCGGGATTCTGGCTCGGACGCAGAAGAGATGACCTGCTGGAGACCGGTACGATTGAAGGCGATGAGATTGAACTCGAAAATACCACGGCGGATATTGTGCGCGGCAAAAACGTCATCATCGGTAAAAACTGCAGCATTAAGACCGTCGAATACAGCGGAAATCTTATAGTCGACGGATCGAGCACGGTAAAACAACAGACAAAGATATAAGTGAATTTACAGTGATTTCAGAGGAGCTTTTAGGGCTCCTCTGTTTTTATATCCATCGATTTAGGACTCAAACGGATGGCTTATGGATTTGCATAAAGTTGACAGAGTCATTCTGAAAATCGGATAAAACGGGGAAATAAAGTTGATTTATAAGAATGCCGAATGGGGTCGCGAAAAAGCATAGGAAAAATTATACTATAGGCAGGAGTACTTCCGACGGGAAGCAACGGGAAATGAAGGATAAAAATGAATGGGGAGAATAAAATGAGTTTTGAATTATTGAGAAAACGTCTGAAGGAATTGAGAGAAAAAAGAATGCGGGAGTTGAATTACACCGCGCCGGAGATCCCGGGTATGGATGACGTTTATCAACCGGTAAATCTAATCGAAACCTATCATCCGCCGGAAGTTGATGTACCGGACGAACAGGCGCCGGCAACCTCCACGGCAACACAGCCAATCATTGAGTCGGAAGATGACGTCGTGAACAGAAGCGCCATTCCGACTGCGAACACAGCAGCCAAAACGACTGCTAATTCAGCAAGCGGCAGCAAGGTTAAAGTCGATCCGAAAACGGGAACGAATGGGGCGAAAACAATAGATGACATTACAGTGAAAAGCCCGCAATTCGGTGAAGAAGGAATGGGGCATGACGACCTTGTTGACGCTTACAACGCGGGGTTGAATGGGATAGATTTAGACAGAGAAACGAGGGCCAATGCCGCCGCCGGAGGCTATTGGACTCCATCGAAGCCATGTACAACGCCGGATTACAGGATGCGACATTGTCGAAAAATGTCGACGGCTTTAACCAAGAAAATGTTGACAACACAAAAAATTCAAGTTATGATTTAAGTACTGAAGCCGCCCGGCAAGAGCAATTTTCGCAAAACAGCGCCGTTGACAATCCGGTAAATTTAGGGTATACTGCGGGTGATACCACGGGAAACGATAACTCGAGAACGGATGTAACGGATATAGATATACCTGATATGGGTTTTTCGAAGTATGGGGATATAAATTGGGATCTGGATTATAATTACATTGAAGATATGATGTTTTTAAATGGAGCAGCAAACAGCGCTGATCCGAGTGTCCAAATGGCATATCAATATATCACGAACTTGGAAAACAGGGGAAGAAAAATTCCGGCGGAGGTTATGGAAGCATTTAAGTCATTCATGGAAAATTTGAGTAGCAGTTCAAACAACGCTAACCCGAAAAATGATCCCACCGTTCATAATTTGGAAACTCAAACAATGCGAGATGATCAGATAAAGCGTTCACAGGGAATCGCAATTGGGAATGTCGGTACAAATAATTATGACTATGATGAAATAAAAGAGAGAAACGATAATTTTGGGAACTTCCACACACCTACGGACCTCTTTCCCAATACCACAAGAGCATTCGGAGCGGACGTTTCCAGTAAGGACGGAAAACACATAGGGCTTGATATTGGCAATAAGAATAATACAAATTTAAATTTATATTCAATATATGACGGTGATGTGGTTTACGTTCACGATAATGGTAACGCTGGTGGAAAAGGTGGAAACGGTTTAACAGTTATTATTAGACATGAAAATAAAATTACCGGAAAAGTTTTCTTCTCTGCATATATGCATTTGGATAGTAATTCTGTGAAAAAAGGAGATCATGTGGACTCCGGTCAACCGATTGGCATAATGGGAAATTCAGGCGGGCATGTTAATAAAGAGGGAAAAAACGACATGGGCGTTCACCTGCATATAATGGTATTTACATGCAGTGATGTGGAAAAGTATTCACATGATCCTCTTGGATATGCTTCTAACGGAAAATCATATAAAGGAACCAATGATGTTACATATTATTTCTATGACCCCGAAGAGGTTATCAATACAGGAGGCAAAATTTTATGGGATTAAAACGCACAATTCTATTACTACTCTGTATGTTTGTCTTGATTTCGGGATGTCAGTATCACCCGAAGTCAAGTGATGCAAGCAGCATTCCCGCCGTTTCGAACCCGGTGTCAAGCAAAGCAGACGACATACCCGACGATTTGAGCCAACCGAGCGTTCCATTGGGTTCATCTTATTCGCTGGATGAATATAAGGCGATTTTACAGCCGCATTTAGAGGACGATGCATTTATTAAATTCGTGGAAGCATTCAATGTCCATCCCTCTCCCGACGGGAAAAATCAATATATTGAAATAGTGGCTAACATTGGGTATCTAAATTCCGACTGGACATATTACATTAGCTATCTTTTCTTGAACGATTTTGATCATTACGTTAAAGATTATCTTTATGAGTTTATTAAAACTGTAAAATGGATTGATAACCGGCGGGTGTTGGTCGATCAAGAAACCATCATCAATATTGAAACAAGCCAAGAACATGATATCATGGATAATAGCTACTTTAAAGATATCGAATGGAGCTCTATTATCGATTCCGACGTGAATGAGGCAGGCACGCAGATCGCAACCTTTAACAGACGTCATTTCGACGGTGAAAACGGGCTGGGGTCTATGCAGTATGTATATCTCTATGATATTGCCGAAGATCAATGGCAATTGTTATATGAAACTCCTTATTTATATGAAGACACGGGTGATCCGCACGCTTTTATAAAATGGAAAACGGATGACTGCATCGAATTTTACCTTCATTACGGAGCAAAATTCAACTATACTATATCTTCGGGCGAGGTTGTCGAAGTTCCAAATTTCGTTGTGAAAGACGAAGACGTATTTGATGCCGAGAGATTGAAGAGAGACATGGGTTTCGCAGGTGAAGAAACGATTTATATGTTTGATCCGGATTTAATTGAGTGGAACCTCTACACATACATGAAGGAATATAATTTGAAAATCGCACCGGGTGAGTATTTTATCCATGCCAAAGACACTTATGGCGATCTGATGAAAAAGCTGGTTTTTGTGCCAAATAATTAAAGCTTTTTTCTTGGAATTTAATGCTAAATTCAGCAGGGTATCTACCCTGCTGAATTTTTTATACGATAGGGAATACAGGAACCAAAAGACAAGGGATTTTTAGGCTCGGATTATGAAATGTCGGACATAAGAGATCCGTACGAGCGCAATTGACAATCCGGTAAATTTAGGGTATACTGCGGGTGAAACCACAGAAAGCAACAGCGTGAAAGTGAATCCTGCCGGCGAGACCATTCCCAATATGGGAGCGGCGCCGTATGCCGATACTGCCGGTTCGGGCAATAACACAAACAGCGGCAACACAACTTCGGGCA
>Ga0116152_10004054_pt1 | contig 11629 bp, 12 predicted proteins | sample AD_UKC119_MetaG_FD_89894 | JGI IMG/M metagenome (GOLD analysis project Ga0116152, IMG submission 89894) | Active sludge microbial communities of municipal wastewater-treating anaerobic digesters from Hong Kong - AD_UKC119_MetaG | ecosystem: Engineered > Bioreactor > Anaerobic > Digestate...
ATGGGAACAGATTGTTTCCAGTGGGTAAGCCGGGTTCCATTCTGAAGGTCAGTTTCCTCAATTTTTAAACCGTTTGATACGACCTGGTAATGAGCCGGCGCTGTTACGATAAACTCACAGGTGGCTTTATCATAAGGATGATCGATCATCGGTAGCCAGTTCCTTCCTTTATCCGGCCAGTTATCACTAAAGAAAGTACGGTCACCATATTTATTATTGGCAATATGCAATCCTGATGCTGGTATACCATGATATGATATCACATATCTGCTTCGCTGATTTTTATTGGTGGGTGCAGCAAGAGTGATGTAAAGGTTATTATTCTCATGTTTAAAAACCAACGGCTTTCCGTTCAAATGAACAGAAGTTATTATCATCCCCTTATTGCCCAAAGTTGCAGAGTTATTTACAAGATCAAGCCGCAACGTAGTAATTCCCTCCATCATAAACTTTACATCAATTGTGGCTTCACAATAAATGGCATCAGATGTATCGGAAAGATGAATATTAAATGCATAGTTCTGAATATCGATCCGGGGATCTTTGGGATACGTATCGGCGAAAGAGAATAACGGAATTAAAAAGCTGGTTACAAGAGAAAGAACAAATCGGTTCATAATTAATTTTTAAGTGGTAATGCAAGAGGCGGACGGAATTCAGTTAACCCTTTTTCTCTGATCATGGCTTCCACATCTTCAATTCGGGAAGGAACAAAACCGCTCAGGTTCTCCACTCCGTCTTCGGTTACGAGTGCCATATCTTCTATCCGGATATACAATCTTTCAGGATGTATCCATATCATCGGGTCAATAGTAAATACCATACCCGGCCTTAGTTTTACGCCATGCACGGAACCTACATCATGCACTGCCATACCTACAGGATGCTGAAAATGTCCCCTGAACTTTATACCATCTTCTACAGCTTTTAGATGTTCCGGCTTCACAAATTTTTTACCCACCAGGTATTGTTTCATATCTGCTGCCGCTTTGTCCAATACTTCAGCAGCAGTAACACCGGGTTTGATGTAACGAAACAAAGCATCCCGGTAGGCCACAATAAAATTGTATAGTTCTTTTTGTTCTGCAGTGAAAGTGCCGTTCACCGGCCAGATGCGGGTAACGTCACTGGTATAATATTTATAATCCGGGGCATAGTCCATCAGTACCAGGTCGCCACTTTTTAAAATATCCGTTTTGTGAAAATAATGTCCCATATATGCATTGGTGCCACCACCGATAATAGAAGCATAGCCATCTCCCCGGGCACCATGTACATGAAAAATGTATTTGGCTGCCGCATCCAGCTGGTATTCATAAATATCAGGTCGGGTAGAACGCATCGCTTCCATTAAGCCCAAACCTGCAATTTGTGTGGCTTTGCGTATCACTTTGATCTCTGCTTCGCTTTTGATCAGCCGCATGGTATCGAGTATGGGTGACAGGTCGTTTATCTCAAACTGTGGAAACCGTTCTTTTATTTTTTGGATGAATAATGCTTCCCGGCTGGTTGGGCCATCCCACGGATCGGCGGCCGACCTGGCCTGTGCATAAAGCAATTCATCCCGGCTATCGGTGCCATTCTCTGCGGGGCTGAATTCTGTGTAGAGTTTGGGAGCAGGGGGCCTTATCAGCCCTGTTCCCACCAGGTCATTTGATAAGAATTCAGTTCCCTTTACCTGCTCAATACCGGTTAACTGTTTTACAAGATCAACATCTTCTGCAGACAATACCTTACCCTGGTTTCTTTCCATGCCTTCATCACGGTGGGGTAGGTAGAGAGTGGCAGAACGGCTTCTTCCGTTCAACAGCAGGTAAGCATGCGGGGTTTCTATACCGGTGAGGTAATAAAAGCTATTGGTTTGCCTGAACACACTGAAACCAGGTAATCCGCTGGCGCCTTGTATCACCGCCACAGCTTTGTTACCGATAGCATCAAAAATGGTATTTCTTCTTCTTGCAAATTCTTCTTTTGTAAAATCGGTTTGATAATGATGCGCATCTTGTGCGGTTAATTGTTCAGCCGAAAAAAGTGTAAAAGAAAAAATGAAAATGAATTTTGCTTTCATAAGCAATTGTATTAGGGATCAATAAATATATTATGTTATGCATTAAATGCTTCCAGAGTCTGGCCAATTACTCCAATGGGAATTTGGCTTTAAAGTCGGCTTATAATAGGATATATCTCCCGTTGAAATGACTTTGGCAATAAGTTGCCATGTTTCATAGGAACTTGGCCTGTTGTCCTGCCATTGTGATTCATTATAATTTTTGTTTACCTGCTCTTGCTTTCTAAACATGGCTGCAAAACTTTCATAGTCTAAAGGATATTCATTATCAGTAAGATTTTTATTAAACTCATAAGTAGCTTTTAAGTGCTCATCACTAATGTTGGGTTGAAAAAGCTCACCAAAATCCCGATGATACCATTCGTCAATTACAAGGATTTTCTTTAATTCTTTTGGAATTGATTTATAAAGTTCATCATCTGTAGCTCTGAGCAAGTCTCCACACTTTGTTATGAGATATCTGCCAACCTCTTCCAACCTTATCTGACCAGGTTCTAATTCTAATAATTGAATCCCAGCTTTGTTATAATCTTCTTTTTTATGACTTAATTCGATTTGTTGTCCTCGTATTTGCCAAAACTTTGCATCCGGCTTTAATCTGTCAATATCACAGGTCTCAAAAAAGTCGTTCCATTCAATAGGTGTTACAGTATAATTATTAGTGTCTTGATTATTATAAGTTTCTAGATTTATCAGACAATTACCAAAGTAATAGATATCCAAGGTGATACCTGCGCCACATGGAGGGAAGCCTAATCGTTCAGCAGCTATGGCCCATTGGTTGTCATCTCCTTTAAAAATATTTAAACGGCTATCAATAAGGTAGGAACTTGGATTGCCTAGCCCAATAAAATCGCAATAATATCCTAAACGAAAATTATCAAGTTTTGAAAATACTTCTTCTTCTGAGATCATAGGATAGTATTACTTAATGAAAATTATATACTGCCAGAATAACAATCGCCAATACTGTAAGCAATGATATTCTGCCTACCATTGGTATTTTGGGTGCATACTTTTCAGCTTCTCCTTTTTTTACTTTACTCATCAGTGAAGTAAGGATGATGATCAGTACGATCAGGAGTAATACCAGGCCCAGTTTTATCATCAGTAATGGCATGCTTGTAAGTGAGCTCCAATAAGGGGTCATCAGGTAGCCGCCTGAGAGTACCAGCAAAACGAGACCTGTTTTTCCCATGTTACTTAAAGCAAAACTATTCACCATGAATTTTTGTTGGTCGGCCTTTTCCATTTTAGAAGCGGCAGCTCCCAGGAATATAAAGCCTATACTGGTACCCAACCCCATGGCAAGGCCAATGAAGTGGATGATGAGCATAACCTCTCTCATAATTGTTGGTTTTGTTTATGTTAAGGTAGGAAAAACATGCGGAAACCTTTGTGCGGAAATGTCAGTAGGTTTTGCAATAAAAAAGACGAACCTTTATTTTTTTCTGCCCATAAACCTGATCACAGAAGCAAGGCCGTCATGATATTTACCTTCCTTTAATTCAAGCTCTGTTTCAGCCAGTTCAAGTATCTCATAATTGGCAAAGTCGGCTTTTAATTCTTCTATGGAGAACAGGCTGCCAATATCTTTTGGGCCGCCTACTTTTTCGTTCCTTGCTATGAATTCAATATGTTTCTTACTGAAAGCTTCGAATATGATCATTCCCCCCGGTCTTAAAAAATGATCAAATGCTTTATGATAAGAAGATTTAATAGCGGGAGGAAAATGTGCATATATCAGACCTATAGCATCAAATTGTTCAGCTCTGAAATGCATGTCTTCCAGTTTGCCTATTTGATAGTCGATGGATACATTGTTTTGAGCAGCCAGCTGTAATGCTTTGTTTTTTCCCTCTGCACTTATGTCAAAAGCTGTGACTTTCCAGCCAAGCCGGGCTGCAAAAACAGCATTTCTTCCTTCACCTTCAGCGGGCAACAGTAATTTACCGGGAGGGAATTTTTCAAGTTGCGTTTTAAAATAGTAGTTAGGTTCTGTACCGTATGCGAACCCTTCTTCGCTGTACCGGCTATTCCATCGTTCTGTCCAGGCATCATTCATATATATGGTAGTGGTTAATTTTTATACCGCTTCTCCAGTATAGCCATCAACGACTTTAATCCATTATAGGTTCCCTGGAAATAGTTGCCGCTGCGGTAACCGGGGATAAATGAAGTGCCGATGACCTGGTTTGTTTCAGCTTCTGATAGAATTGGCTGGATAGCCAATCCATTTAGTATACGCATCCGGTGATAGGCTTTGGACAGACCGATCACTACACCATTATTTGCACCTTTTTCTCCAACACCCCATGCCCAGGCGTTGGCAAATTTCATGGTAGTGGCATCCAGACTGTCTGCTTTTGTCATCTTTGTAGAAAATGAAATGACAGCAATGGGAATGCCTGTTTTCTTCTGAAAATCGCTGACCAGGTTTTCCAGTATTGACCTCTCTTTGGCAGAAAAGATATTCTCAAAATCATTTACATATCCGTTTGGCTTCGGAAGGTCGCCATATGGCGATATCTCAATTAACCGCACATGTTTTTTTATTGAATCCTTCTTTTCTTGTGCAGTGGCGTGGATACAGGTTATGAATAAACTTATTAAGAGGAAAAATAAATACCTGCTTCTTTTCATGATAAGCTATACTTGATGTTTTAATTACCAGGTTTGGGGCTGTAAATTTAATAAAGATAGTTTTATACATCTACTGGTTGCAAGCAATTCCGGTTGTTTCTAAACTGATTTTTGGATTTTTTTAAAAACTCCCGGTATCAACATCTTTGATAAACTTAATTACACCAGGCATAAATACTTTTTGATCATCCCACATGGCAAGGTGACTCCCGTTAGGGCAATACAGGTATCTGCCATGTTGCACCATTTTACTTTGCTCTTCCATGGCATTAGGATCCATAGTATCAAATTTTGCCCCTACCATAAGTGTAGGCACATAAATCTCTTTAAGCCTGTTTTTGATATCCCAGTTCGCCAAAGTAGCTTCCGGGCTAACACCGAATTCACTTGGCCCCTGCATCAATACATATATATCGTTATTTACATGCTTTACTGAACGGTTGAAACCATCCGGCCAATCTTTAAGGCGACAGATGTGTTCGGCATAAAAATGTGGAAGCAATAATTCAAAATATCGTGGATTTGAATAATCTTTATTTGCCTCAATGGCTTTGATCTCGGCAACAACATCTGCCGGCATTTGTTTTGCCAGTACTTCGTCTGCATATTTCGCATATTCCGGAATACTCGCCATCATATTGGCTATCACAAGTCCTTTCAGGTGTTGCTGGTATTTTAGGGCATATTCCATTCCCAGTATTCCTCCCCATGAATTTCCTATGATATAAAAATTGGTACTGTCTGCTCCAATAGCTTTGCGGACCTGTTCCACTTCTTCTACAAATCGTTCTGTTGTCCATAGGCTGCTGTCTGTTGGCTGATCACTGTAATAAGAACCTAACTGGTCATATTCATAAAATTCAAACCCTTCTCTTTGAAAAAAGGTTTCAAAACATTCCATGTATTCATGCGTCATGGCTGGCCCACCATGGAGGAGGAGGATTTTGATCTTTGGATTTTTACCAAAGCGTTTTGTCCAGACTTTTAATTCGCCAACCGGGGTTTGAATAGGGATCATCTTTACCCCGGCAGATTCAATAGAATCACCGTAGTTAAAATAATCAGGGAGTGTTGGTGTTGTATTTTGCTTACAGGCTGTGAGCAGAAATACTATAAAAGAAATTATGATCAGTCGCATAGTATATGTATTTAAAGTTGTTTTATGAATTGTTTCTGTTGTGTAGCTTGTTTAATATTTGTAATAAGATTGCTAAGTTTTGTTTCTGCTTCTGCCAAAAGCTTTTCCTGCGTTTGTGCTACCTCCTGTTCTAACATCTTGCAGCCTTTGTATTCTGGTTCTGGTTTTACCAATATCTCTTTACGGAAGGTCTTTAGTTTTCGGTGAAAAACAAAATGGTCCTGCCACTGTCCCAGCTTGTCAAGAATAGTATCCAGCAACTTCATTTCTTTTTTACTGATATAAAATTCTTCTGGCAGTAGTTTCAGCCAGTAATAAACGTCTTTGAGCAATTTACGTATCTCATGGGCATTTTTCTTAAACTGTTCCATAGCAGCGATAAGTTGTTTCATATTCTCTTCAACTACTATTCTGATCTGCTGTTCCGGGTCCTGGATCGTTTGAAAAGATAGCTCCAGTTTATCCACCAACTCCAATAAGCTGGTTTGATGGTATTGCTGCACGGCATCCACCACAGCTTTTCGTGTAAGAGAGAGATTACTTGCCAGGTGTTTTTTAAAAAAGGGGAGTTGGAGATCTTTACTCTTCTGAAATTTTATCAATAAACCCTGGCTCATTTCCACATCCCTTTGTTTGCCCATGACGCCAAACAAAACCCTGGTTTCGAAAAATTCTTCTTTCCATAATTCATGGGTTATGGCTTCTTTTAAACGCAGGTAACTTCTGATCTTTTTTACAGATACCCTCCAGTCATGCACAGCTTGTTTACCGGGCCTCTGCCTGATTTTGTGAAGGGTTTCAATAAAGACCGTCTGTTGTTCTTCAATGTTCCTCGATATTTCATTTGAGTTGTTCATGTAGGGAAATTGGGCCCATATGCTACAAAGCAGATATAAGGTATGACATTTCCAGCATCTAAGGAGTTCGTCAGCATCGGCAGTTCCTGCTGTTGAAATAGTTGGTAGTGTTTGGCAGATTTTGGGGCAGAATCCACCTGTCAATCTGGTTGTATTTCATGGATATTCCTATAAAATCTGGAAAAGCTCTTCTTTTTCCCGGAAGTTCCAATTAATTATTTTAATTTTGACCGAACGTTCATTCAAAAAACATGTCACCAAGAACTCAGGACCAGTTACAACAGTTGAGAGAAACCAGGAAACAGCATATTCTTGAAGCGGCCTTAAAAGTATTTGCTGCTCACGGTTATGATGGAGCCACCATCAACATGATCGCTAAGGAAGCAGGGATTGCAAAAGGGTTGATGTATACCTATTATGAGAGCAAGGAAAAATTAGTGGAGGAACTTATTCGGTTTGGTTTGAAGAAAGCTGCTTCGTTCATGCAGGAGAAACCGTTTCATCATTTAACCACAAGAAAAGCATTTGAAGAAAGTTTGCGTCATATGATAGACCTTTTTTTACAGGAAACTGATTTCTGGAGATTATATACTATGCTGGCGCTGCAACCAAACCTGGCGTCTAAGTTCAAAAAAGAATCTATGGCGTTCGTGGAGCAATACCTCGGAATATATATAGCCTATTTTCAAAAAAGAAAGTCAAAGGATCCTATGGCAGAAGCAATGCTCTTAGGTACAATCATAGATGGTTTAATGTTTGATCTGCTGATAGCACCCGCCGAATATCCTTTGGATGATGTAATAAAAATGGTCGTTAAAAAATTTGCCTGATGGTTTGTAACAATAAAATAGAAATGTGATGAAAAAACTCTTTTTTATTCCGTTAGTAGCCCTTCTTTTTTCTTTTGGTAAAACAACTCAGCAACCCAGCGCAGATGAGATCGTTCGGAAAGCAAACGACTTAATGATGGGCCGCTCGAGCCAGAGTATTGCTACGATGACAGTGATACGTCCGTCATGGACAAGAACAGTATCTATGAAAACATGGTCTTTGGGGAACGATTATTATATGGTACAGATCACAGCCCCGGCGCAGGATAAGGGACAGGTTTTTCTTAAACGTTTTAATGAAATGTGGAACTGGATGCCAAATATCAGTCGCATTATCAGGATACCCCCTTCTATGATGGGACAAAACTGGATGGGATCCGATTTTACCAATAATGACCTTGTAAAAGCCAATTCGATCGTCAATGATTATACGCATAGGATACTGGGTAATGAAACAACTGACGGATATGACTGCTATAAAATAGAGTTTTCTCCAAAGCCAAATGCAGCCGTGGTATGGGATAAGATCATTGCATGGATCGCAAAGGATAAATACTTTATGCTGAAGTCGGAATTTTATAATGAGGATGGAGAGCTGGTAAACAGGGAAACACAATCTGACATAAAATATTTTGATGATAGGGATCTTCCTTCAAAACTGGTGATGACGCCGGTGAAAGAAAAGGGCAAACAAACCATACTCGAATTTCAAAAACTAAATTTCAATATATCCTTAAAACCAACATTCTTTTCGCAGCAGAATATGAAAAACATTCATTGACAACAGTTCAACGGATCAGATGAAACAAATTATTATACTGGCCTGGCGAAACCTCTGGCGGAACCGCCGCAGGACAATGATCACACTGGCATCTGTTTTTATGGCTGTTATATTGGCCATCGCTATCCGGTCATTACAGAAAGGAGTATATGCCAGTATGATCAGTAATGCAGTACGTTTTTCTACCGGGTATATTCAGGTTCATGCAAAAGGATATTGGGACGATCAGAATATCAATAACTCTTTTGAATATGATCCATCCCTATCAGCGGTTTTTCAAAAAAATAAAGATATTTCCCTTTACGTCCCTCGTTTAGAATCATTCGCTTTAGCTTCTTCGGGGCCACATACCAAAGGAGTTGCAGTAACAGGTATTGATCCGGAAAAAGAGGATGAGATGAATGGGCTGGCGAAGAAAATAATTGAGGGAGATTACTTCAATAGCCAACCACAACAAGGAATCCTGATCGGTGATGGACTTGCCGAATATCTGCAGCTGCATCTTGGCGATACACTTGTCTTACTCGGACAGGGGTATCATGGTGCTACTGCAGCCGGTCAGTTCCCTATACAGGGTATCTTTCATTATCCGCTGGACCAAATGAATAATACAATGGTCTTTCTTTCGCTTCCGGATGCACAATTGCTTTTTGGAGCAGAAAATAGCCTGACCTCTATAAGCCTGATGTTACAAAATGAAAATGCTATTTCTTCAGCAAAAGAATTTATTGAAAAGCATGTTGATAGCACTTACGAAGTAATGGAATGGCCTGCCATGAACAAAACTCTTGTGCAGGAGATACAGGGTGATAATGCCGGTGGTATCATCATGCTGGGCATATTATATCTCGTAGTGGCATTTGGTGTTTTTGGAACGATACTCATGATGACAATGGAACGGAAAAAAGAATTTGCTGCTATGATTGCCGTGGGGATGCGTCGTTTCAAGCTCACTTTCATGGTGATATTTGAAACGATCTTTATCGGGTTGATCGGGATCGTATCGGGAACTCTCATCATACTTCCCATCCTGATCTACTTTCACAGGCACCCGGTGGCATTAACGGGGGCTGCAGCAGAAACTTATCAGCAATTTGGCATTGAACCGGTAATGCCTGCATCGCTGGATCCGTCTATTTTTTTATACCAGGGAATAACGGTATTGTGTATCGCTATTCTATCGGCTTTTTATCCGCTCTGGTACATCAACCGTATCCCTGTAGCTGGAACTTTAAAACAATAAAACTATGCTGGTACAAATAGCATGGAGAAATATATGGAGAAATAAAATCAGAAGCCTTGTTATCATTATTGCAGTGATTCTTGGCCTCTGGGGAGGAATATTTTCTGACGCCTTTATGCAGGGAATGGCAGAACAACAGGTTTACTCCAGCATACATACAGAAACAGGCCACCTGCAATTGAATGCTCCTGGTTTTTTACTGAATCATGATATGCAACTACGGATCGGTGATGCAGATAGTGTTGTTGAACAAATCAACAGGCTACCGGAAACAGAAGCCGCTGCCGCAACAATACAAATTACGGCCATGGCATCCACGGCTTCCAGCTCCACCGGCATCATAGTGAATGGTATTGCCCCAGATACATATGCTAAGGTGAGTGATATCTCAAAACTGATGGTAAATGGGGACTATTTTAAAAACGATCGTAAGAACATGGTAGTTGTTGGCCAGCAACTGGCTGATAAACTCCGGGTAAAGCTACATTCCCGGATCGTACTCACCTTACAGACAGTTACCGGCGATATTATTTACGGGGCATTTAAGATTGAAGGGATCTACCGTACACATAACAGTGAGTTTGATAAACAAATGATCTATGTGCAAAAAGATGATCTGCAATCACTGGTTGGTTTCCCTTCCGGGGCAGCTTCATTGGTCAGGGTATTATTACAAAAAGACGATGATACAAAGGAGGTAGCTGAAAAATTAAGGTCACAGTTTCCGGCAGAACAAGTACAGACATGGATAGAGTTATCTCCCATGCAACAGGTATTGTCTGGTACCATGACGCAGATGACGATCATTTTTGTCGGGATCATTCTTATTGCTCTTGCCTTCGGAATTGTAAATACAATGCTGATGGCAGTAATGGATCGTACAAGAGAAATAGGCATGTTATTATCGATCGGTATGCGGCCTTCAAAGGTTTTTGGTATGATAGTGCTGGAAACTGTTTTTCTTTCCCTGACGGGCGCAGTGGTGGGTATTTTGATAAGTATCGGAACCATTTATTGGTTTGGCAAATCAGGGATCAACCTTTCTATGATCGCACAGGGAGCTAATGCAATGGGATACAACAGTGTGGTTTATCCAGCACTTGGCGCCGGTTTTTATTTCCAGTTGGCCATCATGGTGGTTGTGGTAGCCATAATAGCCGGATTGATCCCTGCAAGAAGAGCCATTCGTTTAAAACCGGCAGAAGCGGTAAGGGGAGATTGATATTTATGGATACAACTAACTAAATAATTATTCTATGCCAGTCATTGAAGTAAAACAACTGAAGAAAACTTATAACGAAACAATGGTACCGGTGCATGCACTAAATGGTGTGGATCTGACATTTGAAAAAGGAGAGTTTACAGCCATTGTTGGTCCATCAGGTTGCGGCAAAACCACTTTATTGAATATGATGGGAGGGTTAGATCGTCCAACTTCAGGAATAGTGACCATTGAGAACGATGATATTACAAACATGAAAGCAGGGGAGCTGGTAGATTTCCGGCTGAATAATATTGGTTTCATTTTTCAATCCTATAACCTGATACCGGTACTTACGGTGAAAGAGAACATTGAATTCATCATGGAATTGCAGCATCGTAACCGTAAAGAAATGGAAGATCGGGTCAGGTATCTTTTAGAAGTAATGGGTTTGAGTGATAAAATAAATGTTCGTCCCAGGTATTTATCAGGGGGACAACAGCAGCGGGTAGCAGTGGCAAGAGCGCTGGCCTCAAAACCAAAGTTCATTTTAGCAGATGAACCTACAGCTAACCTGGATTCAAAATCAACTGATATTTTACTGGATCTGATGGCTGAGCTAAATCAAAAGGAAAATGTAACGTTCGTTTTTTCTACGCATGACCAGCGGGTAATGGATAAGGCCCGCCGTATCATTACGCTGGAAGACGGTAAAGTGATCAGTGATATCAAACAGGTAAAGAGCAATGAAGCAAGGCATTCATAAAATACTATTACTGACCGGCTCTTTAATATTTGCTGTTGTGCAGAACACTGCTGCACAAGGTGAGGTTGACAGCAGCCAGGGAACCATAGAAAAAACAAAACA
>Ga0116152_10004056_pt1 | contig 11626 bp, 7 predicted proteins | sample AD_UKC119_MetaG_FD_89894 | JGI IMG/M metagenome (GOLD analysis project Ga0116152, IMG submission 89894) | Active sludge microbial communities of municipal wastewater-treating anaerobic digesters from Hong Kong - AD_UKC119_MetaG | ecosystem: Engineered > Bioreactor > Anaerobic > Digestate...
AATTGCCCTGGAATCAATGAAAACTTTTCTGGCCGGGGAATTCAAACCGGAAGCAAAAAAAATTGTCGTCGATTATCTCAAGTCCCTGCCAAAGCCTGCATTCAGAGTTAAAGAAGGTCTGGTTTGGGAAAGAAAATTTACCGAGAACATTTTGAAAACCCTCGATTCCAATGAAGGAATGATTGAGATTCTTAAAAACGTCGAAAATCTCTCCGAAGAAATTAAGACAACAACCCCGTCAAGTCCTGAAAAAGCCTGCTGCGCCAATCAGCGAGTTCTCATGGGCGCACTGGAAATGGCAGCTATGGATGGACTTAAGTTTCCCGAGAATGCCAGTTTCGATCAAATACTTGCCAAGCTGGTAAAGGAACAATACCTTCGCAAGCCCGTTGAGTGCCCACGAAAAGGTGAATACAAGATCAAATTTCACGAAAATGATGATTATACTGAAGTAAGCTGCTCATGTGGTGCAGACCCGGAGAAACCTCTATCCCAGGAAGAAGTGTCGCCAAAACCGGACGATGAGGGCAAAAATAGCAAGCTTGCGGCAAAAGCCGAAGAATATAGAAACTCAGGAAAATTTGCCAGTGACCAAAAGGAAATCCTCGAATACTATGACAAAATGATAAATTTGGACCAGTTCGGGGAGGGAGCCCCTGCAGAAATCCAAAGAATTCAGGATGAATACGAAAGCAAAGACAATATTCTGATCAAAACCATCGGAGTCAGTTTCACAAAAGTATACGATAAACAGCTTAAACTTCAGGAAGAAATCGAATCTTTAATAAAGTGACCTTTCATGAAAAAGCCGGGGCTCAACAATTTAAGCCCCGGCTTTTTTCAACATTAAAAGCGAACTATTCGGATTGCAGCTTTTCTTCAAGCTCACGCAAACGCTTCAGAATCTCTGCCATCTTGTCAGGATCTTCATCTGCGTCTTTCTTTTTGGCTGGTTTTTCTTTTTCTTCGGCTGACCGACCCATTGATGAAGGCATGAAAGGATTGGGAAACTGGAACGGATTGGCGTTCATCCATGGATTCTGAAAGCCCATTCCAGGAAAGCCGCTTTGCCCTGCCTGCTGCTTGTTATACATATCCATCATCCAGGGAAAGAATTGCTTGAAAAAATTATCGACAACCTCTTTTGGTGACTGCAGAACCATTTGATAAAAGTAGGTCGGCAACAATTCGTAACGTTCTTCAAGAAGAACCTGCATGAGAATGTACTTGGTGATGTCTTTACCGGTACTTTTCTCGATAACCTTCACCTTGTCGCCGCGCTGCAAAAAATCGCGAATCTCGGCGAGAGAAACGTATCTGGCTTCTTCCACACAGTAAAGTCGCCGATTATCATATTTCTTAATCAGAATTTCTTTCACTGAAAACCTCGGAAATGTAATCAAGAGCTTCTGGCCATACGGTTACGCCAACATGATGCAATTTAAGAACCTTTTTGCTCTTAACTTTTGCGCCCCTGGCCGTTAAGCCCTTTTCATAAGTGGCACTCTTCAGAAACAGAACTCCGTCACTCGCATCGGCAAATTCTCCTACGGGTACTTCCAGCCAGAAGAATTTGACTTTGTCGATTTCCTGCTTGCTTCCGGCAAGAATATGACAAGTCACCGACGGATCTATTCCTTTTCGGCAGAGTGAGTTTATCACATCTCCGGCTTTCTGTATAGTTTTGTCGATGCCGTCAGAGGTAAGCAGAGTCGAAACCCCGCCATAATACAGAGCAACCATACTCAGGTTCATATCTGGCGTGTTGCTTTGGGGCTTAAGGGGAATACCGTCTTTTGCCCAGTTATTGAGCATCTGAAACTGACCCGGGAAACAGTCATTATGTTCGGTGGTCTTGAACCATTTTCCCTGCCAGGTCATGCCTTTTGGGCCCAAGGGTGCGGCGAGATCCTGATACATCACGGTAAAGTTGTAGGCATAATATCTAAAAGCGGTATCAATGCCTTTTAAAGGCGAAGCAACGAAAAGAATTTTCCTGATATCCTTCTGAAAAGAAGTGATCCATTTGTATTTTGCATATTCGGAGCCAAGATCTGAGGCATAAATTCTTACCGACATCGCCCCTTTGCTGTGGCAGAGAACGTCTACCTTTTCTGCACCGGTAACCTGACGAATACGGCTGATGGCATTGGCAATCTGCTGTGCCTGAAGAAAATTATCGCCATGCGGATGGGAAAAGGTAATGGCGAAAACGGCAAAGCCTTTTTTGGCAAGATACTGCATTATACCAGGCTTTTCAATCTTGCCATCGGCAGGAATATCAAAAACCCAGGGATGGGCAAAACCACGCGTGGCGTTGTCGCCAGCACCATGCACCAGCAAAATCGGCACAGGGCGGGTGGCGCTTTTCCAGTTCGGCGCAAAATGGAGCAAAAACTGGCTTGAATGCGGAGTATTTGTGCCAAAAGCTTTCTGAGTTATGCTGTGAACCCGACGGCTCTTGTAATGAAATTCTTCGTAAACGAAGTTGCGGCTGCTGTCTTTCAGCAACTCGATTCGTTCCCAGGGGGAGGAATCTCTTCCTTCGATTTCTTTCTGCAATAACAGCTCGGCATTGGCAACGCCGGCGCACAAAAACAAACAAAGGCCGACAAAAACGAATGCAGACAAACATCTATGAAAAAACCGGGTTAGCCGACTCTTATTCACTACTCACGACACCTTTCCTGGCTGAAGGTCGTTTCTTATTCCTTCGGTAAGGTCTGGCTCTTTGCCGGCTATTCGTTAATCTTTACCTTGTCATTTGGCAAAATGCAGCAAACCTCAACCCTGTGTTCTAATTTTACTGAAAAAACTTCAATTTTCCAAGGTACATGATTATTTTTTTTGCACTTGCGAAAACTATTTTTAATAGCTTGATTGGAAAACCTTTGCAAAGGCCGGAATTTATCTGAAAATTTGCAATAGAATCAGAATTCCCAGAGATGCCGATAGCAGCGTTGCAGGAATACCGAACCGGGCAAATTCCCAAAATGAAATACTGCATCTGTCCTTTGCGGTTTCGGCAACAATAAGGTTGGCAACCGAACTGAACAATGTCATGTTACCGGCAATCGTACTGACATAGGCAAGCAACCCCCAGAATAATTCAGGATTTCCCAGAGCCGGAACACTTGGCGAGGCGAGCAGAACGAAGGGGACGTTGGATAAAAGATTCGATCCCGCCAAAGTCACCCCTGAAAAAATCCAGACTTGGCTAACCAGATCACCCGAAATCAACTGCAAAGAATAATCGGTCATGAGTTTTGCCAGGCCGCTGGTTTGCAAGCCACCAATAACCACAAAAAGAGAGGCAAAGAATAATAAAAGAGACCACTCGATCTGATTAAGCAACTCGGTTGGATCTTTGCGGTGAAATGTAATTACGACGGCCGCACCACCCATGGCCGAGAATGCCATGGAAAAACCACTGACAAATCCAGCGCAGGCCACACCAAGCCCCAGCAAGCCAATGCGCAGGCTTCTGGTTTTCCCGCCTTCCTCTGAATCAGGCATAGGCTCGCTTAAAATCTCCGGCGCATTTTCCAATTCGAGTCTATTTCGGTAAAATAGCCAGGCAAGAGAGGCATTAACCAACATCGCCACACAAACAGGAACAACCATTAAGGCAATAAAACCGAGATAGTTGAATCCGGAAAAACTTCCGATGATCATGTTTTGTGGGTTGCCGGTCAAGGTCAGGGCTGATCCGGCATTAGCCGAAGTTGCCAGAACGATAAGATAGGGCAAAGGATTCAATCGACGATGGCGACAAATTTCAAGCACCAGTGGTGTCATGACGACACAAACCGGATCATTTACCAGAACCGCCGATGCCAGGGCAGAAATCGCTGAAATCGCCATCAACAATACAAATGGCGATTCTATTTTCGAAATCAGCCTGATAAATATGGCAAAGAGTCCGGCAGCACGCAAATGCTGCGCAATTATCATCATCCCGAGCAACAGGCAGATCGTATCCCAGTTAACCAGTCGATAAGCTTCTTCTGGAGTCACTACGCCCGCAACGACCATTAAAACGGCACCGAGCATCGCTGCCGATGGGCGACCGATCGGCAACAAATGCATTTTGCGAAAAGAAATCAGAACGAAGACAAAAACAAATATTATTCCTGCAGTCCAAGGGTTCTTTAAAACGACAGCATTTGTCAAAATCGGTTCCAAATTGAAGTTTCTCGACTTAATTATTCTTGTTCAAGAACTAAATGAGGCCAATGCCCAAACTTTGGTCTTGATTTGAAGTAAAATAGAACAGATGTTAGCATAGAAAAAAAATAAAAGAGAATTGGTGATTATGAGAAATTTCAAAAATTTTCTGGCAGTTATTTGTCTTTCCTTGTTGGTTAATGTTTGCCTTTATGCCCAGGAACCGGCCAATGCCTCTGCCGGAGCCCTACTGGCCAGTTCAACCGTTGTCGAAGACAGTTCGGTTTCTTCGGTTGCTCCCAAAGCTGCTGCCCTCGAAGAAGAATACAGCAACCTCCCAGAGAAAATCAGGCTACTGGTCGCTTCTACCACCCTCGACACCGAAGTGACAAACGCCAGAAACCGGTTCAACTCCCACCGAAGCAATCTCAACGAATTGAAAACCTCAGGCGTTTACAGTTTTGACAAAATATCTGAAATCAGGGCTGCAGCCAGAGAAAGCCACCAGGGGATCAATAAGCTTCAGGAAAAAATTACCGGCAATATCAAAGCCATCGAAACCCTCAGACAAACCTGGGAAGCACAAAAGAGCTCCTGGAGCAATCTGCAGCAAGCACAAGCAGCCGACAACGACGCCCTTAAAACGATTTTTAAAGATGCTGGCAAAAAAATCCAGAAAGCTCAGAAGTTGCTTGAGGGCATCGAATCACCATTGGTGGGAATTCAGAAAAAAGCTCTTGAACTTAACTCAGACCATCAAAAATTCATCGCCGAAATTGATTCGATCATTTCCGGAATGCGCAAAGACCTTTTTCGCCGATCTCGACCGGCGATGTTTACTCCATCGTTTCTAAAACAATTCGACAAGTCGCAGTGGCAGGAATTCTGGGTCGGAATCGCCAGCTTGAAACTCCCGCAAACTGATTTCTACTCATCACAGGGATGGGTGTTAGGTTTGCAGTTTCTCGGAGTTCTTTTCTTCATCTGGCTATTTGGCAGCATTCCCATCGAAAAGGCTCGCAAGCTGGGCCTCGGTTTTCTCATTGAACGACGCTTTTCTGCGGCAATAGTGGCTGGAGTTGCCGCATTTTATCCATTATTTGAAGATTTACCCAATATTGTCAGAGTATTCATGTGGGCATTGCTGGCTATTGCCGGATCGCGTCTCGTAGCCAGCGTCATCGAAACCCCATGGCGCCGACGACTGATCTACCTGTTAGCAGCACTATTTTTGACCTCACAGCTTTGCTATCTGATAAACCTGCCTTCGCCGATTTTCCGACTTTACGTCGCCGGCGTGGGTCTGCTTGGGGCAATCATCTGCTTCTGGCGGGCAAGGATCAATCGAATGCAGAATTCATCGATCTGGTTCATTCTTGCTGTAAAAACTGGCGGCTTAACCATGTTGATCGTATTTCTGGCTCAGGCTGCCGGGTTTGCCGGTCTGGCCAATCATCTGCTTGAAGTTGCTATCAAAAGCGTGTTTTTCCTGCTTATTATCTGGATAGCCAACCTGATCTTGCGCGGACTTGCCGAAGCAATAATCGACAATCGCTTTGTCAGCCAGAGCAAAATTGTCAGAAATAATGCAGCCATGATAATCAACCGCATGAAAATGCTCGTCGACATTTTGTCGGCTTTCATGGCCCTGGCAGGACTACAAACCGTCTGGGGAATAAAAGATTCTTTTCAGGACGGCATTGCCGGCGTTTTAAATCTGGGAATAAATCTTCAGGGTGAAAGAATCACCCTCGGCATTATCGCCACAGCCATTTTTCTCTGGTATGCAAGCATGTTCTGTTCATGGCTGATTCAACGCATTCTCGATGATGAAGTTTACCCGCGCAAAAATGTCGAGGCCGGGGTCGGCATATCCATCAACCGGCTCATCAATTATGCCTTCGTCATCATCGGCGCAGTTATAGCTCTTTCCACTCTCGGCATAGGTCTTTCAAGTCTTGCTGTTCTCATGGGTGCTTTTGGTATCGGTATCGGTTTCGGTTTGCAGAATATCGTCAACAATTTCGCCAGTGGCCTGATACTTCTTTTTGAGCGATCTATCAAAATTGGTGACGTCGTTCAGATCAACGGCACCTGGGGAACCATAAAAAATCTTGGCTTGCGGGCAACCGTCGTTCAAGCCTTCGACAAATCAGAAATGATCGTTCCCAACAGTGATCTGGTTTCATCGACAGTAACCAACTGGACCCTTTCCGACCGTCAGACCAGAGTCATTCTTCCGGTAGGCGTGGCTTACGGTTCCGATGTGCCACTGGTGATCTCGATACTGAAAGATATCGCCCAGGCAAACCAGTATGTCATGAAAAATCCCGAACCGCAGATTCTATTCATGAATTTCGGCAACAGTTCTCTTGATTTCGAGCTTAGAGTCTACGTATCCGACCTTGACAACATGCTTAAAGTGCGCAACGAAATCAATCTAGAAATTGATCGCAAATTCAGGGAAAACAACGTCGAAATACCTTTCCCGCAAAATGACGTTCACATCAGAACCATGGACGAAAGTTTCAAACAGTCGGTCAGCTCGATCATGAAAAGCGAGATTAAACCTGAAAAATGATCAAATTCGGTCTTTGCTGCATCTTTAAAGATCAGCCAATTAAGTTCGCGACCACGACTGCCAAATATTTGCTGACTCTTAGCAGACAGGAGCAGCTGAAAAAGCTTTCAACCCTTTGCCTGGCCAATGCCAGAGCCTTGCTTAGGGCTTTTGAATTCTGCCTCGCCAACAACATCGGTTGCTTTCGCATCGTCAGCCAGATTCTGCCGCTTAAAACCCATCCGCAAATATCTTATGATTTCAACGACCTACCCGATGGCGACGAAATTGTAAGTATCTTTAAAAACTGCGGGGATTTTTTGCAGGAAAATGCTTTGCGGGCATCTTTGCATCCAGACCAGTTTGTCGTGCTGAACTCGCCGAACCCTGATGTCGTAAAATCTTCGATTGCCGAAATTGAGTATCAGGCTGAAATTGCCGAACTCACCGGCGCAGATGTCATCAACATTCATGGCGGCGGCGCATACGGTGACAAAAAGACCGCCCTGCAAAGATTTGCTGAAAATTTTCAGCTCCTTTCAAAAAGAGCGAAAACCAGGCTTACCCTTGAAAATGACGATAAAGTCTACAGCCCCGAAGAACTCTTGCCTCTTTGTCGGCAGCTGAGTATTCCCCTGGTATACGATGTTCATCACCACCGCTGCCTCACTGACGGCTTGAGCATAGAACAGGCAACGAAAAAGGCGCTGAAAACATGGAACCGGGAACCGATGTTTCATCTTTCAAGCCCTCTTGAAGGCTGGCAAGGGGCGAAACCACACCGACACCATGATTTTATCGATCCGGCCGATTTTCCCGACTGCTGGAAAGACCTTGAAATAACCGTCGAGATAGAAGCCAAAGCCAAAGAAATCGCAGTCATCAAGCTGATGAACGAACTGAAAAAGATCAACTAAATCAGCTAAGCGCTAATTTGTCGCCCCAGAACAGGATCTCGGTTTTTACCGGCAGGCTTCGAATAAGCTGCAAGGCCAATTCGTAACTCGCCGAAAACCCATGATAGACATGATCAAGTTCAGCATAATGTTCAAGGACGATCATGCGTGGCTTCACCTGCTCTATGGCAATGTTAACTGCATCGACGGTGTTACCTCTTTGTTCTGGGTGACCATCTTCAAATGCCGGTCCAGGATTGCGCCAGGTTATGAATAAAACGTCCGGTTCTGCAGTCACATTTGTCAAACCCACGGTGTAATCAAGATCTCCACAGAAAACAAAACGAAACCCGCCGGCAAGCTCAACCTCAAAACCACTCGTCGCGACCTCTTCGGCAAGGCTTCGCCAGACATGGCGCCCATGATGAGCTTTTACCCGAGTCTGACCAATTCTGATCGAAGTTTGATCTGGCAATTTGCCGATTTCGCTTAAATGGGCAGGCACTGCTTGCGGATGCATGAATACAGGCCGATTCAATCTATTACATTCCTTGATCAGTTCGGAATCGAAGTGATCAGCATGATTATGGGTAACGAAAAGCACATCGATAACTTCAGCCAGAAGGCCGGTCAAACCCATTTCATCAGGCCAGCAGTAATAACGGGGAATTGGCACCAAATCAAAGCCAAGCACCTGCTCAGGAGTTTTAACGAGAATGCCGGAGTTATACCATTGTAAGATGACAACCTGCCCAGGCTCGGGTTTTGTTTTTGAAAAGTCCTCCAGGCCAAGGAATAGTTTTCTGGCCAGTGCTTGCCAAACCGGGTTGGGCCAATTATTCAAATCAAATTGGCAATTACGCCGGCAATTCTCTTCGATGAATTGGCCGAACCAGAGGAGCCGGGCAAAGAATTCAGGCTGCTCCCGATCAGGTAAACCAAGCGGAAAAAGTGACGATTCTTCTGACATTATCTTGATTCTACGCCTTCCAGAATTGCCAATCAATATGAAATGTCGAAACGTAAAACAAATCAATTTTCACGAAAATCCGCAAAAAAACAGGGGTTTTTCAGCAAATAAACAGAAAAGGTCTTTGCCGCTGCTATGGGTAGTATTTTCTTGTAATATCGCCTCTATCGAAAAAACCCTGATTTTGACAGAAAGCTGCTATGGGAATAGAATTCCCAGCCCATACCTTACCGAATTATTTAAGTTTTTCATCTGCAGGAATAATTATGAACTCGCTCGAACCCAAGTTGATCACCGTCTTACGTGAAGGCTACGACCGCAGCCAATTTTTCAAAGATCTTCTCGCCGGCATCGTCGTTGGCATTGTCGCCTTGCCACTGGCTATCGCCTTTGCCATTGCCTCAGGCGTAAAACCCGAACAGGGACTTTATACCGCCATTATCGCCGGCTTTATAATTTCGTTGCTTAGTGGCAGCAGAGTTCAAATCGGCGGCCCAACCGGGGCTTTCATCGTCCTGGTCTTTGAAATCGTCAGTAAATTTGGTTACGAGGGTCTGGCCGTTGCCACAATGATTGCTGGTTTGATCTTGATAATTCTTGGCTTTGCCAGACTTGGCTCGATCATTCAATTCATTCCCTACCCGGTTACGGTCGGCTTCACCAGCGGCATTGCGGTTGTAATCGCGTCTGGACAGATTCGCGACGCCCTCGGACTGCAAATGACTTCGGTTCCCTCAGAATTCCTGCACAAAATATCCGCCTATGCCGAGACCATCGGAACCTTCAATCCCTGGGCAACTGGCATAACTCTGGCGACGATTTTCATCATCCTCGCTGTTCCAAGGCTTTTCCCGCGAATTCCAGGTTCAGTTGTCGCTTTGGTTCTCGTCACTGCCGCCGTAAAAGCATTTGATTTGCCGGTTGAAACTATCGGCAGTCGATTTGGTTCAATTCCCGGTTCCCTGCCAATGCCCCAACTTCCGTCAATAGATTGGAAAGTTCTACCAGACCTGATCTCTCCGGCAATCTCCATAGCTTTGCTGGCCGCCATTGAAAGCCTTCTTTCGGCGGTTGTTGCCGACGGCATGACCGGCCGCCATCATCGTTCAAATGCTGAACTTGTAGCTCAGGGCGTAGCAAACATCGTTTCGCCTCTATTTCTCGGAATACCGGCCACTGGAGCGATTGCCCGAACCGCAACCAACATTAAAAACGGTGGCAGGTCACCTTTTGCCGGCTTGATTCACGCCGTCACTTTGTTGATAATTCTTCTGGCGGCAGGAAATCTCGCCAGCCTGGTGCCGATGGCAGTGCTGGCAGGAATACTGCTGGTCGTTTCCTACAACATGAGCGAAATTCACCTTTTCAAAAGAATTTTGCAGGGAACGACTAAAAGCGATGCCAGCGTTCTTCTTTGTACATTCGCTTTTACCGTCCTGATCGATCTCACGGTGGCAATACAGCTTGGAATAGTTCTTGCCGCAGTTTTGTTCATGAAAAGAATGGTCGACCTGGCTGAAGTTCAGTCTCTGGCCCCCGACGAAGCAACTGCCGATCGTATTTGCGCCGCCGATGCCGCTGCCCTTTCGGGACTTCCTGAAGGGGTTATGGTTTATGAAGTAAATGGTCCGTTCTTCTTTGGCGCGGCACACAAATTTACCTCGATGCTGGCCGGCTTCACTACAACACCGAAAGTTATGATTCTGCGAATGCGCAACGTCGGTTCCCTCGATGCAACCGGACTGCGCGTTCTTGAAAGCCTGTTAAACAACCAGCTTTCCGGTGGGCCGAAACTGGTGCTTTCAGGAGTTCAGCCCCAACCAATGCGGGTTTTAACCAAATCAGGGTTTGTCGAGCGAATTGGCAAAGAAAACGTCAACCCAAATCTCAATGCTGCCATAGCCAGAACCAATGAAATCTTAAAAGCATCTGAATCAGTCGAATAGATTTAATCAACTATTTCAGCTGCCGCAACAAGGTTTTCGAGGCTGGCGGGCCTGCCCGATTCAACCTGCCGATAGGCAAATCTAACAATGTTAACAATCTGAACACTGTTAAAGATATAATTTACGTTGGCACCAGGAATGTTGGCATAACGCCGCATTCTTTCTTCGGCATAATCGTTGAATCCGCTATGATGTCGATATATTTTCGAAACGTAAAAATTTTGCGAGAACTTTTCGGCCAGTTCGGTACCCGGGTAAATCGACACCGGAAAAAAGCTGAACTCTCCCATACCCAAAGCCTTGAGCTCAACGGCAAAATTGATAGTTTCGAGCATATCCTGGGCGGTTTCATCGGGAAAGCCAAGCATGAAAAAGCCCTTGCTGAAAATTCCATACTCATGGAGCAATTTAACCGATTTTTTAACCCGCGACAGGTTTAAGTTCTTTTTTAATGAACGCTGCCGAAGTTGATTCCCGGTTTCAATGCCCATGGCCACATATATGCAACCACTCGATGCCAGAGCCGCCACATCCTTTTCGCTGAGATGGTCGGCACGACCGATGCAGCAGTATTTGACCCGCATCGGTCTTATACCGTCACAAAAGTCATGCAGCCATTTTTTGTCGGAAAAAAAAGAATCATCCATAAAACCAAACTGCGAAGTCGGGTAGCGTTGGCGCTGAAAACGAATTTCATCGAGCACTCTTTTAGCTGATTGACGCCGCATGCCCTTCGGCCAGAGCACTGGGGTTGCACAAAAAACACAACGCGCATTACAGCCACGCGAAGTTGTCAAAAAAAGCCAGTCGGACATTTCGATGGAAGCATGATAAGCAAAATAGCGATGAATGTTTATCAGTTCAAAATCAAGATAGGGAAGGCTATCGAGCTCAGAGATCGGCTCACGCTCAGCGGTAAAAATCGTCCTATCAGCCTGGCGAAATGCGATGCCAGCAATGTCATGCACTAAAGAACTATCGACATTCGCCTGCCTGGTGGCCGGCAAATCGCTGCGCAAAAGCTCCTCGAGGCTGAGCTCACCCTCGCCGATGACGACGAAATCCAACAGACCATTTTCAAGCAAAC
>Ga0116152_10004057_pt1 | contig 11624 bp, 10 predicted proteins | sample AD_UKC119_MetaG_FD_89894 | JGI IMG/M metagenome (GOLD analysis project Ga0116152, IMG submission 89894) | Active sludge microbial communities of municipal wastewater-treating anaerobic digesters from Hong Kong - AD_UKC119_MetaG | ecosystem: Engineered > Bioreactor > Anaerobic > Digestate...
ACGCTCACCAAGCCCGAATGGGTGAAGGTGATGAAGCGCGAGTTCCGCTTCATGGGCGGCGAGATCGTCGGCGAGTTCCTGATGAGCATCGGGCGGTTGCCCGGGGCGCATGCGGAGTGGTGCCCGGTGGGGCAGCGGATTGCGCGGGACGCGAGTCCTGGGTCCTGAGAAGTGAGGGCCCGCGAGCCGACGCGATCCGGTGCCGCGCGCACGGCACCGGATTGCTTCGCCGCCGGTGGCGGCTCGCAATGACGTTCACCCACCTCCACGTCCACACCTGGTTCTCCTTCGGCCACGGCGCCTCGTCTCCCGAGGTGCTCGCGCGCGCGGCCGCCGAGCGCGGCTACCGCGCGCTGGCGATGACCGACACCAACGGGGTGTACGGGGCCGTCGAGTTCCAGCGCGCCTGCGAGGCGGTCGGCATCCGCCCGATCCTCGGCGCGCACCTGCGCACCCGGCACCACGAGGCGATCGTGCTGGCCGAGGATGCCCACGGCTGGGCCGCGCTCTGTCGCGCCATCACCGCCATCCACTGGGATCCCGACCTGGCCCTCACCGCGCAACTCGCGGTCGACCGCCAGGGCCTCACCGTCCTCTCGCGCGACATCGACCTGCTGCAGCGGCTGGTCCAGCTCTCGGGGCCGGCGGGGATCTGCGCCGAGCTGGTGCCGGGCCCCGAGCGGCATCGCGTGCTCCACGCGGCGCGACAGCTGGGGATCCCCGCGGTGGTGACCGGCGCGGTGGCGATGGCGCACGCGCAGGACTGGCAGCGGCAGCGGCTGCTCGACGCGATCCACCGGAACGGGACGCTGGACGATCCGTCATTGCGAGGCCCGCAGGGCCGAAGCAATCCCGCTCCGTGGACACGGAACCGGATTGCTTCGCCGCCGGTGGCGGCTCGCAATGACGGCCGCGATGCCTGGCTCCGCCCCGGGCCGGACCTCGAGCGCCACTTTCCCGACGTCCCCGAGGCATTCGCCGCCGCGGGGGTGATCGCCGAGCGGTGCCAGTACCGGATCCCGATGGGACGCACCATCGCGCCGCGCGCCTCCGACGCCGACGATGCCCTGCAGCGGCTCCGGGCGCTGGCGTACGACGGCGCGATGCGTCGCTACGGCGCGCTGGCGCCCGTCACCCGCGACCGGCTCGAGCACGAGCTCGGCATCATCGGCCTGAAGGGGTTCGCCGACTACTTCCTGGTCGTCCACGACATCGTGCAGCACGGCCCGACGCATTGCGGCCGCGGCTCGGTCGCCAACTCGATCGTCTCGTACTGCCTCGGCATCACCCATGTCGAGCCGCTGGCGTCGGGGCTCCTCTTCGAGCGCTTCCTCAACCCGGCACGCAAGGACCCGCCCGACATCGACCTCGACTTCCCGTGGGACGAGCGCGACCGGATCCTCGCGTGGGTGTTCCGCAAGTGGCCGCGGCCGCGCGCGGCGATGGTGAGCAACCACAACACGCTGCGGCTCCGCGGCGCGCTGCGCGAGGTCGCCAAGGTGCACGGCCGCCCGGCGGCGGAGATCCGCGAGGTCACCCGGCGGGTGCCCTACTTCCACGATGGCGGCGGCGCCCGCGAGCTGTTCGCCACCCACCCCAACTTCCGCGGGCTGAAGCTGCCGGCGGTGTGGCAGGAATTCGCCGCGCAGGCCGAGGCACTGGTGGGGACGCCGCGGCACCTCTCGCTCCATCCCGGCGGGGTGGTGATCGTCCCCACCGCGCTCACCGACGTGGTGCCGATCGAGCCGGCCGCCAAGCGGCTCGACGGCGCCCCCGACCTCACCGTCCCGGTGATCCAGTTCGAGAAGGACGGCGCCGAGGACGCCGGCCTGGTCAAGATCGACCTCCTCGGCAACCGCTCGCTTGCGGTGATCCGCGACGCGATCACGATGGTCCGCGAGCACAGCGGCGTCGCGCTCGACTACACCTCCCAGGAGGCCGGCGCCGACGAGGCGACCCGCGAGGTGTTCCGCACCGGCAACTCGCTCGGCGTCTTCTACACCGAGTCGCCGGCGAGCCGGCTGCTCAACCTCAAGTCGCGCGCCGACACCTTCGAGCTGCTGGTGCTCAACACCTCGATCATCCGCCCCGCCTCGAATCGCTGGATCACCATCTACCTCGAGCGGCTGCATGGCGCGCCGTACGAGCCGCTCCACCCGTCGCTGCGCGACACCCTCGCCGAGACCTTCGGCGTGATGGTCTACCAGGAGGACGTGGTCAACGTCGCCCATGCCTTCGCCGGCCTCGACTGGGCCAGTGCCGATGGCCTGCGCAAGGCGCTCAGCAAGAAGAAGCCCGAGGCGCACCTGCACGACAGCTTCGACGCCTTCGTGCGGGGCGCGAAGGCGCTCGGGCGCGACGAGGCGAGCATCGCGAAGGTCTGGGAGATGATCCTCTCGTTCGCGGGGTACTCGTTCTGCAAGGGGCACTCGTGCTCCTACATCCACGTGGCGCAGCAGAGCGCCTACCTGCGCGCCAACCATCCGGCCGAGTTCATCGCGGCGGTGCTCGCCAACGGCGGCGGGTTCTACCGGCCGTTCGCGTACGTGGCCGAGGCGATGCGGATGGGGGTGCGCGTGCTGCCGCCCGACGTGAACGCCAGCGCCTGGCGCTGCCTCGGCCGGGACGGCACGCTGCGGGTCGGGTTCCAGTTCATCAGCGGCCTCTCGGCCGAGGGCGTCGAACGCCTGCTCGCCGCGCGCGAGAGCGGTGGCCCCTTCCGCGACCTCGACGACCTGCGCCGTCGCGCCGGCCTCGCCGCCGACGACCTGCGCCTGCTGGTCAAGGTCGGGGCCTGCGACGCGATCGCCGGGTCGCGGAACCGGCCGCAACTGCTGTGGGCGATCGACACGGGCGAGGGACCGACCGCCCCGTCATTGCGAGGCCCGCAGGGCCGAAGCAATCCCGCTCCGTGTACACGGAACCGGATTGCTTCGCCGCCGGTGGCGGCTCGCAATGACGGCCTCCCGCTGGGCGGGTCCCGCCCCCCGCCCGCGCTCCGCGACTACCCGCCCGAACGCAAGCGCCAGGACGCCTGGGCGCTGCTCGGGTTCTGCACCGATTGCCACCCGATGGCGCTGCACGCCGAGGCCCTGCGTCGCTTCCGGCTGGTGAAGAGTCCGGACCTGGCTCGCCACGTCGGGCGGCGCGTGCTCATGGCCGGGATGTACACCACCGGCAAGCCGGTGCACACGGCAAAGCACGAGCCGATGCAGTTCGCCACCTTCGACGATGGCGAGGGGCTGGTCGAGTGCGTCCTCTTCCCCGACGTCTACGCCGAGCGGAGCCATGTCCTCTTCGACCAGGGACCGTTCATCTTCCGGGGCATCGTGGAGGAATCGTTCGGCGCGCTCACCGTGACGGTGACACATCTCGAGCGGGTGGAGCGTATGATCGCGCGGATGGCGACGCAGGGACCGCGGGGCACGAGAAGCGAGAAGCGGGAAGCGAGAGGCGCGAGGCGAAAGGAGCGGCATCCGGAATGACGACAGGCACACCGCGGCCACGTGCCGGCCGACACGAGCAGGCATGCCCCTCCCCCGTCGCGGCGCTCGTGATGGTCGCCCTGCTCGCGGCGCCGCTCACCGCCCAGGACCGCGCCTGGTGGGACACCCTGCCGCCGGTCGAGCAGCCGCGCATCACCTGGAGTCGGCAGTCGGTGCACGTCCCGATGCGCGACGGCGTGCGTCTCGCCGTCGACCTCTACCTCCCCACGGGCGCCGACCGCGCCCACCCGGTGGCGACCATCCTGCACCAGACGCGGTACCGCCGCGGCCTGCAGTTCCGCGACCCGGCCCGCGAGGCGGCCGCCGGGCCGACCGCGGGGTTGATGCCCTTCCTGCAGGCGGGCTACGCGGTGGTGATCGTCGACGTGCGCGGCACCGGCGCGTCGTTCGGCAGCCGCACGACCGAGTTCTCGCCCGAGGAGGTGCGCGACGGCTGGGACGTGCTCGACTGGATCGTGGCCCAGCCGTGGTCCGATGGCGTGGTCGGCGCGACCGGGATCTCCTATCCCGGCACGACCGCCGAGCTGGCGGGCACGCTGGGGCACCCGGCGCTGAAGGCGGTCGCGCCGCTCTTCTCGATCTACGACTTCCTGCCCGACGTCATCCGCCCCGGCGGGATCTTCCTCGACCCGTTCTTCCGGAGCTGGGCCTCGCTGGTCGCGCGGATGGATGCGAACCGCCTCGACCCACCCGGCGGGCCGGTCACCGGGGTGCGACCGGTCGATGGCCCCGAGGGCGGGCGCCTCCTCGCCGAGGCGATCGCCGAGCACGCGGCCAACGCCAGCATCCATCCGCAGGCCGCCGCACTGACCAGCCGGGACGCGCGCAGCCCAGACGGGATCTCCCTCGATGCGGTGTCGCCCCACGCGCGCTACGACACGCTGTCACGGCGGATCCCGATCTACTCCTATGGCGGCTGGGCCGACGGCTTTTCCGGGTCACAGATCGCGCGGTTCGTCGCGCAACCGTCCCCGGGCTCGCGCCTGCTGATGGGACCGTGGAATCACGGCGGGGCGTGGGCCTATTACCCCGGACAGCGCCCGGTGCGGTCGCAGTTCGACCAGTCGCGCGAACTGCTGCGCTTCTTCGATTGGCACCTGCGCGGGATCCCGACCGGGATCGAACACGAACCGCCCGTCTGGTACTTCACCACCGGCAGCAACCAGTGGAAGAGCGCCGAGCGATGGCCGGTCGCCACGCGCGACACGGTGGTGACGCTCGCCGGCTCACGCGAGGGAGGCCCCGTGCGGCGGCTCGCCGTCAACCCGACCCTCGGCACCGGGAACCAGTCGCGCTGGAACACCATCCTCGGCGGCGGCGCGGTCGCCTACCGGCCACGCCAGGCGAGCGACACCGCGGGGCAGCTGCACCTCACGGTGGTGCCCGTGCTGGAGGCACCGCTCACCCTCACCGGACGCGCGCGGGTCCGGCTCGAGCTCGCCGCCGCGGCGCCGGGCACGACGCTGTTCCTGTACCTCGAGGAGGTCGACGCCACCGGCGCGGGGGCACTGGTCGCCGAAGGGCAGGTCCTCGCCCCGGGTCCGGGCGTCATCGAGGTCGCGCTGCTCCCGGTGTCGCACCAGTTCGCCGCCGGACGCGGAATCCGCGTGGTGGTCACGCGCCGCGACATCGACCACTTCGCCGCCGACGCCACCACCGGGACACCCGTCGAGGTGGCGGCCGTCCGGGTCACGCTGCCGATCGAGCCCTGAGCACCGCCGGACCGGTGCCGGCTGCCCGGTGTCGACGGCCGTGTGTCGGTGATCGCATCGCCGGGGTCATATTGCATGAAGCCGTCCTGCTGTCGCCCGGAGGTCTCCATGTCCCGATCATCGGTGTGGCTCACCCTCGCCATGCTCGGCTGTCACGCACCCACCGTGGTGCAGGACACGCCGCTGCCGGTGCCGGGAAGCCGAGAACTCCGCATCGGCGAGGTCGTGCCGCTCGACGACACGCCCTACATCCTCCGACTGGTGGAGGTCGAGGGCGATTCCCGTTGCCCCGTCGAGGCGCTGTGCGTCTGGGCGGGCGAGGTCCGGCTCCAGGCGGTGCTTGCCGCGCGACCGGGCATGGGACTCCCCGACCGCGTGCTGCAGTTCACCAGCCAGCGCCCGATCGTGGCTGACGGGATCGAGTTTCGTATCGCCGAGGTCACCCCCGTGGCCCACGCCGGCCGCACGATCGCGCAAGGCGACTATCGCCTGACCATTGCCACCCGCCCCGCACCGTGAGTTGCGATGCCTGAAGCCCAGACGCCCTTCCGCCTCGTGCAGGTTGCCCTCCGGGTCCTCGACCTCGAGCGGGCGATCGCGTTCTATCGTGACGTCCTCGGGCTGCCGTTCCTCTTTCGCGCCGAGCCGGGATGGCCTTCTTCGACCTGGATGGCGTGCGACTCCTGCTCGGGACGGTCGAGGCGAGCGGCCCGCTCGAGCGCTCGACCCCGCTCTACCTGGGGGCGACGGACATCGCGGCGACGGCGAGGCGGATGCGCGCGGCGGGGGTCACCTTCCACAAGGAGCCGGCCCTGATCGCGCGGATGCCGGAGCGCGAGGTGTGGCTGGCGGAGTTCGTGGACTCGGAGGGGAACGTGATGGCGCTGATGGAGGAGCGCTGAACGCCCGGCCCTGAACGGGCACCAGCCCGGTCCCGCGCGGCGGGCCGGACTGGTGCGTGATACCGGCGGCCGCGCCGCCGGCCCCAGCGAGGACTCAGGCCTCCCGAATCGGGACCACTTCCAGCTCACCGCTCGAGCGGCGGACGAGGATCAGGCTCCACACTTCTCCGCCACCCAGCGACACCACCCGCTCCACCTCGACCATCCCGGTGGCCTGCGCCGTGATCCCGAGGCGGTAGGTTCCCGGGGGGCGGATGACGAAGCCGGGAAACTCCCCGCCCGCGGTGGCACCATACTCCAGGGGGGAGACGAGCCGCGCGGCCGAATCGAGCGGCACCCCTGCCACGCTCAACCAGGCGTCGAGCGCCGGGGTCCCCTGGACCGTGTTGATGACCCGAACCTTCACCTCGGTGGCCCGCGGGAGCGAGGCGGTGTCCGCCGCGATCACGACCGCCCCACCCCCGATCACCGCCCCGCCAAGGATCGCCGTGCGCCGACCGCCAACCGAGACCGCAAACTGCGCCGAGGAGAGGATCCGCCCCCCCTCGGCGCGGGCCTCGAGGCGATGGGTCCCCGCGGGGACCACCCGGCTGATCCGGGTGCCGCTCGCGGGCACGCTGAGCGCGGCGTCGTCGAGGAGGAGCGTGGCCACGGTCCCCTCGGGCAGGGCGTTCAGGATCGCGAGCTGGGCATCGCCGGGTGGCAAGCCGCCGCTCGGATCCGTCGACCCGCAGGCGACGGACGCAGCGAGCAGCAACATCAGGAGACCGCGGCGCAGGGGCATCGAGGAGGTCGGGGTGAAGGGTCGGACAGGAAGGATCGGAATCACCAATGGTATCACGGGGAAGACCCCGGCCGGGCCGGGAGCGTCACCTGTGCCCGGTTCGGTGACCCTTCGGGCGATGCAGGGGTCTTGACGAGGTGACGCCGACCGACGCCGCGCTCATCGAGCGGATCGCCGCGGGCGATTCGGCGGCCCTGGGGATGCTGATGGATCGGCATGCCCCGGCCCTGATGCGCTACGCGACGCACTTCCTGCAGTCGGCCGATGACGCCGACGAGGTCCTGCAGGACACGTTCATCCGTGCCGAGCGGGCGATCCGGGGCGGGATGCGGCCCGACAATCCCTCGGGGTGGTTGTTCCGCATCGCGGTCAATCGCTGTCGGTCGCGGCGCAAGCGGTGGTGGCGGTTGCTCGGGGGGGAGGCCGGCGAGCTGGTGATCGCCCGCGCCGCCGACCCGCCGGAAGTCGAGGCCCGTGAGTGGCGACATGAGATCGCCGTGGCACTGGCGCACCTCTCGACCCCGGCGCGGGAGGCGTTCCTCCTCAAGCACGTCGAGGGACTGACCTACGAGGAAATGGCGACGATCACCGGCGCGGGTGTGCCGGCTCTCAAGATGCGGGTCTCGCGGGCATGCGAGCGCCTGCGCGACCTGCTGAAGGATGTGCGATGACCGACGAACTCCCCCCGAACGACCCGCTGCTCGGCGTGGTCGGTGCCCTCCGCGAGGGCACCGCACCCCGGCACGGGCTGGTCGATCGGACTCGCCGCCGGGCCCGACGGGCACGGCTCCGCGCCCGCCTCTCCACCGCGGCAGGCACCCTCGCGATCGCCCTCGTGGCGGTCGTCCTCCTCCGCCCACGGGAAGCCGCCGCCGGGCAGATCACCTTTGCGCTGAATGCGCCGGCCAGCTCGGGAGTCTCCCTGGTGGGCGACTTCACCGAATGGGAAACCGACCGGGTCCGGCTCACCCCGGCCGGCGGCGATCGCTGGGAGGTGACCTTGCAGCTTCCCCCGGGGCGTTATCGTTTTGCCTATGTCACCGACGGCGGGGAATGGCTCCCCGATCCCGACGCGGCGCCGGTCCCCGATGATTTCGGGCGGCCGACCTCCGTCCTGACCGTCCCGACACCATGACGATGACGCGCTTCCACCCGACCCTCGCGCTGGTCCTCGGACTCGCCACCCCGCTCGCCGCCCAGGATGCGTCGAGCCTGGCCGGGGCCCGCTCGCAGCGCGGGGCGGAGCTCGCGGCCGTCGACCAGCGCCTCGGCGGCCGGTTCCCGGCCAGCGTCGCGCTCCGGATCCACGGCATCATCGATTCGGCGACCGCCGAGGGGTTGCCCGCCGAGCCGCTGGTGCTCCGCGCACTCGAGGGCGGCGCCAAGGGGGTCAAGGCGGACGCGATCTACGTCGCGCTCGGGCGGCTGCGCGCCTCGATGCGGCTCGCCGCCCAGGCGATCGGCCTCGACGCGCCGGCCAGCGACCTGAGCACCGCCGCGGCGGCGCTCCAGACCGGCCTCGCCCCCGTCCGGCTCGTCGAGCTCCGCTCGGCGCGCGGCACGGCGTCCCTGGTGGTCCCGCTCGGAGCCTACCTCGACCTCACCGCCCGCGGCGCGGTCCCCGAGCGGGCGTGGCAGCGGGTCATCGACCTGGCACGGCGCAAGGCCGAGGACCGGGCGTACGAGGCGATCGACCCCGCCGACCTGGTGGCGCGTCGCCCGGAGGATCGCCGCTGATGGTCGCCCGCCGCCGGTGGTTGCTGGCCGTGGCCCTCTGTCCCGGTGTCATCGGGGCACAGGCGGCCGCGCTCACCACTGGCGGCGGCGTCGGGCAGTTCGACCAATCGGCGACCGGCGCACTCGGCACGATCGGTCTCGATGCCGGCGGTCGACTCGGCCCCGTTGCACTCTCGCTTGCCTCCTCGACCATCACGTACCAGGACATCGGCACCACCAACCGCATCGGGGCCGACCTGCTCCTCGACTTCGCGCGGCAGGGATGGCGCGCGGGGATCGGCCCCCGCTTCGAACTCGGCAACACGGTGCGTGGCAGCTGGACCAACGCATGGAGCGGCGTCGGCATGGTCGGCCGGACCCTGGGCCCGTTCGACCTCCAGGTGGAGGCGGGCGAGGGGATCACCCACCCGATGGCGCAGCGGGTCTCGTTCGGTCGGCGCGGCGCCGAGCTCGGCGTGGCGATCGGCCCGGTGCACCTGCGCGGCAGCCTCGGGGTCACCGTGCTGCGCGACAGCACCCTGCGCGACAACGTCTTCTTCAACGGCACCGTCCCGGCCGGAACCGATATCGACACCCTGTTCCGGGACCGGACCCGCCAGATCGATGATCTCGCGATCACCATGGCCGTGCAGTTGCCGACGATGCAGATCACCGGCACCGTCGGCCGTCGCAGCGGCGATGCCATTGCCACCCAGGGATGGTGGCGACTGCGCGCCCTCGTCCCGCTGACGGCGGTGGCCAGCGTCGAGATCGGCGCGAACCGCAATCCCGCCGATGTCGTGCTGGGCATCCCCGGCGGACGCGAGACGACCCTCGGGCTTCGCGTCGCCCTCCCCGACCCGGCGACCCGCACCCGGACGGTGGCGCGCGTCGTCGTCGAGCGCGAGGACGCCCGGCACGTGCGCGTCGTGCTCTCGCTGCCGGGCGGCTCCCGGGCCCGGCTGATGGGAGAGATGACGGGGTGGCGCCCGGTGGACCTCGAGCCGATCGGCGGCGGACGATTCGTCGGCTCCTTCCTCGCCGTCCCCGGCACCTACCGCATCAATGTCGCGCTCGACGATGGCCCGTGGGTCGCGCCGCCGGGGATGCCGCGCATCGAGGATGGCTTCGGCGGGATGGTGGGACTGCTGGAGCTCTGATCGCTCAACCTGACGCGCACGCCGACCGTACCGTTGGGGAGACCCATCACTGTCCTCTCCTCCGGAGTCCCCCGTGCGCCTGCCGTTCCTCGCCGTCCCGCTGCTCGCCACCCTGTCGTTCACCCCGCTCCTCGCGCAGTCCACCCCCGCCACCACCCGGCTGGTCGTCGCGCCCACCGGCAACGAGGCGCGCTACCGGGTGCGGGAACAGTTCGCGGGCGTCGACTTTCCGAACGATGCGGTGGGGCGCACCGCGGCCGTCTCCGGCAGCATCGTGCTCGCGGCCGATGGATCGGTCGTGCCCGACCAATCGCTCATCACGATCGACCTCCGCCCGCTCACCAGCGACAAGGAACGCCGCGACGGCTATGTCCAGCGCCGGCTCCTCGAGACCGAGCAGTATCCCACCGCGACCCTCAAGGTCACCGCGCTGCGCGGCGTGCCGAGCCCGCTGCCGACGAGCGGGACCCTGGCGCTCACCCTGCAGGGCGACCTCACCGTGCACGGCACCACCCGACCGACGACGTGGGAGATCAGTGCGACCGCGACACCCGAGGGCTACACCGGCACCGCGGTGACGCGCTTCACCTTCGAGACGTTCGAGCTGACCAAGCCCCGCGTCGCGATCCTGCTCAGCATCGACGACGACATCGCGCTGGAGTACGACTTCACGCTGCGGCGGCAGTGAGTCAGAGGTAGGGCTGCAGCAGCCACGCCGCGCCGTCCCGCAGGCGCGGCCAGAGCCCCCGACGATCCAGCTCGTGGCGCCCGAGCACCCGGGCGCCCGCGGCCTTTGCCTCGACCAGCTTCTCCAGCATCCCGGCGAGCTCGGCGCTGTAGCACTCGACCTGGAACTCGAAGTTCAGCCGGAGTGAGCGCGGGTCCCAGTTGGCCGACCCGATGAGCGCCCACGCCCCGTCGACGACCAGCAACTTCGAGTGATCGAACGGCTCGGGCGTCAGCTCGACGCGCACCCCGCGGGCGAGCGCCCGGGACAGCACCGCCTGCTGGGCCCACTGGACCAGGCGCAGGTTGCCGCGCGCCGGGGTGAGCAGCCGCACCTGGACCCCCCGGAGCACCGTCACGCGCAGCGCCTCGAGGAGCCCGGCGTCGGGCAGGAAGTATGGCGTGACGATCACGACCCGGTCGCGCGCCTCGGCGAGGGCGCCGAGCAGGGTCATGAGATACGCATCCTGGGTCTCGTCGGGCCCGTCCGGAATCCCGCGCGCAATCACGCCACCGGTCGCCTCGAGCGGCGGGAACCAGCGATCGCCACGCAGGACCTCGCCGGTCGTGAAGCGCCAGTCGAACGCGAACGCCTCGCTAAGGTGGCCGACCACGGGACCGGTCAGACGGAAGTGCAGGTCGCGCGTCGCGTGCAACGGGCGATCGACCAGGACACACCCGTCTCGGATGTTCAGGCCACCCGTGAAGCCGATCCGCCCGTCCACGATGAGCAACTTCCGGTGGTTGCGCATGTTGAAGTACGGGTGCGCAAAGGGCACCGGCGAGGGGAGGAAGGCGGCGACCGCAATGCCCCGCTCCCGGAGGGTCCGCAGGATCGACGGGCGGGAATAGTTTGCGCCGACGCCGTCCACGAGCACCCGCACCTCGACGCCGCGCGCCACGGCGGCCGCGAGCGCCTCCACGAACCGGCTCGCCACGCGCCCGCGGTCGAAGATGTAGGTCGCGAGGGCGATGCTCGTCCGGGCCGACCCGATCGCCTCGAGCATCGCCGGGTAGCCGGCATCGCCATCGACGAGTGGCTCCACCGTGTTCCCCTCGGTCAGCGGCTCGCCACTGATCCGGCCGGTGAGGGTCGCCAGCCGCGCCAGCGGCGCCGG
>Ga0116152_10004059_pt1 | contig 11620 bp, 6 predicted proteins | sample AD_UKC119_MetaG_FD_89894 | JGI IMG/M metagenome (GOLD analysis project Ga0116152, IMG submission 89894) | Active sludge microbial communities of municipal wastewater-treating anaerobic digesters from Hong Kong - AD_UKC119_MetaG | ecosystem: Engineered > Bioreactor > Anaerobic > Digestate...
AGCCGGAGTCTTTGCTTTGGCGGGTGGGCTCGCGTGAGCTGGCGGACGCAGCCCTGGGCGCGCGGCAGCGCCATCGCCCCACTGGATCAACCTACTCCGATGCGACCCTCACGAAACTCCCGGGCCTGTCGATCCATGATCTGATGCTGCTGCCGATCGAACGCTGCCGGCGCTTCTTCGACGCCTTGCAGTTGCCGAAACCGCTGGATGAAGCAGCCGATCTGCTGTTGGGCGAGATTCGCGGAAGATTCGGCTTCCTCGCCGATGTGGGCCTCGGTTATCTCACGCTCGATCGCCAGTCGCGCACCCTCTCAGGTGGCGAGGTCCAGCGGATCAACCTGACGACCGCACTCGGCACCTCGCTGGTCAATACACTGTTCGTACTCGACGAGCCGTCGATCGGGCTGCATCCACGGGATATGTTGCGGGTGATCGAAGTGATGCACAGGCTGCGCGACGCCGGCAATTCGCTGGTCGTTGTCGAACATGATCCGCAGATCATGCTGCAGGCGGACCGCATACTCGATCTCGGCCCCGGCGCCGGTGAGCACGGTGGTGAGATCGTGGCATATGGCGCACCCGACGATATCTGTGCTAACGAGCGCTCGCTCACTGGCCAGTATCTGAGTGGCCGCAAACAGATCCCAGTCGCCGAGCCGTCTGCCAAGCCGCGCGACGACGAGAAACGCGCCACCATGATCCCGGCGCTGCGTCACCTCGAACTCAAGGGCGTGCGCGAGCACAATCTCAAGGACGTCACCGTACGCTTTCCGCTCAAGCGACTGGTCTGCGTGACCGGCGTCTCGGGATCCGGCAAGTCCACTCTCGTCGAGGACGTCCTGCACCCGGCGCTGCTCAAGGCCACCGGCAAGCCTACCGAGGCACCGGGCGAGTTCGACCAGTTGGTCGGCGCCGAACTCATCGACGACGTCGTCATGGTCGACCAGAGGCCGATCGGCCGCACGACGCGCTCGAACCCCGCCAGCTATGTAGGCGCCTTCGATGCGGTGCGCGAATTGTACGCCGCGGAACCGGCGGCGCGGGCGCGCAGCTACACCGCTGGCACGTTCAGCTTCAATTCGGGCACCGGACGTTGCACCGCCTGCAATGGCAACGGCTTCGAACACGTCGAGATGCAGTTTCTGTCGGACGTCTATCTGCGTTGCGGCGAGTGCGACGGCCGCCGCTATCGCGCCGAAACGCTGGAGATCAAGCGCGAAGGTTCCAACGGCCGGCGAGCCAGCATTGCCGACGCGCTCGACATGACCGTGACGGAGGCTCTCGAATTCTTCCAGGATGTGCGCGCCGTGACGCTGCGCCTGCAGCCGCTCGCTGATGTGGGCCTCGAGTACGTGAAGCTCGGCCAGCCCGTGCCAACGCTGTCCGGTGGCGAGGCGCAGCGGTTGAAGCTCGCCGGTCATCTGGCAACCGCCGCAGCCGACGACAAGCCCTCGCTGCACGGCAAGTTGTTCCTGTTCGACGAACCGACTACCGGACTGCACTTCGAGGACGTCGCCAAACTACTGCGTGCGTTTCGCAAGCTACAGAAGGCCGGCCATTCGCTGCTGGTGATCGAACACAATCTGGACGTAATCCGTGCGGCCGACTGGATCATCGATCTGGGCCCCGAGGGCGGCGACGCCGGTGGCACCGTGGTCTGCGAGGGCACGCCGCAGCAGGTGCGCGACCAGGCGGGCTCGCACACTGGCCGAGCACTGATCGAGTACGAGCAGGCGTTGCGTACGCATGCAGCGCCGGCGGTGCCACTCGCCGCAGCCGTCGCCGATTCCGCCGCGCATTACCAGGCGCGGCGTCGCGCTACCAAATCGATCGTTATCCATCGTGCACGCGAGCACAACCTCAAGAACATCGATGTCTCCGTGCCCCGCGAGGCATTCACGGTGATCACCGGCGTCTCGGGTTCCGGCAAATCCACGCTCGCCTTCGACATCATTTTCAACGAGGGGCAGCGCCGCTACCTCGAGTCACTCAATGCCTACGCCCGGCAGTTCGTCCAACCGGCCGCACGACCGGACGTCGATGCGATCTACGGCATCCCGCCCACGGTCGCGATCGAGCAGCGCACGAGTCGCGGCGGTCGCAAGAGCACGGTTGCAACCCTCACCGAGGTTTACCACTTCCTTCGCCTGCTGTACGTCAAGCTCGGCACGCAGTATTGCCCCGACTGCGACGTGCCCATCGAGCCACAGAGTGCCGCGTCGATCAGCGCGCGCATTCAGAAGGAACACAAGGGCACGCGCATCACGCTGCTCGCGCCGCTGGTGCTGGCCCGCAAGGGCTACTACACCGATCTCGCGAAATGGGCGGCGGGCCGTGGTTTCAAGCACTTGCGGGTCGATGGCGAACTGCTGCCGACCAAGCCCTGGCCGCGGCTGAACCGCTTCAAGGAGCACACGATCGAACTGCCGGTGGCGCAGATCGCAGTGCAGGTGCCGAACGACGGCAGTCTGCAGCGCAATCTCGAGCGGGCGCTCGATTTCGGCAAGGGTGTGGTCCACGTCGTTGCACTCGATGGCGAGTTCACTAACAAGCGGGGGCAGGTGTTCTCGACGCGGCGATCCTGCCCGTCCTGCGGCACGAGTTTCTCCGAGCTCGATCCACGACTGTTCTCATTCAACTCCAAGCACGGCTGGTGCGAAGGTTGTTTCGGCACGGGTGTCACCTTGCCCGACTTCGACGCTGAGCAGAGCGGCGAGGAAGCGAGTTGGCGTGATACCGCGGGTGAGGAAGCGCTGGCCTGCGAGAGCTGCAATGGTGAGCGTCTCAATCCAATCGCGCGCACGGTGCGTTTTCGCACTCTGCCGATCGCGAAGCTCACGGGCCATTCGGTCGATGCAGCGTCCAGGTTCTTCACGCAACTGCGTACGACCGGTCGCGAGGCGGCAATCGGTCGCGACCTGCTCGCCGAGATCCGCGCGCGACTCGCATTTCTGCAGAGAGTCGGGCTCGGCTATCTGTCGCTCGATCGCGCCGCCCCCACGCTCTCCGGTGGTGAGGCGCAACGCATTCGGTTGGCGGCACAGCTCGGCTCGAACCTGCAGGGGGTATGCTATGTGCTGGATGAGCCAACCATCGGCCTGCATCCGCGCGACAATAAGATCCTGCTGGACGCACTGGGCGAGCTCGCGAAGCACCGCAACACGCTGGTCGTGGTGGAGCATGACGAGGACACTATTCGGCGCGCTGATCACGTGATCGATCTCGGGCCAGGTGCGGGTGTGCGCGGTGGTGAGATCGTCGGCAGCGGCACAGTCGCGAATCTGATCGCCAACCCACGCTCGACCACTGGTCGATTGTTGGCGCAGCCACTCACCCATCCGGCCGTGCCGCGCCGTGCCACGTCAACCAAGTCGCCGTCGCTGGCAATCAAGGGCATCAGCTTGCACAACATCGGCAAGCTCAATGTCAGCATCCCGCTGGGACGGCTGGTTGTCATCACTGGTGTCTCTGGCTCCGGCAAGTCCACACTCGCCCGCGACGTGCTGTTTGCCAACGTCAAGTCGCTGGTGGGTGATGCGCAACCTCGGCGCAAGCAAGCCCGTCGCCCGCTGATCGGTGCGAAAGCGATCGCCGGCACCGAACTGATCGATCGGGTGCTGGAGGTCGATCAGACACCAATCGGCAAGACGCCGCGCTCCTGCCCGGCTACCTACATCGGCTTCTGGGATGACATACGTCGCATCTATGCCGGCTCCACCGAATCGAAGATCCGCGGCTACACCGCCAGTCGATTCTCATTCAACACGGCGGGCGGCCGCTGCGAAGCCTGTGGCGGTCAGGGCGTGCAGACGATCGAGATGAATTTCCTGCCGGACGTGAAGGTGTTGTGCGATACCTGCGGCGGACGTCGTTTCGATACGGAGACACTCGGCGTATTGTGGCGGGGCAAGAGCATCGGCGATATGCTCGCGACGAGTGTCGACGACGCGGTCGAGTTCTTCGCTGCCCACGCCACCGTACTGCATCCGCTGAAGTTGCTGCAGGATGTCGGGCTCGGCTATCTGACGTTGGGACAACCCAGTCCCACGCTGTCAGGCGGCGAGGCGCAGCGTACCAAGCTGGTGACGGAGCTGGCGAAAGTACGCAATGACGCGCGCGGCTCGTTGCGCCAGAAGCCGAAGCACACGCTCTATGTGCTCGACGAGCCGACCGTCGGCTTGCACATGGCCGACGTGGAAAAGCTGATCGAGGTGCTGCATCGCCTGGTCGATGCTGGCAATTCTGTGGTCGTCGTCGAACACAACCTCGATGTGATGGCGGAGGCGGACTGGATCATCGATATGGGTCCGGAGGCCGGTGCCGGCGGCGGCAAAATCGTTGCCGCGGGGCCACCCGCCGCGATCGCCAAGCGCGCAGCACGCTCGCACACCGGGCGCGTCTTGGTAGACTTCCTGCGCGAACGCACGACGGAGGCGTGATCATGCAACACGGCTTGAGCTGCTGGCAATGCGGTGCCTCACTGGAAGCCTACACATTGCCGCTGCGCAGGCTGGAGGAATGTCCGGCCTGCCGGGCCGAGCTGCACGTATGCCGGATGTGCGTCGAGTACGACACGGCGGTCGCCAAGCATTGCCGCGAACCGACCGTCGACGAAGTGCGCGACAAAACGCACGCCAACTTCTGCGATCACTTCAAACCCAAGGTGGGTGCTTATAGACCGCCAGACAAGGCGGCCATCGAGCAATCGCGCGCCGCTCTCGACGCGCTGTTCGGCAAGAAAAGCTGACTGGTCAGCTGCGACCCAGCTTCTGGGCGATCCGATCGAGCAGCGAAGTAAATTTCGAGCCACGCTGATCGACGTGCATCCTCAGATGCCGCACGCCGGAATCGGAGATCAGCTCGCCACGACCCTTGTCGAAGTCCAGTTGATCGGCGCCCAATATCTCGAGCGTTTCATCGAGACGACTGGCGCTCGATTTCGACTTGGCAGATTGGCGCGCCAGCCGACCACCCTTGCGCTCGCTCTTGCGGCCACTCGGCCGGGCCGCCTCAACCGCGGCTTTGACACTCGCTTTATTGACCACCAGATCCGGCACTGGTTTTCTGGCGGCACGCGGCGAGGTCTCGCCGACCACATCGAGTTCGATCGGCGGTGGCGTGTCGTCATCGAGCAAACGGAAGATGTCACCCTCGACGCGCTCGATCTCCGTTGCCGCTACTTGCGGCACCACGCTGCTGTCAGCCTTGGGCCGTGTGGCATTCTCTTTCTCATCCGATGAAACCGGCACTACCGCCACCGCACCAAAGTCGGAACGCACGTAGTAGGCCACCTGCTTGGCGGAGATCGCGTCGCTGAAGAAGCCGAGTCGCAAGCCGTACCAGCGACGCCCCTGACGATTGGCCTCGGTCGTGTACAACGTATACGCACTGAAAATGGCCAGCGGCGGCACTTTACTGGTTTCGATCGGCGTAACAGACCACTCGAGCTGCACGGCAAAGGACACAGGCGCCTGACGCTGCACGTCCGCCTTGATCGCCCGCATGGTCAGCGTGTCATCCGGCCTAACGAGCGGAATCGCTTCATCGTAAGTCGCGGTCGAACCGGACTTGGTGGTCGGGTTGCGCCCCTCCAGCACCCGCAGTGTCTGCGTATCGCTCAGCTCGTCGAGCTCCGCCAGCACCTCGCGGATATTCGACTCCGGACCAGGCGGTGTCTTGGCTGCTTTGCCCTGAGTCGCCGCGGCGACCACGGCAGCCTTGGCGGTAGCCGCTTCCGGCGACAGGACGGGCACGACAGGGGGTAATTTCGGCCGCGCCTTCGGCGCGACAACCTGCGGCGCGCTCGGTTGCATTGGCGGCTTGGCACTCGACGGGCTAACAACTGGGGCCTGCGGCTGGCGCGGCGCGCGCTGAATGACCGTCGCATCGTCTGGCGCAGGTGCGACCTGCGTTGCCGGTACGGGCGCGCGCGGCGGTGGTGCTTTGGCTACTGGCGCCGCGACTTTAGGTGCGACGGGCTGGGGTGCCGCTGCCGACGGCTGTCCGCGCGCTGCGAGTTTGCGGCCCGGCGCATCGCCGGCCCAGGCGCCGGGATATACCTCACGCACGATCAGCAGCCACTCCTCAGCGGCCGCCATCGTCGGAAAGTAGCCCATATGCAGACGAAAACGTTCGCGACCGTCCTCACGACGTCGGCTGACAAAAAATGAAAACCGCGCCAACGCCGGATCCTGCGGCTTGGCGAGTGCCATCGGCGTCGTGGACGAACAAAGATTGATGACGAAGTCACCCTTCGCAGGGTCGACCGGCGCGGGGACAGCGCGCGACGGGGCCGGCGGCGTGCCAGACGCTGACTTCATGTTTACGCTCATCTAATTCCCCGCTGGATACCGATCGACGCTGGCAAAGCGACGCAGGGGACGACCGGCGCGCCCGCGACACTGGTTAGTGCCGGGACGTGAGCTGCCTCCGTGGCAACCCCGCTGTCCCCGCGCAGGCGCAGGGACCGGTGGTTTTGCGTCCTCGCCTTGCGACGAGTTTGCCTTTTTCAATAGCCGTGAGTGTGCGAAACAAAGCACTGCAGCGTCAATGCTCATGAGTGTGGCCGCTGTCGCAGAACGGCGACCCGCCATTCGGTGACAGCCGCTGCAGTGAACATAAGCTTGCGTTCTGCGGGACAAATCGACCTGCAGCCCATCGAATCATGGCGACGCAGCGGCAAGCGATTGCCACACGCGGCCGGCACCTGCGAATCGATCGGCATAGTAATTGTCGAGCAGCGAATCATAATCAACCGTCCGGCCGGTTCTGGGTGCGTGAATGAAGCGCCCTTTGCCGGCATAGATGCCGACGTGATCGACCGTCCTGCTGTTCAACTGGAAGAATACGAGGTCACCCGGCTGTAGATCGCGAACGTCTATCAGGGCAGCGGCGGCGAACTGTCCGCGTGCTGTGCGCGGCACCCGCAGTCCAAGCTCACGATGCGTAAAAAATACGAGCCCGCTGCAATCGAAGCCGCCAGGCGTTGCACCGCCAAAACGATATGGCGTGCCGCGTAATGAATCGGCGAGTTGCGCAATCGCCTGTCCGGGCGACTGTTGCTCGACTGCAGTCGCCGCAGCGTCGGCCGGCAACTGTCGCGGTGGTGGCGCACCGACACACGCTGCCAGCAGGAGAGCAGACAGTACCACTACACAGCGAACGATAGCCGCTCGCAGACACTCAACCGGTCGCGCGTTGTTCCTCATCGGTGACGCCCATTCTGCGCGCATCCAGCAATTCTGTCATGGCCGCGACGGACATCGGGCGCGCCAAGAAATAGCCTTGCGCATAGGCACAACGGTGCTGCCGCAGGAACTCGAGCTGTTGCATTGTCTCGACGCCTTCGGCGACGACGCTCTTGCCGAGGGAGTGCGCCATCGTGATCACGGACTCGGCGACGGCGGCCGCAGAGGCATCGTTCGGCACTTCCTCCAGAAACGACCCGTCGAGCTTTACGGTGTGTATCGGATGACGTCGCAAGTAGTTGAGCGACGAAAAGCCGGTGCCGAAGTCGTCGATCGCCAGCGTGACGCCGAGCTCGGCAAGATTCTTGAGCGCGGCTGCGATCTGCGAATCCACCAAGGCTGTTTCCGTCAGTTCCAGCTCCAGCAGCCGTGGCGGCAAGCGGTGCTGAGCCAGCAAGCGCTCGACACGCTCGGCAAATGCAGGATCCACCAGTTGTTGCACCGAGACATTGACCGCCAGCCGCGCCTCCGGCAGGCCGCGGCGACGCCACTCAGCCAACTGCGCGCAGGCAGTTTCGAGCACCCAACTGCCGATATCGACGATCAGTCCCGTCTGCTCGGCGGAGGGAATGAACTCGCTCGGCATCTTCAGGCCGTCGTAACGAGTCTGCCAGCGCAGTAGCGCCTCGGCTCCAACTAGCGAGGCATCGGCAACGCGGAACTGAGGCTGATAGAACAGCGACAGCTCGCGCCGTTTCAGCGCTCGATACAGGCCGCTGTCGGAGTGCCGGATAGCCCGCACGCTCATGTTGCGCTCATAGAAGACCGACTGGCCTCGACCGAGCTCCTTGGCGCGATACATCGCGAGATCGGCGTTGCGCATCAAGTCCTCGACGGTCGAACCATCGTCAGGGAACAGTGCGACGCCCACACTGGCGCGCACATGGTGATCGCGACCCGCGAGATTGACCGGCAGTCGCAGTGAATAGATGATGCGCTCGGCCACTGCCAGCGCGGCATCCGGATCGCCGACGTGACGCAGCACTACGGTAAATTCATCACCACCCAGTCGCGCGACGGTGTCGCCTTCCTTGACGCATGACTTCAGTCGCTGCGCGACGATGACCAGCAGTTGATCGCCGGCCTCATGACCCAGCGTGTCGTTGATACGCTTGAAGTGGTCGAGATCGACGAACAACAGGGCGCCACGTACCAATCCCGATGAGGCCGCCGCCAGCTCCTGCGACAAACGGTCCTGAAACAGTGAACGATTGGGTAGTTGTGTCAGGGGGTCGAAGTGCGCCTGTCGATAGAGCGCTTCGTCGCGAGCACTCTGCGATAACGCGAGACGCAGACGCTGCGCGAAAGTCGCACCGTGGCGCGCGCCTTCTGCGGCGCTGACAGGTTCGCACTCGAAGCCTACTACCAACAGCGCCAATAGCTTGTCGCCGCGCACGATCGGCCAAAGCCAGAAGAAACCCGCGCTCAAGTGCGTGAATGGCGCGAGGAATGCGTGCCGTTCCTTCTCGACACGTGCGACGGTCATGCCTTCGGGCGCCGCACTGACAGCCAACAGCATGTCGCTATCGAGCATGACGCGCTCAACGGGCAACGATTCGTCCTTGTCAGCCGCCAACAGCAGACGTCCGTGGGTACTCGTCACCTCATCGATCAGGATGACGCCAACCGCGCGCGCGAGTGTCATTTCGCGCAGCTTTGGCAGTGCAGCTTCGATGCCCTGATCGACCTCGAGCGTGCCGAGCAGCGCGCAGTCGACTTCCGATTGCGCAGCATGCGCAGCGAGACGCCGCGAGGTTGCCGCGGCTGTGGCGCGCAGCTGCGTTGCAATCTTCGCGACCTCGTCCACGCCCTGCGTCGGCACCGCCACTTGCCGGCCATCGGCTAACGACCGTAGCGCGCTCTGCAAAGCCCGAAGCGCTGGCACATAGCAGCGCATGAGATAGAGCGCCGCGACCAGCGCAACGAGAATGCCGAATACCAGCAGCCATGCGGTTATCGGTACCGCCGACACAGCGAACTCGCCCCAATGGAGCACTGGCTCGTACACGACCAGATAACGCCGCGGTTGTTGCGTGCGTGTACTCGGCGTCAGCGCTCGAATGACGCCGACCCACTCGACCGAATCCGCGTACCAACTGATTTCCTTTTCGAGCAAGCCGGAGTTCCGCAGCTCGGACGAGCCCATGACAAGTAGCGCGACGAAGTCATCCGACAGCGGCGCTTTCGAGTAAGTAGCACGGCCATCGGCATCGAAGACCGCAGCGTACCGACCGTTGAGGCGCGCCGCGAAGTCCTCCGGGACGGCTCGTGGCTTTGCCGATAGTGCGATTGCCTGCTCATGCGCCGCGCCCAGAAGCAACGTGCGACCGAGCTCCTTGCGCTGCTCGTACAGTTGATCGGCGCCGATTGCGACCGCGACGAGTAGCGGCAGCAGCACAGCCGCAGCGACCACCGCCAGCACTCTTCGACCGAAGTCACTTTCGGACACCGCGGATTCTGTTGCTTGCTTCATTTACGCCGCGATCGAGACCACAGAGCGAACTGTAGAAGCTGCATGGCCCTCACGATGAGCAGTGCGTCACGTTTGCGCTGCAGCAGGCATAATTCGCCGATGGGACACTCCAGGACTGGGACTTCGGCAGCCGGCGGCGCCTCGGGATGGCTGCTCGCGCTAACCATCGGACTGATCCTGTACGCCTCGTTCTATCCCTTCGACTGGGGGTGGCAGCGGTTCGCGACTGCCCAGAACGGCCATTTCCCGACGTCGTTGCCGTGGGGGCCGACGTTACGCAGTGATGTCGTCGCCAATCTCCTCTTCTATATCCCACTGGGCGCACTCCTGATGGCACGCGGCGGCGGCAGTGTGCGCGGCGTACGATTATTCGTGCGCACCGTTGCCTTGGGTACGGCGCTCAGCGTTTGCGTCGAGTATCTGCAGTATGCAACGCCGCTTCGCACGCCCAGCCTCACCGACACTTTGCTCAATGCGACGAGCACGGCACTGGGTGCCGGCGGCTTCCTGCTGGTGCGCCGCGTTCTGGAGCTGCCGCAACTACGGCGGCGATCGTTCGACCCGGCGGTGTATCTGATGCTGGCGGCGTGGCTGGCATTTCACGCCGCGCCGTTCATCCCGAGCTTGCGATTCATACAACTGCGCGACTCCTTGCAATCGATTCTCAGCTTGCAGTGGTCGGCTGGCGGCATCGCCCGCTACCTCGCGGGCTACCTCATAGTCTCGACAGCGCTACGAGCGCTCGTGAAACGTGAGCACTTCTGGATCGCGTTCGGTGCGCTGGTGTTCCTGTCGCTGTCTGCGCGCGTCTTCGTCGTTGGACAGCAGCTGCCGTTCGACGAGCTACTGGGGCTGCTGCTCGCTTTACCCGTGATCGCCATGTTGCGCAGTACGCCCCACCAAAATGCGTGCGCGCCAGTTACGCTGCTGGTGATCGCCTGCTGGCTCATCTACGGGCTGGCGCCATTCGATTTCGTCAATCGTGCCGGGCCATTCGGCTGGCTACCATTCGGTGGATTTCTCGAAAATCAGGTCGAGCGCGGCTACCTGCAGTTCTTCGAGAAGGCGTTCCTGTCTCTAGGCGTTGTCTGGTTGATCGTCACTGCGGGTGGCACCGTCGTGCTAGCCGCGATCCTGGGTGTCAGCATCGCTGCATTCATCGAGTTTGCACAGCGCTACCTACCCGGACGAGTTGCCGAAGTTGCCGATCCACTGCTGGTAATGGCAGCCGCGTTAGTAGTCGCGATCGGCGTTGCACTACGCCGACTCGAGCGTGGCAAGTCCCGCAGATCACGGCGTGCACACCATTGACGGCGGCGCGGACTGCCTGTAGCGTCGCGCCGTTATCAACACGTGGGAGTAACAGGGATGGCAAAGGCCAGGAAGAAAGCTCGCCGCACTACGCATCGCAGTAGCAAAGGCACCAAGCTGTACGCGGTGCGGGACAAGTCCGGCAAGTTCAAGGACATTCAGAGCTACAAGCGGGCGCATGCTGCGGACATCAAGCGCGGCAGCAAGGCAGAAGCCGCGACCGCCAAGAAAAAGACAGCCAAGAAGAAGGCCGCGAAGAAAGCCAAGCGCAAGAGCGTAGCCAAGAAGAAATAGCGGCTGCGACGCGGGGCGGGCGCTGCGGCCCGCCCTGCGTTATTTCGCGCGGTACTCCACCTTGGGCTGGAGTTCCGCCAACTGCCGCAACCCGCGATAGGTGTAGCGATAGGTGCCCCGCCGTCCGGTACGCGTCGCGCCCAGCATGGCGCGTGCCACTATTTTGGCCGAGACGCCGCGATATATTTCCCGTGATCCGAACAGGAACGGATTCACCAGCGGAGTGAACATGCTGAGCGCGAGGTCCTTGGGCCGCATCTCACGGCGCCAGCCTAACAACGGCCCTGGCTGCATG
>Ga0116152_10004060_pt1 | contig 11617 bp, 6 predicted proteins | sample AD_UKC119_MetaG_FD_89894 | JGI IMG/M metagenome (GOLD analysis project Ga0116152, IMG submission 89894) | Active sludge microbial communities of municipal wastewater-treating anaerobic digesters from Hong Kong - AD_UKC119_MetaG | ecosystem: Engineered > Bioreactor > Anaerobic > Digestate...
CCATCCAGCACGCGGGTATCCGCATTGTCGGCTTCGCGCACTTCGCCACTGAAGAAAGTCTGCTTGGTGCTGCTGTTGTCGATCGAGTACATGCCGTTCGCATCCAGCGTGGGCAGCATGCCTGCGTTCCCCGCGTTGTTCAGCAGTTCGCTGGTGCGCGCATCCAGTTTCGCCAGCCGGATCCCGTGGTTGTGCTCCAGGGCGAGGGTCACGGCTTGGTCGGCGGTGAGGGGCTGGGCGGAGAGTCCCGACGACAGGATGAGAAGAAGAGAAGAAGTGAGGAGGTTTCTCATGCGTTCAACGGATCATTGACATTCTCTTGCGTCTTCACCCCTTCACTTCCTTCTTTTCCCTCGACATGTAACTGTATAGTCCTGGCACCATGTACAGCGTCAGCACCAGCGAGAACAACAGCCCGCCGATGATCACAATGCCCATCGGGATGCGGCTTTTCGCCGCGGCTCCGAGGCCAATGGCGATAGGGAGCGCACCAAGCGCCATGGCGAGCGTGGTCATCAGGATGGGTCGGAGGCGTTGCGTCGCCGCATCCACCACGGCGTCACGCTTCTTCAAGCCGTGCTCCTTCCGCTGGTTGGCGAACTCCACGATCAGGATGCCGTTCTTGGTGACCAACCCGACCAGCACGATGATGCCGATGTTACTGAAGATGTTGAGGGTGTGACCGAAGATCCAGAGGCTGAGCACCGCCCCGGTACCCGCCACGAACACCGTGCTGATCACCACGATCGGATCGATCCAGCTCTCGAACTGCGCGGCGAGGATCAAGAAGACCAACACAAGGGCGAGTCCGAAGGCGAAGCCCAAACTGCTGCTGCTCTCCGCGAACTCCTTGCTCACCCCGCCAAGCGTGGTGCTGAAGGTGTCGTCAAGGACCTCGTCAGCGATGCGGTCCATGGCCGTGATGCCATCGCCGATGGTGAAGCCCTCGCTGGGGTCGGCGCTCACGGTGGCGCTCACGTACCGGTTGTAGCGGAAGAGTTGAGGTGGGGTGCTGTGTTCGCTCATGCGCACCAGGTTTTCCAGTTGGATCAGTTCACCCGTGTTGCTGCGAACGAAAGCCGTGCTCAGGTCCATCGGCGCATCACGGTCCGCACGCGTGGCCTGACCGATCACCTGGTATTGTTTCCCCTTGAAGATGAAGTAGCCATAGCGCTGGCCGCTGAAATAGAGCTGCAGCGTCTCGGCGATGTCGCGCATGCTCACGCCAAGGGCTCGCGCGCGATCACGGTCGATCACCACGTTCAATTCGGGTTTGTTGAACTTCAGGTTCACGTCGCTCACACGGAAGGTCTTGTCGGCCGTCACCTTCTCCATGAACACCGGTATCACTTCCCGCAGCTTTTCGAAGGTGGGTGCCTGGATCACGTATTCGACCGGAAGGCGGGTGAAACGTGAGCCGCCGATGGTGGGTTCCTGGATCACGAAGCTTCGGGCCAGGTTGTACTTCGGAAGTTCGGCCATGATCGACTTCGCGATCTCGTCCTGGCTGCGGTCACGCTCCTCCGGGTCCACCAGGGTCACGCGCACGAAGCCGCTGTTGGTCGCACTTGCCGTGCCGAAGCCGGGTGCGGTCACACTCAGCAGGGCCTGCCGTTCCGGGAGCGTGTCCACCAGGTTGATGATCTCCGTGAGGTAGTCGTTCATCACCTCGAAGCTGGTGCCTTCGGGGGCGGTGCTCTGTACCATGAAGCGGCTCTTATCCTCCATCGGCGCCAACTCACTGGGCAGCTGCAGACCGATGAGCACCGTGGCCACCAGGCTGACCACCAGGATCACCCAGCTCACCCAGCGCACCTTCATGAAGCGCTTCAGCGAGCGGTCGTAACCGGCGGTCATGTTGTTGAACCAGCGTTCGGTCACCTCGAAGAAGCGGCTCTGGCGCGGCTTGTGCTTCAGCCAGTGCGCGCTGAGCATGGGCGTGAGCGTGAGGCTGACGATGGCGCTGATGAGCACCGCGCCAGCCACCACGATACCGAACTCCCGGAAGAGGCGACCGGTCAGGCCGCTGAGGAAGATCACCGGCAGGAAGACCGCCATCAAGGTGATGGTGATGCTGATGATGGCGAAGGTGATCTCCTTGCTGCCCTCGTGGCCGGCCTTGATCGGGTCCATGCCGCGCTCGATCTTGCTGTAGATGTTCTCCAGCACCACGATCGCATCGTCCACCACGATCCCCGTGGCCAGCAGCACGGCCAGCAGCGTCAGGATGTTGATGCTGAATCCCGCGATGTACATGATGAAGAAGGCACCGATCAGCGAGATCGGGATGGCGAGCACCGGGATCAAGGTGGTGCGCCAGTCCCGAAGGAAGATGAAGATGATGAGCACCACCAGGGCGAAGGCGATGGCGATGGTCTCCTCCACTTCCAGGATGGCCCTGCGGATGCCCACGGTGGTGTCCATCGCTAGCGTGTAGCGCAGGTCGGAAGGCAGGTCCTTGCTGATCTGCGCGAAGCGCTTGTAATACTCGTCGGCTATAGCGATGTAGTTGCTGCCCGGTTGCGGTGTGAGCGCAATGCCCACCTGTGGCACGGCGCCGTTCCCCCGAAGCAGGCTGCGTTCGTTCTCCGGGCGCAGTTCGGCCCGGCCCACATCGCGCAGACGCACCACCGCACCGTCCTCTTCGCGCAGGATCAGGTCGTTGAACTGTTCTGGTGTTTCCAGTCGTCCCATGGTGCGGATGGTCAGTTCAGTGCGATAGCCTTCGATCCGGCCGGCCGGCAGCTCCACGTTCTCGCGGTCCAGTGCCTCGCGCACATCACCCGGGGTGATCCCATAGCCCGCCATCTTCACCGGATCGAGCTGCAGTTTCATGCTGTACTTCTTCTCACCCCAGATGCGGATCTCGCTCACACCAGGGATGGTCTGCAACCGTTCCTTGAATTGGTTGTTGGCGATCTCGCTCAATTCCAGCATCGAGCGCTGGTCGCTCTGCATGGTCATGCTCAGGATCGGGCTGCTGTCTGCGTTGCTCTTCACCACGATGGGTGGGTCCGCATCGGTCGGCAGGTTGCGCACGGCCTGGCTCACGCGGTCGCGCACATCGTTCGCCGCGGCCTCCAGGTCCATGTCCAGATCGAATTCCACCGTCACCGTGCTACGGCCGTCGCTGCTTACGCTGGTAAGGCTGGTGATGCCCGCGATGCCGTTGATGCTCTCCTCCAGCACCTCGGTGATCTGCTTCTCGATGATGTCCGCGTTGGCGCCCACGTAGTTCGTGGTCACGGTGATCACGGGTGGATCCACGCTCGGGTATTCGCGCACGCCCAGGTAGGTGAAGCCGATCACCCCGAACAGTATGAGGAAGATGGAGATCACCGTGGCGAGCACGGGCCTGTTGATGGAGAGGGAGCTGATGTTCATGAATGCAACAACTCAGGGAGCATGGCGAGTGGGACTTGGTGAATGGGGGTGGGGTCTTTCGTGCTCTTCACGCATGCTTTCCTATTGACCGATCACCGTGTCAACCACTGCATTCCCCTTCTTTTCCGCCGGCCGCAACGGCATGCCATCCCGCACGGCCAGCACCGCGCTCGTGATCACGGTATCGCCGGCTTGGACGTTGCTGATCAGTTGCACTTCGTTCTCGGTGCGGATCCCCACATCAACGCGGACGCTCCTGGCCTTTCCGTCGTTCATTACCATCACCTTCTGCCCCTGGATGTCGGGGATAAGGGCCTCTGCCGGGATCGTCAGGGCGTCAGGGATGGTCGCCAGTTCGACCTCCACCTTTGCGAATGCGCCGGGTACCAGTCGCCCGCGCGGGTTCCTTGTTCGGGCACGGACCTTCACCGTGCGGGTATTGGCGTCCACGCTGGGTTCCACGGCGTATACCTCGGCCGTGTAGTGCGTGGTGTCGGCTTCCAACGTGAAGGCCACCTGCGTTCCCGGTCCGATCTGCAAGGCATAGCGTTCGGGTACGGCGAAGTCCAGCTTCATCGGGTCCGTTTGTGCAAGCCGTGCGATGGCGCCGGTGGGTGACACATAGCCACCTTCACTGATGCTGCGCAATCCGATCGTGCCGCTGAAGGGCGCGCGGATCATGGTCTTCGCCATCAACGCGCGCAGGTCGTCAACTTCGGCCTGCATGCCGATACGCTGTGCCAAGGCGGCATCGTAAGCCTCCTGGCTCACACCCTTCACGGCGAGCAACTGTTCCTGCCGATGAGCAGCCTCGGTGGCCAGCCTCAGGTTGGCCTCCGCCTTTCGAAGTTGTGCCTGCACGTCATCGTCGTTGATGCGCACAAGCACCTGACCTGCATCCACCCGTCGGCCTTCCTCGAATCCGATGTGTGTCACGCGACCGCTCACTTCGCTGCGCAACTCCACCTCCTCGTTCGGCAGCAGCGTCCCTGTCGTGGTGAACGCATTGTTCAACGGACGTCCCTGCAGCACATGCACCTGTACGGCCATGACCGGAGGTGCGCCGCCTCCCGCCGCCGGCTCATCACTTCCACCACACGCGGCCAGCAGCAGGGGAACGGCGTAGACTATCCTCGGTGTCCGGGTCATACGTGTATGCGTTTGTTCGTGAGCGTCACCGGCGCTTCGGCCTTTCTAAGGTTCGACACCAGCATCATGAGCTGCGCCATGAACGCACTGCGTTCGGCTTTCGACGACCCCCGCAAGGCTTCTTTGTTCAACGCGTCATAGGCCTTGCGGATGGCCCGGATGGCCGGACGTGCCTTTGGTGTCAACTTCACCAGGTGTTTGCGACGATCGCCCTTGTGATCACAACGCTGGACATAGCCTTTCTGGCCCAGGTGGTCGAGCGCTCGCGTCATGCTCACCTTGTCCAGTTCAAGGCGGTCTGCGAGTTCCTGCTGGCTCAGCAGGCCTTTGCCTTCCTCAATGACGAGCAGCACGTAGTACCAGTTGTTGATGTCCAGTTCCTCCAGCATCTCCTGGAGCCGGGCGAAGTACTGATGTGCTGCGATGGAGCACCAGTAGCCAATGGATGAAGCGGGCATGGTCGTTCCGTTCGTAATGGTTACAAATGAAACGAAATGTGTTCCTGCCCCGTCCGGACGTCCTGTTAACACATGTTGATCGGTGGATGGGAGCGGCCCACGGATTGCCCATGGGTGGCCATGACCTCCCCGGAACCACCACCCGGAAGCCGTCGAAAGCGCCATCGACGGGTCCTGTGGATCATCCTGGTGTTACTCCTTCTTCGTCTGGCGCTCCCGTACGTGCTGCTTCACGTGCTGAACGACAGGCTGACCAAGGTCCCCGGCTATTATGGTCATGCCGACGACCTTGACCTTGCACTGATCCGAGGTGCCTACCGGATCGAGGGAATATTCCTCGATCGTGTGGATTCCGTTTCCCACGAGCGCACCTCCTTCGTTGCGGCGCACGTGATCGACCTTTCCGTCGAGTGGAAAGCCCTCTTCCACGGTTCGGTGGTGGGAGAGCTGGTGATCGACCATCCATCGGTGAGCTTCACCAAGGATAAGGTGGAACCGGCGGAAGTGCAGAAGGACACCACTTCGCTGGGCGACCTGCTCGATGACCTGATGCCGCTTCGGATCAACCGGGTGGAAGTGAATGGGGGTGAGGTGCACTACCGTGACCTCGCCAGCAGCCCGAATGTGGATGTCCAGATGGACGACTTCGATGTTCTCGCGCTCAACCTCCGCAACAGTTACGATAGTACCGACGTCCTGCCCGCACGCGTGAGGGCCACCGCGAGCGTTTACGGCGGCCGTTTCGATCTGGGCATGCGCTTGAACCCGCTGGCGCGCGATCCCGCGTTCGATATGGACGTGGGTCTCGAAGGCATGCGGCTCACCGAGTTCAATGACTTCTTCCAGGCCTATGCCAATGTCGATGTGAACAAGGGCGTCTTCGGCCTTTACAGCGAGATCGCCACGGAGGACAGGCGTTTCGCTGGTTATGTGAAACCGGTGATCAAGGACCTGGATGTGCTAGGTCCAGAGGACAGGGGTGACACCTTCTTCCGCAAGTTGTGGGAGGGCCTAGCCGGTACCGCCGGTGCTGTGCTGACCAATCGGAAACACGACCAAGTGGCGACCAAACTGGAGTTCAGTGGAGAGCTGGACCAGCCCGACACACATCTCTTCTATGCCATCGTGGACCTGGTGCGCAATGCGTTCATACGCGCCATCCAACCATCCATCGATCGGGAGATCAGCATCGTGAACGTGGGGGAGAAGAGCGAGGAGGAGAACGGCTTCTTCAAGCGCCTGTTCCGGAAGGAGCAATGAGGGGGCACATGCAGTTGATCCCGAACTCAAGTTGTCCGCACGGGTGATCGATGAGAACGGCTCCTCCGTTCGATCAGCGAGCCACCACCAGCCGGGTACACAAAACGGTCCCTCCTGCGGCGGCATGTACCACGTATACCCCGGAAGGAAGATCACTCACGTCGAATGGTTCGGCGGTCAAGGTGCCCAACCGAACAAGTGTTCCGTCGGCGGCGTGGATCCGCACTTGAACAGGACCGTTCGGCAGGCCGGAAATGCGCACCTGATCGCTCGCGGGCTGTGGTGTAACTTGTAAAGCCGCGCTCGTCATCTCTTGCACCGCCGTTGATAGGAGCGTGGTGCGGGCCACGAGCGCCCTGGAGGAGGAGGCGCTCACCAGGTTCGTACCCAGTTGGATGTCGCCGTTGACCAGCCCCGTGAAGTAGATGGCGCCATTCGTGGCAACCGAGGCGTCGTCCCAGAACCCCATGCCGGGGCCGTTGCCGATCAAGGTCCAGGAAAGATCCCCCTGTGCGTCGAACGCGAAGGCGGCGGGTGGTCCACCACTTACAGCCCCTTGTACCTGGTTGCCATTGATGACCAAGGAACTCGCGAACACCTGTCCGAACGCAAGCACGCCGTTCCCGAGCGGTTCCACCCTGGACACCTGGTTTAGCGAGGGACCGGTGATGCTGGCTGTCCATTCCAACGAACCAGTGCCGTCGAAACACGCCAGGAACGAACCCAGCGAGGGAGCCACGGGGAGCGTATCCTCTTCCACAACAAGCGCAGCATCGTAGTACAACCCGGAGAATACGTTGCGACCGTCGGCTAGCACGGCCACATCGTTGCAGATCACCTGCTGATCATCGCCGAAATGCCTCGACCAAAGGACCTCGCTATTGCCATCGAGCGCAGCCGCGAAACCCTGGTGGTCGTTCGCACCAACATAGGTCGTGTTCCCAATGGTGAAGTTGCTTGAATGGCTGCCGCCGATCAGTACATGGCCATTCTGATCTTCGCTCACGCACATGGCTTCATCGGCCAGCGAACTGCCAGCGTGCCAGGCGCGTAGTAATTCACCATCAGCGTCCAGTTCGACCAGGAAGGCGTCCAGTCCGCCATTCGATACGAGCATGGTATCACCGATCAGCAGGGTGTCACTAAAAGCACCACATGCCAGTGCCGTTCCTGCGCTGGTGAACCGCACCTGTCGCACACGGCTTTCGCGTGTGGCATGAAGCGGAAATGCCCACATCCATTCCCCTGACGCATCGAGGCGAGCAACGAAGCCATTCTTATTCGCTGGCTCGTTCTCATCGGGAACGAACTGCAGCGTCGCGGTACCAAAGGTGACGGTATTCTGGAAGGTACCACCGACAAGCACACCATCGGCGGGGTCTACGTCCACGCTGGTGGCCGAACCCCAACCCCCGACCGTACGGGTGACCCACGCCCAATCTCCTGTCGGCCCCACCTTGCCGACAAAGGCCGAGTACTCCGAACCGGGTAGAACAAGACCCCCGAAGGATCCGGTGCCCGCCATGTCACCGGCCACGATCGCCCCGTCCGACGAAGCGCCCACTGCGTTGGCCCGGCCTAGTGACGAACCACAGGACTGTGCCCAGAGCCAATCGGGTGTTTGGGGCAGGGCAGGGAGCGCGGCGATCGAAAGGAACGCCATGGTGAACAGCTTGTTCATGTGGTGTGGTTCTGAAGGGCAAGACGGAAGGGGTCGCCCATGGTTGCTGATCTGGGATAGTGCGTGGACAGTGCTTGTGTGGGACCGGTCTCAGGGATCAATGGGATGTGCCGCGGACCTCGTCAACACAGACCATTCGGCACTACAAGGGGACTGCGCACCGTCAAGGGCACAGGTACCTCAGCGCGTGGTTGCCTGGAGTTCGGTGGACCGTGCATCAGCATCGTGAATGTAGGAGACAGGAGCCAGGAGGAGAAGGGCCTCCTTGAGAACTTGTTCTGGAAAGAGGAATAAGGGGGGCGATCGTCCTCATTCCGCTTTCACCAACTGGAAGGTGCTCGCCATTCCCGCTGTATGTATGCGCACCCCATAGATCCCCGGCAGGAGATGGGATACGTCGATCGTTGTCGATGTGCCCGTAAGCCGCGTTACCATCAGGCGCGCTCCCCGCATGTCGAAGAGCTCCATCAGGGCATCCGTTGAAGGTGCGCTGCACCGCAGGATGAACCGGTCCACGGCGGGGTTCGGGTAGAGCGTCACGGTGGGGCGTCCGTTGACTTCAGGAAGACCTGTGGCAACTGCCGCACAGGCAAGACCTGACGTCTCTCCCAGGTCGTACATCCCTTCGATCCCCTCCACGAAGCCACGTACCGCATCCACGCGATCCTGTAAGGCTGTTACGCTCGCCTGCGGACCTCCGGTAGTCGCACGCGCATATACGTAAGCCACCAACATCGTCATGTGCTCACCTGGTTCAAGCGTGCCAGGTCCCATGATGGCAAGCGCCTTCCTATCGCCGGGCGCGTTACTGGCGGATGCCTCGGTCCAGGGCGCCTGTGGCTCACCATTGGTGCCATAACCGGCCGGGTCGGTATCTCCCGGGAAGGCATAGTCAGAAGCCATCGCGTCAGGAGGTCCACCATACCCGTTCCCACCGTAGGTGAGCAGGCTGCTGTCAAGCCAGATACCGCGCATGTAGTTGAAGAACCTGCTCGGCTCAAAGGGTGATGGGAACAACATCGGGTTCGGGCCCGTGCCCATGAAGTACATCGAGCGGTCGAGGCCATGACGTTCATTGTCAGTGATACCGTCGGCGTAGCCGGTGCCATACTGGAATAGTTCCAACGGATCCACAGCGTTGTCCAGGCCATCAGGTTCCAGCAACGGACCTTTCAAGACCACCATTCCGAAGGCGGGAGGTTGTTCGCCGTACCCGGGTGTTCCCATGCAATCACTGTCCTCCGCGTTGCCGTTCACGGCGTAGACCAGGCCCCGCGCGGCGTCCGTTCCCACGTGATCATCCTCACTGCAACCGAGGTCGAAGTCGGCGAAGTGGGCGATGTGGAGGTCCGTCAAGGTGTTGGTGCTCCTGTTGATCAGGTGGTACAGGATGAAGACGGTCTGCTCCATTCCCGGAACGGTGTTGTACGCGAAGGGCATGGCATGGATCTCGATCCCGATGGGCAGCCCGTTGGACTCAAGGTGCGGACCGGCCTTGTCGTTGAAGATGGCATAGAGGGCCTGGTCGCCGAGGATGCAAGGGTGATCGCCAGAGCTCGGGTCATAGGTACCGTCCTGATCATGATCCACGAAGGGGGCCAGATAGGGTGCCTGCCCCAGGTCCACTAAACCATGCGCCGGCCAGGTCGCAATGGAGGCCGGCATGGTGTAGCCATCGGGAAAGGCCGCGGCCACATCACACTCCGGATCCTCCAGGCACGCGAAGTAGGCCTGATGCGCTTCGATCTCCGTTCGGTAAACGGACCACACCTGGTCGTACTCCTCGGAAACTTCGGGTAGGATGGTCGCTGACCCATCCGTGGTGAGCGGGCCGGGGTAGAAGTCGCGCTGGCCATTGTCACCGAAGAGGTGGGCTGCCAGATGCAGGTTATTGCCCTGGTCGAGCCCCCCGATCCAAAGGCCACTGCTGTACATTGGTGAGACACCCGTAGGGGCGGGCACCTGGAACGCACTCTCCCCGGTCGTCAGATCCGGTCCCAGCAGTCCGTTGGAATGGAACCGGGCGCGCACCTCGTTGATGTCCAGTTCAGCGAAGCTCTGCGCGCACATTTCGGGCATGGCTAGCACGCTGGCGGCAAGAAGGAAGGTGATTCTCTGACACATGGGTGGTGGTTCTTTGATCGTTGCTCCAAACTAGATGGCCTCGCTCTCCCAACCGCGTGCGGATCGGGCAACGGTCGGTCCCCATGGTCCAACGGATAATCCGACAAGACGACAGGTTAGGCGTCGGCCAAAGGATCAACCGCTCATCACTCGCGCAACCCCAGCGCACACTTCCGGGCCACGGCTGGCAGGAGCGAAGCACCTTTCCGATCAGAAGATCCGATGATCCAGCGGACGCGCGCGTACCATTCTCTGCTCATCTGATCATCTCATTCTCTGATCGAGTCCCATGCTCAAGAACCTCCTCCTCACCTCCATCCGCAACCTCACGCGGAACAAGCTCTACACGCTCATCAACCTGCTGGGCCTGGCCACGGGCATCGCGTGCTTCGTGCTCATCGCACTGTACGTGCGCTACCAACGGGGCTACGACCGTTTCGTGCCCAACTACGAGCGCGTGTACCGCGTGGTGGGCGAGATCGAGATGGAAGGCCAGGGCGAGCACAGCAGCAGCATGGTCTTCGGCCTCGGGCCCACGCTCTACCACGACCATCCGGAGCTGATCGAGCGCTACTGCCGCTGGTTCGATTTCCAGGACCCGCAGCACACGCTGAAGGTGGGCGACAGCCTCAGCTCCGACAAGGTGTTCACCGAGAGCGGCCTCTACCTCGTGGACAGCACCGTGTTCGACATCTTCAACTACCCGCTGCTCGCGGGCGACCCGAAGACCGCGCTCACCAAGCCCGGCAGTATTGTGCTCTCGCAAGCGCTGGCGAAGAAGTACTTCGGCGATGCCGACCCCATGGGCCAACTCATGAAGTGGGACAATTCCATGGATGTGCAGGTCACCGGCATTCTCGGCGAGATCCCGCGCGACTCGCACATCCAGTTCGAGGGCCTCGTCTCCTTCTACACCATCACGCAGTTCTGGCGCAACATCGAGAAGAACAACTGGGTGTGGAACCCCTGCTGGACCTACGTGCGCCTGAAGGAAGGCGTGAGCCAGGCGGAGGTCAACCGCATCTTCCCCGACTTCATCCAGAAATACTACCCCGACTTCCTCAAGAACCAGATCGGCCACGAGCTGCAGCCGCTCACCGACATCCACCTCACCAGCAAGCTCGATTTCGAGATGCACCAGAACGGCGATGCCGGCAGCGTGAACATCCTCTGGGCCATCGGCTTCTTCATCCTCGTGCTCGCGTGCGTCAACTTCATGAACCTCGCCACCGCACGCAGCGCGTACCGGGCGCGCGAAGTGGGCGTGCGTAAGACCAACGGCGCCACGCGCGGGCAGCTCATCGGGCAATTCCTGCTGGAGAGCGTGCTCATGAGCCTCATCGCCGCGTTGATCGCCTTGCTCCTCATCAACCTGCTGATGCCCGCCTTCAACCAGCTCGCCGGTGAAATGATCCCGCTGCCGTCGACCTGGGTGCCAGCCGTGCTGGGCATCGCGGTGGTGGTGGGCTTGCTCAGCGGCATCTATCCGGCTTTCTTCCTCTCCAGCTTCCAGCCGGCGGTGGTGCTCAAGGCCAACGCGGCGGGCACCTCGAAAGGACAA
>Ga0116152_10004063_pt1 | contig 11616 bp, 13 predicted proteins | sample AD_UKC119_MetaG_FD_89894 | JGI IMG/M metagenome (GOLD analysis project Ga0116152, IMG submission 89894) | Active sludge microbial communities of municipal wastewater-treating anaerobic digesters from Hong Kong - AD_UKC119_MetaG | ecosystem: Engineered > Bioreactor > Anaerobic > Digestate...
GATCTTCGCAACGAGTACCTCGCGCGCCATCAGTTGCGCAAGCTCAAGATATAACGCGCGTACCTGCTCAGGGGTACGTAGCTTCTCGAACTGGCGTGCAAAGCTCAGTCCCTGGAGCCGGATGTCATTGCGGAACATCAGGTAGAAATCGAGCTCGCAGGGCTTGTTAGTCATCGAACCATAGCTGACGACCGTGCTGCCCGGCGCAAGGCACTCAGCCAGCCGCTGCGTCGCGGCGCCTGCCACGGCGTCGATTCCCAGCTTGATCGGCGCCCCACCGGTTGCGGCCTGCACCCGTTCAGCCAAATCAGGGCCATCGACCAGCACCACGTCCGCACCCAATTCGCGGATCTCATCCACCAGCTCCGCGCGGCGCACGACGTTGACGGTACGGACGCCCCGCCGCCCCGCAAGGCGAATCAGGTATCTGCCACAACTGGAGTTGGCGGCATTCTGGATCAGCCAGTCTCCCTGGCTGAACGTCGCGAAGTCCTCCAGCAGCACGGCCGCCGTCGCGCCGTTGACCATCAACAGGCTCAACTGAATCGCATCCCCCTCGGGCGCGGGAATGCAGGCTGCAGCGGCGCAGCGCAACTCGTCGCGAAACGTACCGCTGGCGAGTGGCGGGAAAACCCGCTCGCCGACGCGCGATTGCGGCACACCCTCGCCCACGCGTGTAATGCGCCCGATGCCTTCGAAACCCGGCGTGCGTGGCAACGGCATGGCAAAGGGGGGCACGCCCTGTATCGTACGCAGGTCCGCGATGTGCATCGCGGCTGCCTCGAGCGTGATCACGACCTCGCCTGGTTGCGGCACCTCGGCGGGCACGTCGACCACACGCAAGACTCTCGCAGGATCGCCATATTCGGTCTGGATTGCCGCCCGTGTCATGTCACGCTCGATTGACTGTCAATTGCCGGTAATGATGAAACTGAGAATGCGGTCGGCCGTCATGGGCGCCCATTGCTCGAACCCTGCCCATTGGCCGTAGCGCCCGCGGATCGCGCGTGCAGCCTGCGCGGTGACCTCGCTGCGCACCCGCTCGGTCATCGCCACCCCGTCTTCACCGGGCCATGGCGTCTGCTCACCGCTCGCGCGGTACGCGCGCTCGGTTGCATCGCGTAGTCGCAGCAGATAATCCCGATAGTCCGCCACCCAGCGCGGGTCGCCCGGACCGGTGTGGCCACCGACGACGAAATCGAACTTGAGTCGCGTGGCGCACTCGAGCGCATGCAGATAACCCGCAAAATCGGTGTCCGGCAGGTTTCGATAGGGCGCCACGTCGGGCTCCACCCCGTCCACCCAGACCAGCATCCGGCCACGGTCCGTCGGCAGCACGAACAGCAGATTCGAATCGGAGTGGTTAGGCCCGAAATCGTGCACGTCGATGCGCGCGGCACCGCTCGCGATCACCGCGCCGTCCTGCAGGGCAATATTCGGCATGAGGATATCGTCGTGGCCGCGCTGCCGCACGCGTTGCGCCACCAGCGGATGCGCACAGATCTCGAGACCCGTGCCGAGCTGCGCGCCGCCGACGATATGATCCCGGTGGTCATGGCTGTAGACGAGGCGTGTCACTGGTAGATCGGTCACCGTGGCGATCGCGGCCCGGTATTCGATGGCCGCTGCGGCGCTGATCGGATCGAAAGCCGTCACGCCTTCTGCGGCGACCACGAATGGACTGAGATAGAAGCCCTTGTGCCAGCGGAACAGATACACGCCGCGGCCGAAGGATTCAACCGCCCACGTGCCGGCTGTATGCCGCGCAATCTGCGCGCCGTGGAACTGACAACCGGACTCAGTCACGAGCCGATCAGCTGGTCAGTCCACGCTCAGCCATACGCGCCAACACGTCGGCCTGCGCCTGCGCAAAGTAGCTGCGCTCCGGCACGATGACTTTGCCATCTTTCCACAAGCCGTTCTGGCGACGAATGTCCGCCTGGGCGTACGAATCAGCGAACAGCCCCAGCGCCTGCCGTGACAACAGATTGCCCATGCCGCTGGCGCTGCGGTAGGCGCGCAAGCCGGCCATGTCGAGCATGGTCGCAGCCGTGCAGGACGCGCCCGGCGACGCCTGGATGAGCTGTCGGCCAAGGTAATCGATGATGTCCGAGCCGCCGTTGGCAGAATCGATGGGAATCTCCATGCCGATCAGGCGCGCATTGTTAGCCGAGACGACGAACGCGAGATTTTCGAGGGCCCGGGCGCGGCGTGCGATCTGCTTCGGCGTGAGCGTGGCGGCACCGACTTCGCTGCTGCTGTGAAGCAAGACGTTGGCGCCGCGTATCGCATGACAGCGCGCGACCTCCGGATACAGGATCTCTTCGGAGGCGATCGCAGCCAGCCGCCCGATTGGGGTATCGGCCACCGGAAATACGCCGTCGAGCCCATAGATATCGAGGTAACGATCCCAGACATCGTGCGGCGTTGGGGCGAACATGGAGATGAGGCGGCGATACGAGAGAATGCGTTTGCCGGCGGGATCCAGCACGAAGCTGCCCTGAAAGTACAGACCCGGGAAATGCCGATCCGACTCATAGGCATTCACGGCGAGGTAAACGCCATGGCGTTCAGCCATGCGGGCCAGCGCTTCGACCTCAGGGCCGTCGGGCGCGATCGTGGCCTTCTCGACCCACTCCGGGATCGACTCGCCCCACGGCGGGCCCGTCAGCACATACTCCGGCAGCACCACGAGCTGCAGACTCGCACCGATCCACTTCTTGGCACCGCGGATGTTTTCATCGATGCGCGCGATCGCCGCCATCATGCGCGGCCGGCTACTCGCCGAGTTACTGTCCATATGCACGCATTCGCAGTCCACCTGCAAGGCAAGTGCGGTATATCGGTCCAATCGGGCTTGAGTCATGGGGCCTCCTGCGGTGAGGATATACCAATGACATACGCCATCACCCGCCGTCGATGCCTCGCGACCGCTCTGGGCGCTACCGCTATCGCACTCGTCGGCTGTGGCGAGTCAGCGTCACGCCGGCGGTCACGCATTGCCTATGCCGCGGGGTTCTCGCTGCCGAAATCAGTCGATGAAGCGCTGTGGCTTGCGTTCGAGCAACGCATCGAGCAGGCCATCCCGGATATGGATCTGCGGCTCGTGATCCGCGGCGAGACCGGTCCTGAGGAAGCGTTGTTCGCCGCCCTGCGCCGCAATCGCATCCAGATCGGCGGCGGGTCCTTCGCGGGCGTCGCCACGGTGGTGCCCGAGATCTCGATGTTGTCGGTGCCGTTCCTGTTCGATACCGACGCGGAAGTCGACTTCGTGATGGACGAATACATGCTGCCGGCCTTTCAGAAGTTGTTCGCTGCCAAGGGTCTCGAGGTGCTGCATTGGACCGAGATCGGGTGGGTCAATGTCTACGCCAAACCCGTCATCGATCGCCCGGAGGCCGCACGCGGCGTGCGCCTGCGGTCGTCCTCCTCGCTCGCTTCGCAGGCGTTCATCGCCGAGATCGGCGGCGATACGATCACCATGCCGTTCTCCGAGGTGCTGCCGGCACTGCAGACGGGCCTGATAGACGGCGGCGTAACCAGCGTTACGATGTACTCCCTTTCTGGGCTGACTACAGAAGCGCCCAACTACGTTCTCACGCGCCACAGCTACGACATGGGCGTGCTGCTCGCCAACAAGACCTGGATGAATAGTCTCAGCCCGGCGGAGCGTGAGGTCGTGCGCCTCGGCTACGGCGGCGCCGCTGCGACTCGCACCGCCGCGCGGGCCTCGGTCGAGGGACTGCTCAAGTCCTTGCCCGCGAAGGGCGTCAAGCTGTACGAGCCCACGGCCGAAGAACGTGCTGCCTGGCGCGAAGCCACCTGGCCATCGCACGAGAAACTCATCCAGAAGGTTGGCGGGCAGGCACGCGAGATTTACGAGACGATGCTGCAGGGCAAACGCGACTTCGCGGCACGCCATGCGACCCCATAGCGAATTCCTGCAATCGCAATGGTTGCCGTGGACCAGCGGCCTGCCTGGCGGCTTGCGCCAGAATGTCGATGTGCGCACGCTCAGCACCGACCCTGACGATGGCGCATGCAGCCTGATCGTCCGCTATCCGCCGGGTTTCCACTGCGACGCCCACGCCCTGACCGCTGATGAAGAGCTGTTTGTGCTATCGGGTTCATTCAAGGTCGGCGACGTCGTTTACGGTGCGCACGATTACGCCCATCTGCCGCGCCTGTTCGCGCGCGCCGCCATGCGCAGCAGTGTCGGTGCCGAGGTGTTGACCTTCTTCTCCTCGGAACCTCAGCTTGTTGGCGGTTCGCTAGGTGCGCACGATGCGGCGCGCCTCGTGCTGCGACTCGATACCCGCGCGATGCAGGCGCACACCGGGCCGCGCAGGCACATGGCGAGCGAGGGATTCAATCACGGCGGCACCGTACACAAATTGCTGTTCGACGACCCGCTCACGCTCGACAAGACCTGGATCGCGGGCCTGCCGCCCTACTGGCGCTGCGACACGGTCGAGCGCCATCCCGTCTGCGAGGAAGAGTTCGCCATCGCGGGCGACATCCACATGCCGAACGGCGTGATGCACGCGGGCGCCTATTTCTGGCGGCCAGCCAACGTCCCGCATGGCCCATTCGGCACGGTGGGCGGCACGATACATCTGTGCCGGGGCAAGGGTGGTCGATACGCCACCGAATTCTCAGCCAGCGATCGACCATTCAACTGGGATCCGCCCTATGAGCCGATACTGCCGGCAGCATACCGCGCTTACGTACCCGAGGAAGTCAAATGAAGAAGCCTGTCGCACGCACTACCACGTTCGTCCTGCTGTTGCTGATCGGTCTAACGACTGCTTTGCCGTCCCATGGCGCCGATGACCAGTTGCATCTGAAGCGCGTGAATCTGGTGGTGGCCGATCTCGAGCGCGCACTGAAAGTGTATCGGGACATCCTCGGCTTCAAGGTATTCGAAGTCAGTAACTCATCACCCACCTCCTACTCTTATCCCGTCTTCAACTTCCCGCAACGCGCGAAACTCCGTTTCGCAACGCTCGATTCGGCGAGCGAGCCGCGCGCGCTGGCGTTGACGGAAGTCACCGGGATACGGCTGCCGCGGCGGCCGGCGATGCACTTGAGCTGCCCAGTCATCCGTATCGGCAAGTTCGACGCTGTCTACGCAGCGCTCAAGTCCGCAGGACTGAAGGTCATCGAACCGCAAGAGTCGGCCACGCCAGAAGGCGCGCGTTTTCGCGAAATGGCCTTCGTTGATCACGACGGCAATTTGGTGGTCTTGTACGAACTGAGCGCGAAGAGGTGAGTATGACAATCCAAGGCAACGAGCGCGTGGTTCTCGTGCGAGACCTCAGCGGCCAGCCACAACCGGACGATTTTCGCTACGAGCGCTGTGACAAACCGACACTCCGCGCCGGCGAGCTCATGGTGGCAACGGAGTGGTTGTCACTCGATCCTTACGTGCGCGCACTGCTGTCTGGCCGACACTTCCTGCGGCAACCTCAGGTTGGTGACGTGCTACCCGCAAGAAGCGTGGCGCGCGTGATCGACTCGCGCCATGCCGTGTTCAACACCGGCGATCGCCTGGTGCTCGAGACTGGCTTGCAGAGATTCGCCGTCTCGAACGCCGACGACGCCTGGCCACTGCATCCCGGACACACGCCTGCCTCGACCGCGCTCGGCATCCTCGGCATGCCGGGGATGACCGCCTATTTCGGACTGCTGGATGTTGCGGGGATCAAGGCAGGCGAGACCGTGCTCGTGTCGGCGGCCTCCGGGCCGGTGGGATCGATGGTCGGCCAGATCGCACGGATCAAGGGTGCTCGTGCGATCGGTATCGCCGGTACGGCCGCGAAGTGCGAATGGACGGTGCGCCACGCGCGCTTCGACGCGTGTATCAACTACAAGGCGGAATCGGTGGATGAGCGTCTGCGGGAGCTGGCGCCGCAGGGCGTGGATATCTATTTCGACAACACTGGCGGCGACATACTCGACACCGTGGTGATGGGCCGCCATCTCGCGATGCACGGCCGCGTAATCCTTTGCGGGCTGATCTCGCAGTACAACCTCGAGGACGCACCTCGCGGCCCCAATCTCGGCCCGCTGATGGCCTGTCGCGGCAAGATCCTGCCGATGATCGTTTACGACTATGAAGACCGGCGCGAGGAATTCCTGCGCGCCGTGATCCCGTGGTTCGAATCAGGGCAGCTCGCGTATTGCGAGGACGTGGTAGAGGGCCTTGAAAACACAGCCGCGCAGTTCTGCAAACTGATGCGCGGCGAAAATTTCGGCAAGACCCTGGTGCGGGTCAAGTAGCGCGCTCTGCCCATTCACTACACTGTTCATACGAAGTGCCTCGCAACCATTCCCCACGCAGCACCCGATCTTCATCCACCATTTTGATCGCCCGAGCATACTCGGCACGATCCTTCGCTAAGCACGCGTAACTGGCGTACGCATTCTTGAATGCTGGATCGGGGTAGCGCGCGAGCAGATCGCGGAAACTCGATCTCATCATTATCCAGCTGATTCTCGTCTGCTCGGGGTCGACATTGAGCAACTTTAAGTTGATATACAAACGAGCATACAACGATTTTCCCTCGCTCTTTTCCTGTCGCCTCGTCCATTGCCGAATGAATGTGTCCACCTGATCCCAGCTCCCACCCCACCTCGGCTCGAGTCGCGAGATCATCAAGTCATAGAAGTCATAGTAGTGGGGCCAGCGCATCACCCCACTTTCAAAGATCTCCTGCGGATTCTGCCGCGGATTTCTGATATCCAGAGCAATCGCCAGCATCAGGTTGTGCCAAAGCGGCGTTTCCTTCAGTTCTCGAGGCGCAGCCAGCAAATCCTGTTGCGCACCCCGCAACGCCGAATCGAAAAGCTTCCACGACTCCTCGGCAACCGTATCGCGATAGCCGCCCCCACGAACGCTCCAACCCATCGAATACTTCGACCTCGCTTCCACAAACTTTGCGAAATACGAATCCGGACATGTTCGTCGCCAGCTAACCATCCGCTGAAACACTGGCGCTGTAACGCCCCCCGACATCAGCCGCCTGAAAGTCCAGTAGGCCGCACTGCTCGCCGGTCGACCTGAGACAAATCGCTTATCGGACGCCATGATGTCAGCCAACGCTCGGTCGAGTAGCGAAAATCTCTCCTGTTCGAACAACAAGGTGAGCCGGTCGACGGTTTCATCGAACGTACGCCAGTTGTCCACTATGCATATCTCGGCGCTCTTCCGACTGGAACTGTCGGTCGGACAAGTTGCCGGGCTGGTATCCCAAGGATATCGATCTTCCGCAGGTTCCTTGGCCGGTACGGCAGCCGATACAGCAAGTAGCAGAACGAGCCAGCTTGAACGCCGAGAGTGCCGAGCAGGAACAGCTGTGCGACTCATTTGAACCTCACGCGCAATTGAGATCTCATACCCACGGCGCAAAACTTCCCTCCGCTGCCAGCGCATCCATGCGCTGGCGCAGTTCGCGCAGAAAGTCGTCGCGATCGCCACCGTAGTGCAACGGCTCGCCGACGAACACATCGACGAAGAATGGCACCAGGATCGCTTCGCCCTTGGGCAACGCCTTGCCGAGGCCGTGCATGAACACGGGTACGACTGGCACGTCGGGAAACCGCTCGACGAGGCGTGCGACGCCGCCCTTGAACTCGCTCAGTGCCTCAGGCGCGCCACGAGAACCCTCCGGGAAGAAGATCAGGATATCGCCACGACCGAGCGACTCTTTCACCGGGGCTAACAAGTCCTCGTCCGGGCGTGAACGGGCGCGGTTGATCGGCACGATGCCGATCACTTTGAGGGCGAACCAGGCGAGTACGCGATTACGCAAGAAATAATCAGCCGCCGCCACCGGGTGCACGCGCGGCAGCAGCTTGAGCGGCAGCAGGGTCATCAGCGTGATCGTATCGAGATGACTGTTGTGATTGGCGACCAGCAAACAGGGCCCGCCCGACGGCAGGCGCTCACGATGGCGGACATTGAGCCCGAGCACGATCAGCGCCACGAACCGTGCGATAACGCCGAAAAAGATCCAACGCAGCAACTTCGCCATGCGCCTGCCGGGCGGTCTTAGTAGTAGAAATACTTCATGAAGTGGAAGAACAGCGGCGCCGTGAATGTCAGGCTGTCCACCCGGTCGAGAATGCCGCCATGCCCGGGAATCAGAGATCCGGAGTCCTTCACGTTGAGATCGCGCTTGAGTGCCGAGATCGTCACATCGCCCAGGAAACCGCCGATACCGATGATCAGCCCGACGGCGACGGCGTGCCAGATATTGAGCGGTGTCAGAACTGGCGCCAATGCAACGGCCAAAGCCGTCGTCGTCAGTACGCCGCCTACCAGACCTTCCGCGGTTTTCTTCGGGCTCACGGTCGGCGTGATCTTGTGACGACCGAACAGCTTGCCCCACACGTACTGCATCACGTCGTTGAGCTGCGTCAACAGCACGACGAACAGCACGAGACCGGCGCCGCCGACCGTCTGGCCGATTCTCTCGGGCAGCACCAACAGGTACGCGAGATGCGAGAGCGCAAAGACCATCGTCAACATACCCCACTGCAGCGTGCCGACTGCGCGGAGAAAGTCTTTGGTATCGCCGATCACGACCATGCGTGCGGAGACCAGCAGGAACATCCACACCGGAATCCAGATGACGAACAGCTCGTACCAGCGGTCGTACACCCAGTAGTAGTGGATCGGGATGGCGAGATAGCACCAGAACAGCACGCGTCGATCGGCGCGGCGCGTCGGAATCAGCGAGAGATACTCTTTCAGGGCAAGGAAGGAGAGAAACGTGAAGAATCCGATGGCGATATTGACGTTGAGCGCGACTGCCACGGCGAAGATGCCCGCCATCCACCACCACGAGTTCACGCGCTGCACGAGCTCGCCGTAGTCCTTGTCGGGGCGGGCGCGCTTGAGCCATTGAGAAATGATCGTGGCCACGATGAGTGCGACCAGAATGCCGCCCAAAGTCCACAGGACCTGCGGTTGAATGCTGCGGATCACGACGGCACTCCTTCTGCGAGCGCACGCCGTGCGCGATTCCAGATTGTAATGACTAACAAAACGGCCACCGCCATGAACAACCAATCCGTCCAGGGCACGCGCGGTGCGCCGAGCGCAAGGGCCAGCGCCAGCGCGCCGAAGACAAAGGCGCGGTCACTCTTGCCCATTGGGCCATCATAACGACGGCTGGCGCCGATCTGGATGGCGACGACGCCTGTCATTTCGCTGATGATCGCCAGCACGACGACCAGCACGACGAGGCCGGCCGGCAGCCCGACCAGCGATGCGAACGGCAGGTACAGCATTGCGTCGGCGACGACGTCCCCCAACTCATTGAGCACCGCACCGAGGCGGGACTTCTGCTGGTGCTCGCGGGCGAGCATGCCATCGACCGCATTGAGCGCCATACGGACGAACAGCACGATGGGCACACCAAACAAGGCAGCTCGCGCGCCCTGCGACCACGTCAGCCAGGCGCCCGTGGCGCCAGAGAGCAGCACCGCGGCGATCGTTACCTGGTTGGCTGTCACACCGGCGCCTGCCAGCGCTCGCACCAATGGTCGCAGCAAAGCCTGAAAACGAGCCTTGAAATCGTAGATGGACGCCACCATTGCTCCCGTGCGTGCCCCGCCCAACTGTGCGCTGCACAATCATGACAGAAGACCGCAACCGTAGCGGCATCCGACACTTGAAAACTGCTAACCACCCCCTATTTTTGCTATCAGGGCCCGCTGCTGAGCGGGCAACAGACTACCGGACAACCGTTGGAGGTGACTCAACATGGCGATCATGCGATATGAACCCGTCGGCCTGGGCCAGCTGCAGCAGCAGATCAATCGACTCTTCTCCGGCTGGGACGACACCGAAAGCAGTGCGGCCACGGCCGGCTGGGTGCCCACCGTCGACATCAATGAGTTCGACGATCGGTTTCAGCTGTTCGTCGATTTGCCGGGCGTCGATCCGGACAAGGTCGACATTACGCTCGACAATGGCGTGCTGACGATCAGTGGCGAACGCACGGCCCCCGAAGAGAACAATGGCATGGTGCAGCGGCGGGTAGAACGCGGTGCGGGCCATTTCCACCGCCGTTTTATCCTGCCGGACACGGTGGATGCGGACAAAGTGGCAGCGAGCAATCGCCACGGCGTGCTCGAGATCTCGATTCCGAAGCAGGCCAGAGCGTTGCCGCGACGGATCAAGGTGGCAGCGTAACAGCCAGCGGGCGGCGCGAGTGCGGCTACGTACTCGCGTCCGCCTGCGACATGTTTACGGTTCGGCAGCGGTCCGAAGCCTGGTGGCGTGCAGCAGGCCAGAAGGTGGGAATAGCGGCTGGCCGTTCTCCCCGTACAGCACATCTTCTATAGCGAACTCGGCCTCGCTCAATACATAGGTCAGATCGGGCGCAATGATTTGCTTGAACGCCTTGCTGACGTATTGACAGTCCGAGCGACTGACGCGGGCCACGAATACTCCCGGGCGTTCACCTGCCAACCATCGAATGGCGCACGACTCCGGAAACTGCATCAGCACGGTCGGATCGAGTGATGCCAACTGCGCCGCGTGCTGTTCGAGATTGGCATAGCCTTGCTGCGGATAGAATACGACCGATCGCATCCGGTTGGTCGAGCGCTTGGGATCGAGGTCGAATGCATAGATCTTCTGCTGAAACGGCTGCGAGGAATCGAACCCATCGCGCGATATCTGATGATAGAAGACGTACTGCGCACCGAACTGCGGCGCCGTGATCGGCACGATCTTGTGAAAGAGCCTGCCCGCGGGTGCACCCGGCTCACGAGGATCGGCCGGCGCCGGGCCAGAATAGTGGCCGGGCAGCAGGGTCACTATAGCTGCAAGATCCGTGTCGAGCTTTGCGGGCGATCGTGATCCAGCGCCGGGCGAACTCGCGCAACCGGAGGCTACCGCCACTACGAGACAGATCAGCCATGCCGCATTTCCACCCCGCCGTGCTCGAACCTGAACTATCATCCGGTGAACACCATTCCTGTTGATCTTCTATGCGTATCTGGCAAGACGAAATCACTCTCGAAAAATTCAGCGCGGTTGAACGCGCAACGGCTGTCGAACACTGTGGTCTAGTATTGACGGAACTTGGTGACGATTTTCTCTCGGGTATGCTCACTGTAACAGCCGCTGTGCAGCAGCTTGATGGAACATTGCATGGTGGTGGCTCGGCTGTTCTGGCGGAATCACTCGCCAGCCTCGCAGCAAACGGCGTAGTCGACAGAAGCCGCTTCGCTTGCCTCGGTCAACAGATCAATCTGGCACATCTCAAGCCCGTTCCGTTCGGGGACACGATCAAGGGGACGGCGCGTCCGCTCGGCATGGATCAACATACTCAGGTCTGGGGCGTCGACATCGTCAATAACAGCGGTGAACTGGTGTGCGTTTCCCGTGTGATGATGGCGGTGGTGCCACGACCGGCGAACGCCAAGGCGTTTCTGAACGGCTTGTCGGCCAGCTAGCCCCGGCGTCAAAATGCGCCAATCCCCGTCAGTTCACGTCCGATCGTGAGCTGATGAATAGTCTCGGTGCCTTCATAGGTGATCACGCTTTCGAGGTTGAGTGCGTGCCGGATCGGCACGTACTCGGCGCTGATGCCGGCA